>SMEK01000256.1_pt1 | contig 22119 bp, 20 predicted proteins | sample 2456371 | NCBI WGS metagenome assembly SMEK01 (sample SAMN10132590, study PRJNA489261) | soil metagenome | isolation source: day1 antibiotic-loamy sand soil ammended with composted manure from dairy... | place: USA | collected 2015-04-01
CCAAAGAATATAGCTCCCCAATCAGGATATGAGGTGGCCGTAATATTGAGTAGTTTCTTGACGCCGATGAATGGTGGGGAGTAGCTCATTCCTTCCATTTTGATGGGTGCCTGTGGATCTAGGTTGTGCCCAAAGTCTTGTTGCCATAGATAAAAATCAATCAGGCCTACGGCGCCGCAGACAATCATGAAAGTAACCCACGCAATAGTCAGTTTTTTTCTGTTGACAAAAACGACAATTAATCCTAGTGCAATAAAGGCCGCAACGAAGTAAGGCATAATATCCAACTCTTTAAAGGAGTCGGGCTGTATAGCACGCATGCCTACATAGTGATTCAAGATATTGATGTTCTGTAATGTGAATTCATCTGTGCCGGTAATCTTATCGACCCAGATATACATGTCAAGACCGCCGGGATATTGCGGCGCGTCTAGCTTAATGTGCCATATCGGAACAAAGAATATGGCCAAAAGAAAGCCACAAGCAACTAACGAAAGAAGAATGGATGGCTTTTTCATAAAATTGATGTTTTGTTACCTGATTTGAGAACAATGGTTATTACTGTTCTCTAAAATTCTTACCGGACAATATAATCAGGGAGAAGCGATCGCTTCTCCCTGCCCATTTACTAACTTCCCTTCCTCTTATTGCCAACCCAGTATTTAATGGGGACATTACTTCCTTTTGCCGATACCCTGGCATATCCCTGCATCTCTTGGTGAAGTGCAGAACAGAAGTCTGTACAGTAGAACGAAACGACACCTTCTTTTGTCGGCACCCATTTCAAAGTCTGAGTTTCTCCAGGCATCACGAGAATCTCAGCGTTTTGGTTGCCCATGACGGCGAATCCATGCGGAACGTCCCAGTCTTGCTCTAGATTGGTTACGTGGAAATACACCGTGTCGCCCATATGAATCCCTTCTATGTTATCAGGAGCCAAGTGACTTCGGATAGCCGTCATGTACACATTCACCACATTGCCATTTCTTTCCACCTTCATGTCATTTTCATTTTTTATGGCGTGTGGATGCTCATTTTCATCAAGTCGATAGAATTTCACGCTATTTGGCTTGATCAGATCTGCCGGAATGGCTTGTGCATAATGCGGCTCTGAAAGTGTAGGAAAATCGAGCAGCATCTTCATCTTATCGCCGGATATATCGATCAATTGTGCACTGTGGGTAAGTTCCGGACCAGTAGGCAAGTAGCGGTCTTTGGTGATCTTGTTCATGGCTACCAAGTACTTTCCATAAGGATCTTTTGTGTCGCCACCAGGGATCATCAAGTGCCCTACAGAATAATAAACCGGCATTCTGTCCAATACTTCAAATGTTTTCAGGTCCCACTTTACAATCTCAGAAGACACGAACATAGATGTATAAGCATTTCCCCTACCATCAAATTCTGTGTGCAATGGCCCTAAGCCCGCTTCTTTCACTTCTCCAGCAATCACAGACTCATAGCGTAGTATAGGAATTCCATAAGCGTCTCCAATAAAATCTTCATTTTCGATAGCCGTCATCATTTTAGAGAATGAATGCACAGGTACCAAAGAAGCCAATTTTCCACTCACCGTGATATATTCACCCGATGGGTCTACATCCACACCATGCGGCGACTTAGGGGTAGGGATCAAGTACATAAGCCCAGGACAATCTTCCGGATAAAGCACTTTCACCTTTTTCTTTACTTCAGAGCTTGCCACATGCGACTTTTCATCCAATTTATTATGGTAATACTCCGCTTCGATTTCTTTCGCTTTCCCTTGCTTCACATACTCTTCGGCTTTTTTCCAGTTGATGGCTGCCACAAAGTCTTTGTCGTTCAAAGAAGCATTGATTTCTTTAAGCGTTCCTGCTTGCTCCGTATTATAAGAAGTGAAGAACACCCAATCCTCTGATGGGCCTTTTCCACCGTTAGCCAAGTCATAGTCAAACCCAGGCACAAGGATCTGGAAAGAAATATCCATGTCGCCATGCTCAGGATCTACTTTTATAAAGGAAATAGAACCTCTGAATTTCTCTTTATATTCATCTAATGGCACATCCATTATACCGCCCTCTCCAGCAATGGGCACGCTAAATCGAGTTCCAGCAATCACATATTCTGTGTTATTGGTAGGGTATGGCGAGCAGTGATTGCCTGAGCTATTAGGAATCTCCAGAATTTCTACTGTTTTAAAAGTTTTCAAGTCAATTCTGGCCACTCTTGGAGTGTTGTTCGCATTTACAAATAACCACCGACCGTCTGCCATACCGTCCGTACGCGACAACTTAGGGTGATGGAGGTCATCCCAAGGAACAAAGCCAAAGGAGGTGTTTAACATAGGCTTAGACTCTTCCGAATAGCCATATCCGTTTTCTGGGTTTTGAGAAAAAACTGGCAACATTTTCAGCAATCTTCCAGACGGCAGGCCGTACACAGACATCTGCCCGTTGTAGCCTCCTGAGAGGAAAGCATAAAACTCGTCATGTTCACCAGGGGCTACATAGACTTTCTGAGCAGCATCGGAGCTAAAGGCAGAACTGCCTGTTTCTCCTTGTTTGCAGGCGCCCAGTAGCAGGAGACACCCCACTACTAAGCTGTAGATTGATCGTATATTCATAATGTTCAGGTTTAAAGTTCTTTATCTATGTGTCTGAAATATTCCAGAAGTGCCCTCGCATCTGGTTCGCTAATGTTCTGATTGACCATCTGAGTGAGGTATTCTGACAATAGCTGCTTGGCAATGGGATCTTTCTGGGTCATTTCTACAGGATTGATCACCATGTTCATTATCCAGACCGGATTGCGCCTTTCGGTGATCCCTTTGATAGCAGGCCCAACATACCGCTCATCTATTTGGTGACAAGCAGAGCATTTGCTTTCAAATATGGATAGACCCTCGTTTACTAATGCCTCATCAAGCTCATCGCTCAATTCAACAGTTTTAACAGGTCCTACGCCAATTACAGGAGCTTCTTCTACACTTGCCACTTCTTTCTCCGCAGCACTAGACTCTCCCTTTTCGTTGGAACCTGAAGAGCAACCAGCTATTATGAAAGCAACGGCAGCAAACATGCAAAAGAAGATGTGGAAGCAGACTGATTTAAATTGAAGTTTTTTCATATCGATAGCGTTCTTTTTTATTCAAATTTAAGAGGGATGCACTAAAGCAAATATGATCGTAATCATACTTGCAGCTTATTTTAGACATATTTTTAAAAGAAATTCAGCTTCAATAGTGAACCATATGGGCATAGACTTTCCCTGCAGCTACCTTATAACTTTTTTTATACAAAGGAATAAGCACAAAGACAGCGCGGCCTACATAGAAATCTTGTGGAGAGGTGAAAAAAATCAGACAAATGATTGGTTAAAGTTTGGCTAAGTAAAGCATGGTTAATGTACTTTACTTAAGGCCTGCTGAAAAAAGCATTAGAAAGGCTTGTTGACCTTAAATTGCCTTGGTTTGCTATTTCAATGTTGTACTTTTTCAGCAGGGCTACTTAGCCAAAATGGAAATGTCAGCTTATAATCTTCCCCTATTAGAAACATGGGACGTACTGACTTTTTTAGGCATTGAATATCAGTAATGGAGTTTTAGTGTGATAGGCCATTTCCTGAGAAATGCTTTTCGTCAAAAGCGACTCTATAAACCTTCTTTTATAATGCGCCATAGCCAAAAGCACCTGAGGGTTTTCATTTAAATAAGCTTCCATGCCAGCTTGAAAAGATTTATTGATGATCAGCCTATGCTCATTAAAGATATAGGCGCTCTGATCCTTGGTCAGTTGCATAAGACCGTTATGCATGATCTGTTCTTGCAGGTTATATTTTGGTGCTACGTGAACAGTTTCTAGGTTTGTTTTAAGCATAGACGAAAGCTTGCCAGCCCTTTCAAGCAATTTCAAGTCATCTTCTTTATAATCGATGGCAAAGGCAATGGTTTTGAAGTCGCTATAGGCTGCTGCTTCTGGAATTACCAATACAGGGACTTCAGACTGACGAATGACTTCTGCTGTATTGGTACCAAAAAGTAATTTGCTCAACCCGCTGGCACCGGTAGTGCCCATAACAATTAGACCTGCCTCTATTTTAACAGCGGTGCTCAAGATAGTATGCACGATGCTACCCCCTGTAGTGATTCCTTGGATAGATAACAACGCATATCGGGAATTGCCTTGAATATCAGCAATCAACCCTCTTAGTTTCTCATCATAAAAGCCTTCGACACTTTGAACAGCTTCTTCTACACGCAGATTGAGATCATAGGGAAGTGTGACTACGTTTAGGATAACAAGCTTCGCCTCTAATTTTAAGGCAAACTCCAAAGCAAAATGCAGAGCATTTTCGGCGTTTTTAGAAAAGTCTGTGGGAAATAGTATAGTTTTCATGAGGATTCGGTTTTACTTTAGTGTTAGTTCTACCGCCACATCCATAGCGTCATCTGCTTTAATCATTCCTCCTAGCCGTCTTGGCGGTGTCAATTGAAATTCGGAAGCATAGAAAACAAAACTTGCCACAATCGAAGTTTTCTCCCCATTTACCTTTTTTATAAAACTGACGTCTTTCAAAAGCTTTGTTTTCCCTACTAGAGAAAGCTCAATATTGCCTATTAAACTTGATTGCTGCCGTCTTAAGCTCAAAACCTTTACGGTTATCTCAGGATATTCCTCTGCTTTGAGTGTGTATTGGAAATCCCTGTTTAAGAGGAAATTGCCACAGGCGAAAGATTCCACAGGAATGGCAAAGCAATAGGGGTTAGCAGTCATATTGGCAATAAACAAAGTGTCATTTTGTTGAGGCACATTGTATTTGCAGTTGAACCCTCCTAGGGAGGTGTTCCCGTTCACGGTTATTTTCTTTTCAGTAATAACCAAGTAGTCGGTACTTGCTGCAAATAATGTAGTCCAGAACAAAATGACACCTAATAAATTCATATAATCATGTTAAAAACTTATAGCGGCTTCGAGCATCACCCCGTTGAATTCTCCACCTTGGTATTTTGTGCCTATCCAACCATCGCCTTCATATTTCTGAGACACGTACTCCAATTTGGCCACAACGTTGTTGGTCATAAACCAGCCAGCACCTATGTTGAATCTGTTGATCTCACGGGTAGGGGCTCCTTTTGCCAGCTCTCCTGAAACCTTGTTGTATCTTCCCGCTACATAAAGCTGCTCTTTAGATCCAAAACGATATACGAGTTCGCCAGCCAGTTGGTTAAAAGAACCTTCTGATTGATCTTTACTATCGTTTGCCATTTCTATTATGCCAAAGAATTCCAGACCTTTATATTTTACAAATGGGTTGATTTGTATGGCTGTGATTTCTTTGAAAGCAGGACTAAAACGTCCTTCGAAATCGGTCTTTGTAGAACCAGTCCGCTCTTCATGCAGTGTTCTCATTACATTATAATATCTTCCTCCACCTCGATCGCCTCCATACAAGTTTGTACCTGTTGATGCTCCCTTGTTAATATACCAAGAACCTGTTAATCTTAGTCGAAGATCATCATTGACTTGATTGTCATACCCTAATTTTCCAAAGAAGGAAGGTTTGTTGTCAGTAGCATCATTTACGACCACCTTTTGGTTCAATTTACCATTCGTTAGCCCAACTACTCCTATGAGACCATTATGCTGCAAGGTTAATTCTCCAAACACTTCAGTAGAGAAGGCGTCCATGATATAGTTGCCCACGAAGGGGTTATATATGGCATTGGCATTGTCGGTTCTTCTAAAGTGCGCATCACCGTAATTGAACTCATCCAACCCTATTCTAATGGTAGCAATATCCATAAACCCTTCCAGAAATCCAGGAGAAATAAAGTTCAGATTGTCCATTTGGATGTACCCTCCTTTTACCCAACTTTCATTGTGGTGTCTTGAAGACAGGTAAGTCCTCAAATGCATTCTAAGACCATCTTGCAACTGCACATCTAAATCCAAGTTGGCAGCAGGTAAGTTAAAATTCGACCCTAGGTCAACCAAAGTGTCTAAATTACTATTATTGGTTTGGGACAGCCCCTGAAATTGGATGGCAAAGGCACCTCCGATTTTCACTTTCAGTCCATCAAAAGGCTCCGGATCAGTTTCCTTTGGAGCTTCGAACACATTGAGGCCATCTTGACCAGCTGGTCTGTAGTGTTGTAATTGGCTGTCCTGAGCACTCACTGTGAGGCCTCCTCCTAAAAAGAGGACAGATAACAAAATTCTAAGCGACGTTTTCATGATTGAGTAAGTTTAATTTTTAAATGTTAGGTCAAAGTTTACAGTTATCTCGTCTCCCGTTTTCACGGTACCCATAAGGGCCGTAGGCGGAGTAATTTTAAAATCACTCATCTTAAAGGCTTTACTGCCAGTGAATTTTATTTGGTTGCCTTGCGGATATGCTTTAGCCTGCACCGCCATTGTTCTTGCTTGTCCTGCAATGGTCAAGGTGCCCTCGGCATTTACTATATAGTGATCGCCACTTTTGGTGATCGACTTGATGCTTTTTAGTGTAAATACAATATCAGGATGCTTCTTTGTATCCAATGCTTTGTAGGCATTGCTGTCCATTCCCGACTTTCCACTTTTCAAGGTCTCCGACTTCACTGTCACAGTGAGCTTTGTCACATCTTGCAAAACATTATTTTCAATGCCTACTACGGCTTCTCCCTTAGCATCTTTTGAGGTCATAGTCCAATCATGTAAAGAAGAAGTCCCAGCAACTGTAAATTCGCCAGCAGACATTTTATAGGTTGCTTGAGCCTCTGCATGAAAACAGAATGCCACAAGCGGAAGAAGAAGTAAAAGACATTTTTTAAGATATGCTTGCATGACTTTTGAGTTTAGGTGAAACATTTAATTTCAATACAAATCTACCCCAGACCCAAAGGATAAAATATGATCTATATCATACTTTTGGGTGTTTGTTATCAGTTCTACACCTGACATAGGTATAGCTGCATTTTATCCATTTGGAAGGAATAACAGCCCTTTTAACTAGAAGAAGGCGGAAATGTTACCATCAATAGGAAAATTGCGGTAGAGAATAACATGCTAATGACCATTAAGGGCACAATAGCATCAAAGCGGATTAGGATTCGTTTTGCATTTTTCTATCATCTGGTGTCTGATATCTCATGTCCTTGCTATTGCCGACTTGTCTAGCAGCTCTTAAGTCTGATGTCTAGCATCTATTCCTCTCGCCTGATTTTTCCTGCTAAAAAACTGATGTAGAACAACTGAAAGGCATGGTAAATCATGATCGGTAGCAGAATTATACCTCCAGCGGCCATTTGACTAAACAACACATTATGCATGACAGAACCATGCACCAAAGATTTTTTTGTTCCGCAGAAGACAGTTGTGATGGTGTCTTCACGTGAGAAACCTAAATACTCCGCACTTAATTTGCTCAAAAACATGATCAAAAAGAACAACAAGATAACACAGGCCGAAAGTGCCATAAGCGGTTGCATCCCTATATCATCAAGAAAACCCGCCTCAAATGATTTGCTAAAGCTCTTATAGACAATTAGCAAAATAATGATCTTATCGAAGGCACTTACTTGCTTGATAAAACGCTCTATTATAGAAGCCAAAAAGCGATTGAGCAAAAGTCCTAGCACTACAGGCAGCAAGATTTGCAAAAGCAGTTCGAGAAGAATATCAGCAAAGGCAAATGTCTCACTGTTTGCCCCTAAGAATAAGCTCATCCAAAGTGGGGTAAAAAAAATGCCTATGACCCCAGATATGCTAGCATTAAAAATCGCTCCAGGGATATTGCCTCGGGCGATGGAAACCATCACTACCGAAGAAGAAATGGTAGAAGGCAGTACCGCCATGAAAAACACTGCCAACCAAAGCAGTTCATAAGATCCCCCTGAAAATATTAGATAGAAAGGCAGAATTAGAAGCGGGAAAATTAAAAATGTAATGGCCTGGATGAGCAGATGCAACTTCCAATTCCGCAGTCCTATTCTAAATTTTTCGGGACTCAACTTAAGCCCGTAAAAGAAGAAAATAAAGGCAATGCCTATATCAATGATCAACTCTAGGTTGATAGGTGTTGCCCCTATCCCCACCTGCGGAAACCAGTACGCAAGGACAATCATCAAAATGAGTCCAACGATGAACTTATCAGGAAGAAACCTAAGCAGAGCAATGCCCATATGTACTGATTTCGGCCGCGTGAACTATTAGTGCCAATTCTTGAATATACCTACAAAGAGCAATAACCATCCTATAATCAAAAACAGGCCACCTATCGGCGTAACCGCTCCCCATTTGCCTACATTGGTAAGGCATAATATATAGAGCGATCCTGAAAAAATAACAATTCCGACAATAAAAGCATATCCTGAATAATGCAGCAGTTTGTGGTCGATTCGGCTGAGCAGAATACCTACGATAAGCAATGCAAATACATGATAGAACTGATACTTAACAGCTGTTTCAAAAGTTTCCAGCCTGCCATGGGAAGTTAAGGTATCTTTAAGAGCATGCGCACCAAACGCACCAATCATAACGGATAATGCCCCTAATATACTGCCGATCATTAAAAATAGCTTGTGCATGTTATTTTATTATATGAGTAATTTCTGTTCACTGTAAAAGTTCAGGGTGCCTGACAGGGATTGCTTCACTTGTGGTATTCCCTATGTCACTTCTTGGATTGGGGGCTTCCTGATATTTGCTCCGCTAAAGCTTCGTAAATTCAGGAATGACGATGTTTTTTTATCCCCTAGCTTCTCTATCAACCCTTGCTTATTGTTAATTGCATATTGACATTCATTGACATTGATTCTTTGAACTACCTTTCACCAAATATAGCGCTCCCGATGCGGACCATCGTGCTACCTTCTTCCACTGCTATCTTATAATCTCCCGACATGCCCATCGACAACTCTTCCATAGCAAAGTCAGGCAAAGTTACTTGCTCTTGCTTTAATGCCTCGAACAAATCTTTAAGAGCTTTAAACTCCCTTCTGATTTGATCAGGATTCTCGGTAAATGTGGCCATGCCCATCAAACCTTTTATGGCCACATAACCCATAGCCGCCATCGCTGGATCATGAAGCATGTCGTACAACTCCTCTTTAGAAAAACCAAACTTGCTTTCCTCTTGAGCAATGTAAATCTGTAAAAGACAAGAAATCTTCCGGCCTATTTTTTCACCCTCTTTATTGATAGCCTTAAGCAGCTTTGCGCTGTCCACACCATGGATCAGATGCACTACCGGAGCAATAAACTTTACTTTATTGCGCTGCAAATGCCCGATCATATGCCACCGAATATCAGCTGGAAGTTCGGGTTGTTTCTGGATCAACTCTTGCACCTTATTTTCACCAAAATCCCTAATGCCAGCCTCATATGCTTGCATAATATCCTCAATCGGCTTGGTTTTACTTACCGCAATCAGTCGACACCGCTTGCCTTCAAGTTGATTGGTAATTTTAGCTAAGTTATTTTTTAGACTCATTTTTATATTTAATGCTTACTTTTGATATCAATGACCTTAATTTTGTCCTTATCGAAGGTTAAGGTGGTAACTTAAAATATACGCTATGGCCATAATTGGTACCTTACTCAAGAAAGGAATAAGAATACGTGAGAGCATAGAACAAGAATATTCTTCCGGCTTTGATCTGCAAAAGGCAGAACTGAAAAAGCTACTTATCTCAAGCAGAAACACAGCGTTTGGCAAAGCATACGATTTCAAATCCATCCTCAGAGCATTCAAAAGTGCTGCACAGCCTGATTTTTATGTCAAATTTAAAGAAAATGTACCGGTCCACAATTATAATGAGATGTATAATAAGTGGTGGAAGAGAGCAAGAGCTGGCGAAGCCAATGTATGCTGGCCTGGACAGGTAAAATATTTTGCTTTAAGTTCAGGTACTTCGGAAGCTTCTTCCAAGTATATCCCCATCACCAAGGATCAAATAAAGGCTATACGAAAAACCAGCATTAGGCAGATCCTTTCTTTATCAAAATACGATCTTCCCGACAAACTTTTCGAGACAGGGATCCTGATGTTGGGAGGCAGTACTCACCTCAATCATCGAGGAAACTATTTTGAGGGTGACCTAAGTGGGATTACCGCAAGCCTACTCCCGATCTGGTTTCAAAGATTTTATAAGCCTGGACAAAAAATAGCCAAAAATCCCGATTGGAATAATAAGTTGGATGAAATAACTCGACATGCCTCCAAATGGGACATTGGTGTGATTGTGGGAGTTCCAGCATGGATCCAGATCTTAATGGAAAAGATCATTGCCCACTACAAAGTTAAGTCGATCCATGATATATGGCCAAACCTCATGATTTATGTTCATGGAGGTGTGTCTTTCGACCCATATAGGAAGAGTTTTGAAAAGCTATTGGCAAAGCCTCTCATATATATAGAAACCTACTTGGCATCTGAAGGTTTCTTTGCTTTTCAAGCGCTTCCCAACAGACGATCCATGAGGCTGGTATTGAACAATGGCATTTTTTATGAATTTGTACCTTTTAACGACAACAACTTCACGCCAGAAGGGGAGATAGTGAAACACCCAGAAACGCTCATGTTGCACGAGGTGAAAGAAGGACAAGAGTATGCCATTTTGATATCTACTTGTGCGGGTGCATGGCGGTATTTGATAGGAGATGTGATTAAGTTTGTTTCCAAAGAGGAGAATGAAATTGTGATCACTGGCCGAACAAAGCACTTTTTGAGTTTGTGCGGTGAGCACCTGTCGGTAGACAACATGAACAAAGCCATAGAATTGGTAGCCGAAGAGCTTGATATCAATATTAAAGAATTTACAGTAGCTGGCACCCCTCATGGGTCGTTGTTTGCCCACCATTGGTACATAGGTGTAGAAGGCAATGTTTCAGCAGAAGTCTTGAAAAATCTCTTGGATGAACATCTTAAGGAGCTTAACGATGACTATGCGGTAGAAAGAAACGCAGCGCTCCAGGAGGTCTTTGTAGAAGTTATCCCTACTCAGATCTTTTACGGCTGGCTTAAAGCGAAAGGAAAAGAAGGAGGCCAAAACAAATTTCCTAGAGTACTGAAAGGTAGCCTTCTGGAAGATTGGCAGGAGTTTGTAAAACACAACGCACCTAACAGCTAAACATGGCTATCTGGAATGGCGTTATTTTAGGCTTACTACTGGCCACATTAATTGGACCTGTATTCTTTGCCCTCATTCAAACAAGTATACAGAAAGGGCCTGTAGCGGGGCTATTCATGGCCATGGGCATATCATTAAGCGACACCTGTTATATTGTCATCACCTTCTTAGGCGTTTCCCAAATACTCAACAATGAAGATTTGTTTTTATGGATGGGATTGATTGGTGGAGCTATAATGATCGGGTTTGGCTTGGTTTCTATCCTTAAGCCCGTGCCATACTTTTCAGGAAGGCAAACGATACGCACCGGAAAAACAGCATTAGCCAAAGAGGTCCTCAAAGGATTTCTTTTGAACGGGATCAACCCTTCTGTATTATTATTCTGGATAGGAATATCTAGCCTGGCAACAGTTAAGCATCAATATAGTCATGGGGAAGCCATACTATTTTTTAGTGCTATCTTGGTGACAGTACTGCTAACTGACATCCTGAAAATATTTGCAGCGAATAAGTTGAAATTCCTCCTAACACCAAAAACCATGAAGTTTCTCAATAGCATTGTTGGCGTAGCATTGGTACTATTTGGATTGCGGCTGTTTTGGGAAGGGGTATTCGGATAAATATTCTGTTAGGCTAAAGAAGCCAAAATAAATATCGTAACTAAATCAATGCCCGTGCTGTAGTGGCTACGAAATTGACAAGTTTACCATTATTACTCTCACGAATAAAATCTTGTAAACTTTTGCTGGAATATTTGCCAAAATCGCCGACGATCGCCAAACGCATTCGATAGGTCGAAAACTTTTGTAATATTTCTCCTGCCATCCCCGTTTTAAGATCGAAGAATTCCGACGCAAGATGCTTTTCCTGAAGAATGATTTTATCAAAACCTTGGAAGTACATGTCTCCCATAAGGTCAATTCCCTCTTGTGGGGTCTTGATAATAACCTCATCAGAGATAATTTCTGCTATAGCCTCACCATTGATTTTATGTTCTTCGATTTTCATGCATCCATTACCAAGCTAAACTCATCAATAACTCTCTTCCTCATTAGGAAAATCAAGCGTTTTCACATCTTCTATATAATGACTTACCGCTTCTGACATTACACCAAATATATCGGCATATCGTCGAATGAACCGTGGCTTGAACTCGTATGTTATTCCTAAAAGATCGTGTGTGACGAGGACCTGACCATCTACGTGAGGTCCAGCCCCTATCCCTATAATAGGAATATTGACTTGTTCTGCAACTCGTTTGGCCAGCCGGGCGGGTATTTTCTCTAACACAATGGCAAAGCAACCGCAGTCCTCCAGTATCTTGGCATCACTCACCAACTTTTCAGCTTCTGCTTCCTCCCTTGCTCTCACGGTATAGGTACCAAATTTAAAAATGGACTGTGGTGTAAGGCCCAAATGTCCCATTACTGGAACTCCTGCACTTAATATTCTATTCACCGAATCTTTGATCTCATCTCCTCCTTCCATCTTCACGGCATGGGCCCCTGATTCTTTCATAATACGGATAGCAGACCGCAGTGCTTCTGACGAGTTACCTTGATAAGACCCAAAGGGAATATCTACTACGACCAGTGCCCTAGAAACACCCCTTACAACCGAGGAAGCATGGTATATCATTTGGTCTAGTGTGATTGGCAAAGTGGTCTCGTGCCCCGCCATCACGTTAGAGGCTGAATCACCTACCAACAGAACATCTATTCCTGCACTGTCTAATATCCGTGCCATAGAATAATCATAGGCCGTAAGCATGGTGATTTTCTCTCCCCTGCTTTTCATTTCCTGTAGCTGGTGGGTGGTAATTTTTTTTATTTCAGAGCTATGAACAGACATTATTTATGTGTTTTGTGAACATGAGACAAAACTGAAACGCAACAGACAATTAAAAGTTTTGATGTTTACAAAAGTGAGCATTTAGGACGAGCTTGCCAAAAATATAAATTCTTGACCTTGCGTAGCTTTTTATATACCACAATGGATAGGAAAAGTTAGAGGAGTCTATAGCAGCACTTTCATACCAAATCAACCTTCCCCTTGATTTAGATTGTTAGGTATGGTAAGGTTAAAAGTTGTACCCACCCCTTCCTCAGAGGCCACATATACTTTCCCATTGAGCTTCTGAATTACATCTTTTACGATATACAACCCCAGCCCTGAACCTTCGCTGCTCTCCGATGCGCGGACAAACATGTCGAATACGGTTGAAAGTTTTTCTTCGGGAATACCTTCTCCATTATCTTCTATGGTGATTTTCGCCATTTTCTCATCTACATCTACCTTTATCTTTACGTATGACTGCTCCCTATCGAAACTACGATATTTGATGGCATTTGAAATAAGATTGTTCAATATGATCCTTATTCTCGTAAGGTCGGAAACATACTGCACAGGCTGCTTTACATCCGTTACAATAACAAGATTCTTATCTTTAGAAGCATCGTAAAAGTTAGTAATGCTGTTATTTATTTCCGTAATGAAGTTTAGCGGTGTATATGCATCGTTAATACGATTGTTCCTCGAAATGCTCAGTAGATCTATCACCAGCTTATCCATTCGCTTGATGCTTCCTTCGATGAGCTCTATGCAGTTTTTCTGATCTGGCGTGGTTTCTTCCATCCTCAATATATTCACCAACCCAAGTATCGATCGAAGTGGCGACCGCAAATCATGGGATGCATGATATACAAAGTTATCCAGCTCAAAGTTGACTTTTTGCAACTCCAGCAGGTTCTCTTTAGTCTCTGTTATATCTTTTACAACCGCCTCAATAAGTTCGTCTTCTTTGTACAGTACTCCAGAAAAAGTGACCCAGAAGAATGAACCATCTTGTTTCTTCAGTCGCAGTTCTTGGTTTTCTACTATTCCTTTTTCTTTGAGCATAGTGAAGAGCGAACCCAAATCTTCAAGATCAGGGAAAAATTCACTGGCAGAAAACCTTCTATTACCTACCACGCCAAACATACGGTAGGCCATGCTATTCGCTTCTATAATTTGCCCCGCAAGATTAAAGCGCAACATGCCCACCAAAGAATTCTCAAATAAATTCCGGTATTTTCTCTCGCTATTGATCAGTGCCGCCTCGGCCATCTTCCGCTCAGTGATATCGGTATGAGAACCAGAAACCCGATAGGGATTCCCTTCTTTATCCCGCAACACCTTTCCCTTGGAGTATATCCATCTATACGTGCCGTTTTTATGTTTCATCCTAAACTCTATCTCATACTTAGGAATCTCACCCCTTATGTATGCATGAATAGTAGAATGGGCTCGTTCTAGGTCATCAGGGTGCAAGAGGCGTTTCCAAACACCTGATACTGTGGGAAGCTCCTCGTCTTCATAGCCTAGCATACGCTTCCAGGGCTTGGAAACGAACTTTTCTTTCGTCTTCAGGTTCCAGTCCCATAAACCGTCTGTAGCGCCGTCTGAGGCCAGCTCGTATAAATGCAGACTCTTTGCTAGTGATCCGATTGTTTTCTTTTGATCCTCAGCAAGCTGCTTAAGGTGAGCTACCTCCTCTTTTAATGCTTCTACCTCCTCCAAAGAATGCTGATTGGGTTTAGTTGTGCCTGTCATGGGTGAATTGTTGCAATTCAAAACGCTTGTTTATTAAAATAAAGGCCGAGCGGCTACAATATCGGTAAAAATCATAATATAAATAAGAAAAATAGAAAAAATAATTGGAATATGATAAAATCGCCTTCGATAACGTGAACGAGGTGGGGAAGAGTAGCCCGTTTTAGATGAAAAAAATACTGACATGAATAGTTTAGTAGCCATTCAGAAATGCTTTAAAACCAGGGCACCCACTCATTCCACCCATATACTAGATAGGGGGAAATCGAACGAACGCAAGTAGGAGGAGCTAGGCCAAACAGCCCTCAATGCAATTTTCCAGTACTTTATGCTAAAAGAGATACACTCCCATCATGTCGGGGTCAAGCTTCACTGCCACGTGCTCATTTAGTGTTGTAGAGAGTTCATAACCATTATAATCAGCAGATATAGGGAAAAGTTTATGGCTACGGTTCACTAGTACGGCGGTTTCCAATTTTTTGACACCAGCTTCCAAAAAAGGCTTAATACAATAGGCCAATGTCTTTCCAGAGTTGAGAACATCATCTACCAAAACGACGCATTTTCCGCTAAAAATCGATGGCTCGCAATCCAGTTCCACCTCGCTTTGGGTATGGGCTGTTTTGTCTACTGACAGGCTTACCAAGGTAGGCTTCAAAGGAGCAATGGCTTCAAGCTCCTTTACGATCATTTTCGCTAGAACATACCCCATATCCTTCACACCACTTATAATGATTTCCTCTTCATGAAGATTCCGCTCATATATCTCATAAGCCATCCTCTTGATCTTTTGAAGAATTTGATTTTTATCTAAAATGAGATTGTCCTTTGCCATTTGATTTTCATTTAAAGTATTATGGTGTAAAGGAAGTAATGCAAAAGCTTTAATGCAAGACGACTTAAGGAATGGGCATAACTTTGCTGTCTTTGAAAGTGGAGAGGATCACCATAGATTGCATATTGTCGACCACTTTGATCTCACTTACCTTTTCCAACATGAGTTTTTGATAAGTTGCGATGTCTTTCGTGATGATTTTGAGGATGAAATCGCCCGACCCGGTGATATGATGGCATTCGATGATCTCGTCTATCTTATTGATTTGCTTGACAAACTCCTCAATATTTTCTTTGTTGTGCCCTACCAGGCTTACCTGCACAAAGGTGCTTACGCCCAAACCTATCTTATCTACATTCAATTTAGCGTGATAGCTTTTAATTACGCCCATGTTCTCCAGCTTCTTCACCCTTTCGAGGGTTGGTGCTGGGGAAAGCCCTATGTCTTTAGAAAGCTGGGCGTTGGTAATTTTGGCATTTGACTGCAATATTTCTAGGATCTTACGATCTATCTTGTCTAACTTGGCAACTGTGCTCATAAATGGCTCGAACAGAATTTAATTTTGCACAAAGATAAGGCTATTTACAAAAAATTTGCAGTATCGTGAGAGATTAATATTATTATAGAAATGCCTGTGGTGTTAGCTTTCCTGAACGTTTAGCACTTGATTAGTTTTAAATAATTAAGGGCTGAGAATATATTTTCCAGCCCTTAACAAACGCTAACGTGATGTTATTTATCTCTTAAAAGTTTAACCCAAAAGTAAGCATAGCTCTAGTGGAGTTGTGTTTTGCCACCGCTAGAGGACCTTCTGCATAAGGTACATAACCAGTCTCATATCGTGTGTTTACAGCAGCCAAATCTATATAATAATCTCTGAGGCGAATACCAGCACCCAAAGAAAATGACTTTCTACTCCTGTCTACACTTGCCTCCCCTATTGGATCCCCAAAGAAAGCAAATCCAGCCCTAAAACGGAAAATACTATACCTGTACTCACCTCCAATTTTATAGTTGATGACCGATTGTAGCACATCCCCAATTTCTTGGTTATCTACACTAAAATCATTTTCGTTGCTACTGTACTTATTTCCTCCATAGTTTATATACTCTACATCGGCAGTAATAAAGCCATTCTTACCTATAAAGTAAGATAGCCCTCCATTTAAATGAGCTGGCCGGCGATATTCATAATTGATAATCGGACTTATATTGTCATAGGGAAAATAAGCATAGTTTGTACTATCCCCATAGTCAGCTATTAAGTCAACTGTCAAATAATCTTCTAATGTATAATAAGTGGGAGAGGTATAAGCCAGGCCCACCGTAAGTGTTGAAATAGGCCGATATATGGCTCCCAAAGAAACGTTAAAACCTGAACCACTAAATTGACGATTTTCTGCTAACGTCACTTCATCCAAAGCAGTGCTTGTAGGCCTTTCTTTGTATACTCTACTCATTTCATAATTAATGGAGGAAAGATTAATACCAACGCCAAAATAAAACTTATCTGCGAAGTTGCCCCCATAAGCGAAATTGGTAGTATACCCCGCCCCTTTGATGTTGATTCCTTCCGACTGCTCTACTGGGAAACCCGAATCTACGGCTCTATCATTATAAGTATCTAAGAAATATTCATCCGTTACGGGGTCATAGAATTCGTCTATTAGATAAGCCTCAAAAGCCAGTTCAGAGTAGATATTATCGAATGCAACGGTGCCATTACTATAATAAGCACCGTGCAGAGAGGAACCCACAAAATCATCTCCACTATTCCTTCCACTATACCTGATCTGACTGTGAAAATCATTGATCCTATTCATGCTTATTCCAAATGATCCTCCTCTCCAAGCCCCTTCTGGATTTTGTTTAGTATTGTTCAATACCACGCCTAAATGACCAAAATTAAAATTGGTTTTAAAGTCATCCGAATTGCGGCCCAAGTACTTTGCATCAGTATTATGGAATCCTATTGAGGGGCTAAAGGACAGCTCGGATCGGTTAAAAAACCCAAGACCTGCAGGATTTTTCATGGCAGAAGTAACATCCCCTCCCAACGAAGAAGACACTCCTCCCATACCTTGCATACGTGCACTCCCTGTTATCTCCCTTTGGCTAAACTGTTGGGCAAGGTCCACATAGCTTTGTGACAGCCCCGGAAAGTATAAGCAAAAGGATAACAGGCCTATGATTATAAGCGAATATTGAAACTTCATAAACTAATGGTTTTTCTCTCCTACGTAAATTATCTTGTTCTGCTTCGGCTTCCTGAAGAACTCCTAGACGGACTTGCACTAGGGCTGCTGGACCTACTCGGAGTAGAATAGCTACTTCTCGAAGGAGTAGAGGAAGGCCTACTATAACTATTATTGCTAGGCTGTGTCCTATTGTAGCTATTGTTATTGTTAGTCCTTGTATTTTGTCTAGGTGTTGCCTGTTGCCTTGTAGGCGTGGCAGACCTTTGCTGAACCCTGTTCGTATTGGTGCTATTTTCTCTAGGAGCTACCGTCCTCGTTCTGGTATTTGTTCGTTCAGGCTGAGAAGTTCGGGTACCTGTTTCACGAGTTCTCTCATTACTCCTGATCGTACTGTTGCTCCTGGTGGCTTCATTACGGTCCACTGTTCTTTGCCTTGTACGCGACTCATTAGCAGTGTTCGTACTCCTCACTCTACTATTTTCTGAGGTAGTTCTCGTGTTGACGTTTGTTCTGGTATTCACAGCGCGCGTGTCCGTAGAAACCGTTCTTCTGGTATTGGTGGCCCCAATGCTAGATCGGGTAGCATTTCTTGCTCCGTATGACAAACGCCTACTGTTCACATATTCTCCTCGGTCTACAATGATAACAGGGCTATAGTAATGACCATAACGTCCAGTGTAGTAGCCATGGTAAAAGCCGTTATAATACCCATCTCTATATCCCCAAGGGTTGTAATATCCATACCCTCTGTAATATGGGGAGTAGAATGGATCGTAGTAACGCGAACCCCATCCCCATCCAAAACTCATAGAAAAGCCTGATCTGAACCCAGGCCTATAAAACGGATCGTAGAACGGGTCGTAAAAGCCATAATATGAATTATAGTAAGGACTATAGAAAGGGTCATAAAACGAATTATAACTTCCGTAGCCCCTGCCATAATAATTATATATTCTTACGTCCGAATAATTGCCACTGCTTTGGGCATAGTCTTCCTCATAGTACACCTCCTCATCGGCATAGTCGCTGCTTTCAACATCACTTTTCTGCCTTGCTATATATTCCGGATTCACAGTCTTTGAGGAATAATCTTCCTCACGGCTTCTACTCTGCTGCCCTGTATAGGGTACAGTTTGAGTGCTTGCCGTAAGTGTTCGGTCATGCGCTGTAAAATACATGTCATCGTATTCGCTCGTTTGCGCTATTTGATCGGGGGAACATGAGGAGACCAATAATGCTGCAAACGCAACGGTAAAAACTTTTATGGTATATAACGCTTTCATATCTTTGCCTTTCTTTTTATCTATTCAACGATAAAGGGAACTCGGGTATTCTATATGTAATATACGATTAATAATTGATTTAGGTATCATACTGTTTACATTTTAGATGTACCAACACTACTAATCGATTATTGCTTTTAAAAGAGCAAAATTTATACCAACAAATATAATGATATGAGCAAAGGCCTGCCAAAAAGAAATGAAGATTATTCTGCATGGTATAATGAACTAGTAAAAAAAGCTGATCTAGCAGAGAATTCGGCTGTCAGAGGTTGTATGGTCATTAAGCCCTATGGCTATTCTATCTGGGAAAAAATGCAAGCCCAACTTGACAAGATGTTTAAAGAAACAGGACACACCAACGCATATTTCCCAGTATTTATACCAAAATCATATTTAAGTAAAGAAGCTAGCCATGTGGAAGGCTTTGCCAAGGAGTGTGCCGTGGTGACCCATTACCGATTGAAGAATGCCGATGACGGCAGTGGGGTAATCGTTGACCCGGAAGCCAAACTGGAAGAGGAGCTAATTGTGAGGCCCACGTCAGAAACGGTGATTTGGAGCACTTATAAAAACTGGATACAGTCCTATAGAGACCTTCCATTATTGGTGAACCAATGGGCCAACGTAGTAAGATGGGAGATGAGAACGCGGTTGTTTTTACGCACTGCCGAGTTTCTATGGCAAGAAGGGCATACCGCACACGAAACCAAGGATGAGGCCATTGAAGAAACTGTAAGGATGATGGGTGTGTATGCTGAGTTTGCCGAGAAATATATGGCTATGCCTGTAGTGAAGGGGGTAAAATCGGAAAGTGAACGATTTGCAGGTGCCATAGACACCTACTGCATAGAAGCACTTATGCAGGACGGGAAAGCGTTACAAGCTGGAACTTCTCATTTTTTAGGCCAAAATTTTGCTAAGGCCTTTGATGTGAAATTTGCAAATCGAGAAGGAGCGTTAGAATATGTGTGGGGCACCTCATGGGGCGTAAGTACTCGGCTAATGGGGGCTTTGATCATGGCCCACTCTGATGACGAAGGACTAGTATTACCCCCCAAATTAGCACCTCACCAAGTTGTGATAGTTCCTATTTTTAAAGGTGAAGATCAACTGCGGCAGATCTCTGAACAGGTGGACAAAATTAAAAAGGCGTTGAGCGAAAAAAATATTACAGTAAAATATGACGACCGGGATACCCATAAGCCTGGGTGGAAATTTGCAGAATATGAGCTCAAAGGTGTACCTGTCCGCATCGCAATTGGCCCGCGTGATCTGGAACAAAAAACTGTGGAAGTAGCGCGGAGGGACACCAAAGAAAAACAAGTAATTCCTATGGAGGGCCTGGATGATGCCATTGCCGACCTTTTGGACGATATTCAAGCGAACATTTACCAGAAAGCACTCCAATTCAGGGAAAGCAATACCCATACCGTGGATGACTACGAAACATTTAAAAAATTGCTGGACGATAAAGGAGGTTTTTTGCTCGCACACTGGGATGGCACTGCCGAAACAGAAGAAAGGATCAAGACCGAGACCAAAGCCACGATCAGGTGCATTCCACTGGCAGGAAACAAAACACCTGGAACATGCATATATTCAGGCAAGCCTTCTCAACAAAGGGTTGTTTTTGCGCGCGCATACTAATTATGATGAGTTTGAACTTTAGCTTTTTGTTTGTACTTTCGTCTCAAATAAATTAAAGCGTGGAGTGGTTAATCATCATTAGCCTAGTCCTCTTAGGGCTGGCACTTATCATTGTAGAAATAATTTTCATTCCTGGAACCACCGTTGTGGGCATTGCTGGATTTATCATAGCGGGTTTCGGGGTATGGCAGAGTTTCTCTAGTTTCGGCCCTGAAACAGGTTGGGTGGTATTGGGTACAACTTCGGTCTTGGCCATTGGTGCAGTATTTTATAGCTTCAGATCAGGAGCATGGAAAAAGTTTTCCCTAAAGGAAGCCCATGTGAACAAGTTCAATGACGAAATTGTGCAGGATCTGGAGGTTGGAGAGGTAGGCATAGCAATATCTGTTTTGAGGCCTGTGGGCAAGGCTGAATTTAGAGACAAAACATTTGAGGTGCGAACCAATGGAGGCTATCTAGATGCAGGAACCGAAATAAAAATCATCAAGCTTCAATATCCTATCATAGTAGTTGAAGCGGTAGAGCAATAAAACAAATATTTAATTTCTAATCATCATCCTATAAATAAATAAAAATTAATGGCCGGTATATCAATTGTATTTATCATAATCGCCTCTATAGTAGGGTTATTCGTATTCCTATATTTCGTACCTGTAAACTTGTGGATCACTGCAATATTCTCAGGAGTGAGGGTGGGGCTATTTGAACTGGTGTTCATGAGGATACGTAAGGTACCTCCTAGAATTGTTGTTGAATCGTTGATTACTGCGACCAAAGCAGGACTGGCGGTTTCTACTTCTGAGCTGGAAACCCATTATCTAGCAGGAGGCAATGTGCCCTCCGTAATAAAAGCATTGATCTCTGCCGATAAGGCCAACATTAACCTTTCTTTCAAACAAGCTACCGCAATTGACCTAGCCGGAAGAGATGTATTGGAAGCAGTGCAAATGTCTGTTAATCCAAAAGTAATCAATACCCCTAGCGTAGCTGCGGTAGCAGCCGATGGCATCCAGCTTATTGCAAAAGCCCGAGTAACCGTCCGAGCCAATATCCAACAACTCGTAGGAGGTGCTGGTGAAGAAACAATTCTAGCCAGGGTTGGAGAAGGAATCGTAACTTCTATAGGTTCTGCTGCTTCGCACAAAAACGTGCTGGAGAATCCAGATAAAATATCCAAACTAGTACTTTCAAGAGGACTAGATGCAGGAACGGCATTTGAGATTTTATCGATAGACATAGCCGATGTGGATGTAGGGGCCAACATTGGGGCGCAGCTTCAAATAGACCAAGCCAATGCCGACCTAAAGGTAGCAGAAGCTCGTGCAGAGGAAAGAAGGGCAATGGCTGTGGCCAATGAACAAGAAATGAAGGCGAAGTCGCAGGAGGCCCGTGCCAAGGTAATCGAAGCTGAGGCTGAAGTTCCTAAGGCAATGGCAGAAGCATTCCGTTCTGGCAATCTCGGTATTATGG
>SMEK01000259.1_pt1 | contig 22115 bp, 19 predicted proteins | sample 2456371 | NCBI WGS metagenome assembly SMEK01 (sample SAMN10132590, study PRJNA489261) | soil metagenome | isolation source: day1 antibiotic-loamy sand soil ammended with composted manure from dairy... | place: USA | collected 2015-04-01
GCCGACGTTTCCCGCGATGCCGGCTTTGCGCCGCTGTGCGACACCGACTTTACGGGCCTGCCACCAACGGTCTGTGTCATGGCCGAATGCGACCCGCTGGCTTCAGATGGACCGGCCTATCGCGACCGCATCCTCGCCGCCGGCGGCAAGGCGGTTTGCTTCGAGGAGAAGGGCCTCGTTCACGGCTATCTGCGCGCCCGGCACACGGTGGCGCGGGCGCGGGAGAGCTTTACCCGCATTGTCGACGCGGTCGCCGCGCTCGGCCGGGGGGAGTGGCCTTACTGAGGCCGGCGCAAGCGTTTGATTTTCCCTCCTTGGAGAGGGCGAATGGAGGAGCAGAAATGTCGAACGAACTGGAGTACCTGAGCCGTCGCGCGGCGGTCGGAAAGATGAGCCGCCGCGACTTCCTCGGGCGCCTGACCGAAATAGTAGAGCGCGAAGTCCTGTTGCAGATCTTCGTGGCCGCCGTGATGGCCACGGTCCGTCTGGCCATGGTCGGCAGTGACGATGACTTCGTAGCCGGCGGCCCGCCAGCGCGGCAGGAAGGCCGCCAGCATGCCATCCATTGCGTAGCAGGCATGGTCCATCTCGTGGCAGTCATGCCCGAAGCGATGGCCCATCGAGTCCAGCGTGCAGGTGTGCAGGATGCCGTAGTCGATGCCGAACCGCTCGGCGAGCATGGTCAGCGTCGCGAACAGGTCGACATCGCTCGGCGTCATCTGATTGTGGGCATTATAGCCGGTCATGGTGTGGAAGCGGCCATGCGTGATCGGCCCGCCCGGCTCGTCATATTCGATGTCCCGCACCGGGTCGAAGGGATAGCGGTTGAAGAACTCCGACCAGTATGAATGTGTTACCGCCCCGGTTTTGCCGCCTGCGGCGGTAATCTCGGAGAACAGGTCTGGCAGCTCGACCCGGAACCGGACCTCGTTGGAAAGAATGCCGTGCACCTGCGGCGGCACGCCGGTGTGAATAGACGCATAACAGCAGGCCGAGGTTGAAGGCAGCACGGAACGCATCTTCCATACACGTGCCTCGCCCGACTGTACCCAGCCTTCGAGATTTCCGAACAGGCGCCGCCAATTCCTGTAGGGGACGCCGTCGAGGACGATAAGCAGGAGCTTCGATTCCAGAGCCATGAGCGTATCCGGGCAAGACAGAGGCGGGACGAACAAGGCCATCCCGCCTCGCTATTGTCAAAGGGCAGCGGCCGTCAGGCGTTCAGCCAGCACTCGCTGAGTGCATAACCGTCCATCATCTCGCCCTGCGGGTTGGCGGCCCAACCGCCGACCTTGCTGACGGCGACAGCGTCGATGAACTGGTTGAAGAAGGGCACGATCAGCCCGCCTTCGTCGCGGATCAGCAAGGCCATGTCGCGATAGATACTCTTGCGCTTGTCCTGGTCGAGCTCTGCCTGCGCGGCATAGAGCATGTTGTCGAAGGCCTCGTTCTTGAAGCGGGTGTCGTTCCAGTCAGCGTTCGAAACGTAGCCTGTCGAGTACATCTGCCCTTGGGTGGCCCGGCCGCCCCAGTAGGAGAGCGAGAAGGGCTGCTTGTTCCAGACTTCCGACCAGTAGCCGTCGCCCGGCTCACGCTTGATCTCGATCTTGATGCCCGCCTTGGCGCAGCTCTGCTGGTAAAGCTGGGCGGCGTCGACTGCGCCGGGGAAGGCAACCTCCGAGGTTCTGAGCAGGATCGAGCCGGAATGGCCGGACTTCTTGTAGTATTCGGCTGCCTTTTCGGGGTCGAACTTGCGCTGCTCGATGTCGTCGGAGAACAACGGATAGGCCTTGTTGATGGGGAAGTCGTTGCCGACCTCGCCGTAGCCGCGCAGGATCTTGTCCAGCATCTCCTCGCGGTCCATGGCAAGCTTCAGCGCCATCCTGAGGTCGTTGTTGTCGAAGGGCGCAGTGTCGCAGAACATGTTGAAGGGATAGAAACCGCGGCCCGACGTGGCCTCGATCTTGACGCCCGGCACGCGCTTGACGAGATCCACCACCCTCGGTTCGACGCGGTTGATCATGTGCACCTGTCCGCCCTGCAGCGCTGACAGGCGGGCGGTCGGATCGTTGATGACGACGATCTCGACCTGATCGGCATGGCCTGCCTTGTCCCCGCGCCAGTAATTGGCGAAGCGCTCGCCGCCGTGACGCACGCCGGGTTCGTTGACGGTAACCTTGTAGGGGCCGGCCGAGATGCCGGCGTTCGGATCGTCCTTGCCGCCATTCGGCTGAATGACGAGGTGGTAGTCGGCCATCAGGTAGGGGAAGTCCGCATCGGCCTCGGCCAGCGTGACGATGACCTCCTTGCCGTCCGCCTTGATGCCCTTGATGTTCTTCAGGATGCCCAGCGCGCCGGATTTGGACTTTTCGTCGGCGTGGCGCTCGAGGGTGGCGGCCACGTCCTCGGCGGTCACCGTCTTGCCGTTGTGGAATTCGATCCCGTCGCGGATTTTCATCGTCCAGGTCTTGGCATCGGCCGAAGGATTGATCTCCTCGGCGATGAGGTTCTCCGTGCCGCCGTCAGGCGTGAGCCTGACGAGGAATTCACCCCACTGTTTGCAGAACGAGAAGGTGACCTGCGACAGGTTGAGCGCCGGGTCGAGGCTGTTGGTCGATTCACCCCCCTGCAGGCCGGCACGCAGGATGCCGCCTCTTATGGGCGTTTGCGCGAATGCCTTGTCGGCCAGCGTCGAGGCGATTGCCGTCGAAACGCCGAGCGCTGCCGCGCGGCCGAGGAAGTCGCGCCGCGACAGCCTTCCCTGGTCGGCTAGCTTGGCGAGATATTCGAGTTCGGTGGTCATTTCCATCTCCCTTCTTGCCCGCGTAGGACGCGGCTCCCCTTGTGGGGCCGGATTGGCAGACGGGTCGGCGGGTTTAGTTCCCCCCGCTCGCCATGCGCCGCCCGGCAATGGCCTTTTCCAGCCACCCAACCTCCATCTCCGGCACGGAGGAGAGCAGGAGGTCGGTGTAGTCATCAAAGGGCGGTGACAGAACCGCGCTTTTCGGGCCGTAGCGAACGACCTCGCCGCGATACATTACCGCAATGGAATCGGCGATAGACCTCACCGTGGCAAGGTCATGCGTTATGAAAAGATAGGCGACGTTTTCCTGTTTCTGGAGATTCAGCAACAGCTTTAGAATGCCATGCGCCACCAGCGGATCCAGCGCGGAAGTCACCTCGTCGCAAATGATCAGCTTGGGCTTGGCCGCCAGCGCGCGGGCAATGCACACCCGCTGTTTTTGGCCGCCGGAGAGCTCGGCAGGGTAACGATCGGCGAAACCCTTGCCCATTTCGATCTCTTCCAGCAGTTCCGCCACGCGTCGGTCCCGTTCGCTGCCACGCATGCCGAAATAGAATTCCAGCGGCCGCCCGATGATGGTTTTCACCGTCTGGCGCGGGTTCATCGCCACGTCGGCCATCTGGTAGATCATCTGTAGCTGGCGCAGGTCCTCCTTGGATCGATCGGCCAGGCGATTGGCGAGCTTTCGCCCCTCGAAGGTGACGGAGCCCTCAATCGGCGGCAGCAGGCCGGTTATCGCACGCGCCAGGGTCGACTTGCCGGAGCCGGATTCGCCTACCACCGCCAAAGTCTGGCCCGGCAGGATATCGACCGACACGTCCTTCAGCACCTTGACCGCGGTGCCGCCATATGCGGCGGTAACGTTCTTTACCGAGAGGATGGGCGAGCCTTCCGGCTTCTGCTCCTGGTGCTCGATCGCGTGGACCGAAACCAGCGCGTTCGTATATTCCTGCCGCGGTTCCTTGATGATTTGCTGGGTATCGCCCCGTTCCACCAGCCGGCCGTGGCGCAGCACCACGATCTCGTCTGAAACCTGCGCCACGACCGCGAGGTCGTGCGTGATGTAGAGGGCCGCAACCTGTGTGTCGCGTATGGCTTCTTTGATCGCCGCCAGAACGTCGATCTGCGTGGTGACGTCGAGGGCCGTCGTCGGCTCGTCGAAGATGATGAGGTCGGGCTCCGAGCACAGCGCCATCGCCGTCATCACACGCTGCAGCTGGCCGCCCGAGACCTGGTGCGGATAGCGGTCGCCAATCGTGTCGGGATTGGGCAGCGACAGTTTCTTGAACAGGGCCTTGGCCCGCTTCTCCGCCTCTGCGCGAGTCGCCACGCCGTGAAGCAGTGCTGCCTCGACCACCTGGTCCATCAGTTTGTGCGCTGGATTGAAAGCCGCCGCCGCGGACTGCGCGACATAGCAGACCTCCCGCCCGCGCACAGCGCGGATGCCGCCGGGCCCGAGCTTGAGGATGTCGCGCCCGTTCAGGATCACCTCGCCGCCGGTAATGCGTACGCCGCCTCGCCCATAGGCCATGGCAGAAAGACCGATGGTCGACTTGCCGGCGCCCGACTCGCCTATGAGGCCGAGCACCTTGCCCGGCTTGAGGCTGAGCGAGACGTCATGAACAAGCGTGATCGTCTTCGGTGGCTCGCCGGGCGGATAGACCCTGGCCTCGATCCGGAGGTTGCGGATGTCGAGCAGCGTCTCCTGCTTTGGCGATTTGTGTGCCGTTGCGACCTTCGCCATTAGCCGCGTCCTCCCTTGAGGCTGGTGGTGCGGTTGAGCACCCAGTCGGCCACGAGGTTCACCGAAATGGCGAGCGCGGCGATCGCGGCGGCAGGAATGAGGGCGGCGGGAATTCCGAAAACGATGCCGTCCTTGTTCTCCTTGACCATGCCGCCCCAATCCGCATCCGGCGGTTGCACGCCGAGTCCGAGGAAGGACAGCGCCGACAGGAAAAGAACCGCGAAGATGAAGCGGACACCGAGCTCTGCAATCAACGGCGAGAGCGCATTGGGCAGGATCTCACGGAAGATGATCCACGCCCTGCCTTCTCCCCGCAGCTTGGCTGCCTCGACAAAGTCCATGACATTTATATCGACCGCCACCGCGCGCGAAAGCCGGTAGACGCGGGTGGAATCCAGGATGCCCATGACCAGGATCAGCGTTATGGTGTTGGCAGGCAGAACCGACAGCACGACCAGGCCGAAAATCAGGGTCGGAATGGACATCAGCAGGTCCACGAAGCGGGACATGATCGTGTCGAACCAGCCGCCCACCACGGCTGCCGCGAAGCCGAGGATCGACCCGAGTACGAAGGAAAGGGCCGTGGCCATCACCGCGATGAAAATGGTTATGCGCGCGCCATAGATCATGCGCGAGAGCAGGTCACGGCCAAGATTGTCCGTGCCCAGCAGATGCTTTGCCGACATCGGTTCCCACACGTCGCCCACGATCTCGGCGTTGGAATACGGTGAGATCCAAGGCGCAAAGATTGCGCAGAACAGGAAGGCCGCCGTCAGGATCAGCCCTACCCAGGCGCTGACAGGTATTTGCCTTAACGCCATTCCCTGCTTTTCCCCTCTCTTTGTCGTCGCACCCGCTGCCCTACTTCGGATGCCTCAGTCTTGGATTGGCCAGGATCGACGCAATGTCAGCGACGATGTTCAGCAGTATGTAGACCGCGGCAAAGATCAGGCCCACAGCCTGCACCACCGGCACGTCGCGCTTGGCCACATGATCCACAAGGTACTGCCCCATGCCGGGGTAGACGAAGATTACCTCGATGACGACGACGCCCACGACCAGATAGGCAAGGTTCAGCATCACGACGTTTACCACCGGCGCGATGGCGTTCGGCAACGCATGCTTGCGGATGATGTCGAACGGTTTGAGACCCTTGAGTTCGGCGGTCTCGATATAGGCGGACTGCATGACATTGAGGATGGCTGCCCGCGTCATGCGCATCATGTGGGCCAGAACCACCAGCGTCAATGCGGTTGCCGGAAGCACGACCGCCTGCAGCCTGTCGAGGAAGGGCATGCCGTCATAGACCGTGGAGATTCCGGGAAAGAACTGCCATTTGACCGCGAAGAAATAGATCAACAGATAGCCGATGAAGAACTCCGGAAAGGAAGTGGAGGCAAGCGCAAGGGCGGAGATCAGCTTGTCGATCGGGCCGTTTTGGTAGCGCACGGCCAGCAACCCGAGAAGTATGGCCAGAGGCACCGCAATCGTGGCCGCGCAGGCAGCCAGAAACAGCGTGTTGCCCAGCCGCCCGCCGATCGAGTCGGAAATATCGTGGCCGCTGGTCAGCGCGGTTCCGAGATCGCCGGTCAACACGCCGCCCAGCCAGTGCAGATAACGCAGGTATGCCGGCTCGTTGAGACCGAGTTCGGCCCGCAGATTGGCCAGCGCTTCGGGTGTGGCCGCCTGGCCGAGGATGGATTGCGCAACGTCTCCGGGCAGGATCTGCGTGCCGACGAAGATCAGCACCGAAACTGCGAAGAGCAGCACAAACCCCAGGGCAATGCGCTGGGCGACCAGTTTCAGGATAGGTGAAGACATCAGCTACCTGTCGGGGATTTCCGCGGCGGGAAGGCAAAAAAGGAGCCGTCCCGAGCGGGACGGCTCCTTAGGGGTTCACGTCAGGCCTCGAGCCAGCACATGGCCAGCGCATACCCGTTGCACATTTCCTGGTTGGGGTTGGAAACCCAGCCCTGAACGCCCTTGCCGGTTGCGTCGATATACTGGTTGAAGAAGGGCACGATCAGCCCGCCTTCGTCGCGCATCATCACGCCTATGTCGCGATACATCTGCTTGCGCTTGGCCTCGTCCAGTTCGCCCCGGGCGGCAATGACCATCTTGTCAAATTCCGGCCGCTTCCAGCGCGTGTCGTTCCAGTCGGCGCTGGAGATGTAAGCCGTCGAATACATCTGGTCCTGGGTCGGCCGGCCGCCCCAATAGGAGAGCGAGAAGGGCTGCTTGTTCCAGACTTCCGACCAGTAGCCGTCACCCGGCTCGCGCTTGATCTCGATCTTGATGCCCGCCTTGGCGCAGCTCTGCTGGTAAAGCTGGGCGGCGTCGACCGCACCGGGGAAGGCGACCTCCGAGGTTCTGAGCAGGATCGAGCCGGAGTGGCCGGACTTCTTGTAGTATTCGGCCGCCTTTTCGGGATCGAACTTGCGCTGCTCGATGTCGTCGGAGAACAACGGATAGGCCCTGTTGACGGGCATGTCGTTGCCGACCTCGCCATAGCCGCGCAGGATCTTGTCCAGCATCTCCTCCCGGTCCATGGCCAGCTTCAGCGCCATTCTGAGGTCGTTGTTGTCGAAGGGCGCAGTGTCGCAGAACATGTTGAACGGATAGAAGCCGCGACCGGATGCTGCCTGGATGGTGACGCCAGGGGCCCGCTTGAGGAGGTCCACGATCTTCGGCTCGACGCGGTTGATCATGTGGACCTGCCCGCCCTGCAGCGCAGACATGCGCGCCGTGGGATCGTTGATGACCACGATCTCGATCTGGTCGGCGTGCCCCAGCTTGTCGCCCTGCCAGTAGTTGGCGAACTTCTCGCCGCCATAGCGAACGCCCGGCTCGTTGACCGTCACCTTGTACGGGCCGGCCGAGATACCTGCATTCGGGTCGTCCTTGCCGCCATTCGGCTGAATGACGAGATGGTAGTCGGCCATCAGGTACGGGAAGTCGGCGTTGGGGTCCTTGAGCGTGATGATGACCTCGCTGCCATCCACCTTCATGGTGTCGATGCCCTGCAGGATGCCGAGCGCAGCGGACTTCGAGTTCGCGTCGGCATGACGCTCGATCGTCGCCATCACGTCGTCGGCCGTCACTTCCTTGCCGTTGTGGAACTCGATACCCTTGCGGATCTTCAAGGTCCAGGTCTTGGCATCCGGACTGGACTCGATCGCTTCCGCGATGCGATTTTCCAGCGTGCCGTCCGGCTTCATGTCGACGAGCAACTCTCCCCAGCACTTGCCGAAATTGAAGTTCACCTGCGAAAGGTTCAGGGCAGGATCGAGCACGTTGGAGGACTCGCCACCTTGCAGGCCGGCCTTGAGATGGCCGCCCTTGATCGGCCCTTCGGCGCGCGCCGCGCTGGCGAGCAGGTTGTTGGCAAAGGTGGCGCTCACGCCAAGCGCGGCCGCGCGACCCAGAAAATCGCGCCGGCTAAGCTTTCCCTTCGCGACGTATCGGCTGAGAAATTCGAGTTCATTGGACATGCTGGGTTGCTCCTCACTCTGTTGGTTCGACCGGACGGCCGATGCTTTTTCTTCTTGGTGAGGAATAATGACCGCAAGGTAAAGCCATGCGCAAGGCCGAATGCGACATGATGTGGCGTAAATGGTGTGTCGCATTTGGACCAATTGGTTATACGCGACATGTTTTGGGCCCGGCTTCCTGCGCCGCAAAGGCCTGGCGCAGGCCGTGGCAACGGGCCGGCTGCCTGATTCGAGTCAGCGCAGCGGGATCTCGTTGTCGGCCTTGCCGGCCTGGTAGGTTTTCGACAGTTCGTCGTAGCGGCGCGCGATCGCCGCAATCCGCGCGTCGAGGCGGTTGCGCTCGGTTTCCGGCAGGTCGCGCACAAGCCGCCGGATCGAGTAGCTTTTCCAATAGGCGTTTTCGGCGTTGTACCCGCCGGGATCCAGCGTAAAGACCTCTTTGAGGATCTTCAGGTCATGGGGAATGGCGAAGCTGTCGCGGGAATCCTCATGACTGAACAGATAGTAGAAATTGTCGAAGCCCGTCCATGTAATGGCCGAAAGGCAGAGCGAGCAGGGCTCGTGCGTGGAAAGGAAAATGGCATCTTTCGTATCGACACGATCGGCCCTCGGCAATTCGTAAAAGCGTTTCAGGCAATGCACCTCGCCGTGCCACAACGGGTTTTCGGTCTCGTTGTTGGTTTCGGCGACGACGACCGATCGGTCGGCCTTCCTCAATATTGCCGCGCCGAAGAGCTTGTTACCCTCGGCTACGCCCCGTTCCGTCAGCGGGACGATGTCGCTTTCGATCACATCGAGCAGCCGGTCTATAAGGGAAACATCGCTCAAGGCACGAACCCCGCTGGCAGGTGGATTTCATAGGGATGCGAAAAGTGAAATTCTTCCAGGTTCGACCCGTCTCCGCCGCGGTCCACCACCACAAAGTCCTGCGCCTCACCCACCGGCGTCAACACCCCGTGCCATAGATTGCGAGGATAGTTTACGCCCTGGCCGGGTGCCGTCAGGAAGGCATGGGGCGTCTGCGGCCCGTCAGGCCCATCGGCGCATACCACCACGACGAACGGTCTCGGCGACAGCGGAACGAAGGCTTGGCTACCCAGGGGGTGGCGCTCGACCATGGTGAGCTTCAGCGGGAAGCCGTAGGGCGTGCCGCGAAACAGGTTGATGAGCACGTGACCGTTCGGCCCGGCCGCCTCGGGTTTGGCCAGGGCATGATAGCGTTCGCACCGGCCGTCGTTGATCGGATAATGATTATCCGTGTCGAAATCGATCACATCGCCGAACGGCGCGAAGCGTTGCCGCGTGAGCGGCTGGGCAACGATGATCCTGTTCGCGCTCATCGTCCGAAGCTACCGAGTTTTGCGTGGCGGTTGACGTCCTTGTAGAGCAGGTAACGGAAATTGCCCGGCCCGCCCGCATAACAGGCCTGCGGGCAGAAGGCACGCAGCCACATATAGTCGCCGGCCTGCACCTCCACCCAGTCCTGGTTCAGCCTGTAGACCGCCTTGCCTTCCAGAACGTAGAGGCCGTGCTCCATGACATGCGTTTCCGGGAACGGGATGACCGCGCCCGGCGCCAATGTCACGATGGTGACATGCATGTCGTGGCGCAGGTCGGCGGGGTCCACGAAGCGCGTGGTTGCCCAGCCGCCGCCCGTATCCGGCATCGGCGCCGGCTCGATGTCGTTCTCATTAAGGAAAAGCGGCTCGGGCGGCTCCAGCCCATCCACATATTCGTAAGCCTTGCGGATCCAGTGGAAGCGCGCCGTCTCGCTGCCCTGATTGCGCAGCGTCCAGCCGCTGTCCGGGGGCAGGAAGGCGTAGCCGCCGGGCGTCAGCCTGTGTGCCTCGCCGCGGACCGCCACCGTGATCTCGCCCTCGACTACGAACAGCACGCCCTCTGCGCCCCTGTCCGGTTCCGGCCTGTCGCTGCCGCCACCGGGCTGAACCTCCATGATGTATTGCGAGAAGGTTTCCGCGAAGCCCGATAGGGGGCGGGCGATGATCCAGAGCCGTGTACGTTCCCAGTTCGGCAGGAAGCTGGCAACGATGTCCGAGAACTCGCGTCTGGGGATCACCGCATAGGCCTCGGTGAACACGGCACGGTCGCTTATGAGGTCGCTCTGCGGCGGCAAGCCTCCCTTGGGAGCGTAATAGGTTCGGTTCGCGTTCCTGAGCATGTCCATCGCTCGCTCCCTGGGGGATGATCTAGTTGGGCAAAATGTCCATGAGACGAAGCAGAGCTATGCGCTCCACCTGGCTACATGCCGTGGCGAATTCCTCGCTGCGGCTGTTGCCGATGCGCCGTTCGAACTCATGCAGGATTTCTTCCTTGCTCAGGCCCTTCACCGCGATGATGAAGGGGAAGCCGAAACTGGTGACATAGGCGGCGTTGAGCTTGGAAAACATTTCGCGCTCCTGGTCGGTCAGCGCGTCGAGCCCGGCGGATGCCTGCTCCCTTTCCGATTCCGGGGTCAATCGCTTTGCCGCCGCCAGCCGTCCGGCGAGGTCGGGATGCGCCTTCAGCACCTGCAGCTTCTCGCTGTCGCTGGCGGCGCGGAACACCCGGCAAAGGGCGTTGTGAAGACCGCCTGCCGTATCGTGCGCGCGGCCCAGTTCCAGCTCATAGGCGCGTTCGGCGATCCAGGGAGAATGTTCGAACACGCCGCCGAAGCGATGCACGAATTCCTCGAAGTCCATGCGCGAGGGGCGTAGTGCCGGCGCCTGGTAAGGATGCGTTTCGCGCCAATGTCTCGCAATGTCGATGCGACGGGCCAGCCATACGCCGTCATGGCTTTTCACATATTCGACGAAACGCTTCAGCGCGCCGAAGCGGCCCGGCCGCCCGATCAGCCGGCAGTGCAGGCCCACGGTCATCATTTTTGGCCGGCCGTTGCCGCCTTCCTCGTAAAGCGTGTCGAAGGCGTCCTTCATGTAGGTGAAGAACTGCTCACCGTTCGAGAAGCCGGCCTGGATGCCGAAGCGCATGTCGTTTACGTCGAGCGTGTATGGAATGATGAGAAGCGGATCGATGGCGTTGCCATGCCCGTCATGGTCGAGCCAGTAGGGCAGGTCGTCGTCATAGGTGTCGGAGCAATATTCGAAGCCGCCCGCTTCGGCGATGAGGCGCACCGTATTCTCCGATGTGCGGCCGGTGTACCAGCCTCTCGGCCGCTCTCCGGTCACCTGCGTGTGCAGCCGGATCGCCTCCTCGATGTCATGGCGCTCGTCTTCCAGCGAATGCTCGCGGTAGTCGATCCATTTGAGGCCGTGCGAGGCGATCTCCCACCCCGCCTGCTGCATTGCCGCCAGCTGGTCCGGCGAGCGCGCCAGCGCGGTGGCGACACCGTAGCAGGTCACCGGCACATCGTGCTCCGTGAACAGTCGGTGCAGCCGCCAGAAACCGGCCCGCGCGCCATATTCGTAGATGGATTCCATATTCCAGTGGCGCAATCCCGGCCATGGGGTGGCACCGGTGATCTCGGAAAGGAAGGCTTCGGACGCCTTGTCGCCGTGCAGGATGCAGTTCTCGCCGCCTTCCTCGTAATTGACCACGAACTGGACGCAGATCCTCGCCCCGCCTGGCCATTTCGGATCGGGCGGATTGGCACCGTACCCGCGCATGTCCCTGACGTAACGCATCTTCTCTCCCTGCCGGTATCGGAACCCTCCGCGAAGATAGGCCAAAGTCCCCGCGGCCATTCCCACCAAACTTTTTGAAAGTGTTTTTGTCGCTCTACGCTCGACCCGGCCTTATGCATGGCCTTTAATGCGTCGGCAATTCGTCATTATATGTTCGATTGTACCGTGAAGGGAGGCGGCAAATTGGCAGAAGCACATACGGCAGGTGGGCGGCTTACTACCCACGTGCTGGACACGGCGACCGGAAAGCCGGCGGCCGGCCTGTCGATCAGCCTCTACCGGATCAGTGGCAATTCGCGTGACAAGCTGAAAAGCGCCCGAACCAACAATGACGGCCGCTGCGACGAACCACTTCTGGAAGGGGATGCTTTCCAACTCGGCCGGTATGAGCTGATCTTCCAGGCCGGCGACTATTTTCGCGCCCTCGGTCTTGTTCTGCCGGACCCGATGTTTCTTGACGAGGTGCCGATCCGTTTCGGCATTGCAGAGCACAAGCACTACCACGTGCCTTTGCTGATTTCGCCTTACGGCTATTCCACCTATCGTGGGAGCTGACGATGGCGAACCCGGCAATCCGTTCCGAACTTCGCTTCATCCTCAATGGCGAGGATGTGAGGCTGACCGATGTGCAGCCCGACGAGACGCTGCTGGACTTCCTGCGCCTGCGCCGCTCTCTCAAGGGCACCAAGGAGGGCTGCGCCGAGGGCGATTGCGGGGCCTGCACGGTGCTGGTCGGCAGGCTGCTGGCAGGCAGGCTGGTTTATGAAAGCGTCAATGCCTGCATCCGCTTTCTCGGCTCGCTGGACGCTACCCATGTGGTGACTGTCGAACACCTCGCCGGGGCTGATGGTGCGCTTCATCCCGTCCAGCAGGCGCTGGTCGATTTCCACGGCTCGCAATGCGGCTTTTGCACACCGGGCTTCGTCATGTCTCTCTACGGCCTTTGGATGCGATCGCCGGACCCCTCGGTCGCGGAGATCGAGACGGCGCTCCAGGGCAATCTGTGCCGCTGCACCGGTTACGAGTCGATCGTACGTGCTGCGCGCGCCATTTCGAGTTACGGCGAGGCCGGACAGGATCCGCTTCTTGTCGAACGTGCCGCAGTAACCGAGCGTCTCGCCGCCCTGCGTGATGGCGCGCGCGTCGAGATTGGCTCGGGAAAGCGCAGGTTGATCGTGCCGGCGGATGTCGATGATTTTGCCCTTCTGCTCGAAGCCGAACCGGATGCCACCGTGGTTGCCGGCTCCACTGACGTCGGCCTGTGGGTGACGAAACTCATGCGCGAGATCGCGCCCGTCATCTTCATCAACGGGTTGGACGGGCTCAAGACGATCTCGGAGGACAACGGCGTCATTACCATTGGAGCCGGCGTTACCTACAGCGAGGCTTTCGCCTTCCTGTCCAGGCACATCCCGGCGCTTGGGCAACTGGTATCCCGCATAGGTGGCGAACAGGTGCGCAATATGGGCACGATCGGCGGAAACATCGCCAACGGTTCGCCCATTGGCGACACTCCTCCGCCGCTGATCGCGCTGGGTGCGCGGCTGACGCTGCGCAAGGGCATGGAGCGCCGCACCATTCCGCTGGAGGATTTCTTCATCGCCTATGGCAAGCAGGACCGGCGCGCAGGCGAATTCGTGGAGAAGGTGGAGGTGCCGGTGCCTGCCGCGGGCGAGAAATTCGCCGTCTACAAAGTCACCAAGCGGCGCGACGAGGATATCACCGCCACGCTGGGCGCCTTCTGGCTCTCGCTGGACAAGGACGGCACGGTAAAGGACGTCCGCATCGCTTATGGCGGCATGGCTGCGACGCCGAAGCGGGCTTGCGCGGTCGAGAAGGCACTGATCGGCAAGCCATGGACGGAATCCACGGTTGAGGCCGCCATGGAGAAATATGCGGACGATTTTTCGCCGCTGACGGACATGCGGGCCACTGCCGAATACCGGGCCCTGGCGGCGCGGAACCTCCTGATGCGATTCCATGTCGAAACGACCGGGGCGAAAGCGCCGACCCAGGTTTCGAGAGACAGGGCTGCCTGAGCCATGACCAGACACATGCCAAACCTGAAGGCGCAGAAGATCGTCGGTGGCGTCCACACCGAACAGCGTCACGATTCCGCGCACAAGCACGTCTCCGGCACCGCCGTTTATATTGACGATATCCCGGAACCGGCCGGCACCCTCCATGTTGGTCTGGGTCTTTCGACTGTCACCCACGGCAGGATCAGGTCGATGGACCTTTCTGCCGTCCGGTCTGCGCCGGGCGTCGTTGGCGTACTGACGCATGCCGATGTGCCGGGCGAAAACGACATCTCGCCGAGCGGAATGCAGGACGATCCGATCCTCGCCGAAGGCAAGGTCGAGTTTCACGGCCAACCGATATTTGCGGTGGTGGCGCGCACGCGCGCGCAGGCCCGCCACGCAGCCAGGCTGGCAAAGATAGAATATGAGGAACTTCCCGCAGTCCTCGACATCGCCGGGCTGGATCCCGAGAAGGACAGGCTGGTCACGACGCCGCTGACGCTGAAACGCGGCGATGCGGCCGCAGCAATTGCCGCCGCGCCGCACCGCATTGCGCACCGCATGAAGCTTGGCGGGCAGGATCACTTCTACCTTGAGGGGCAGGTTTCGCTGGCGGTTCCCGGCGAGGATGACGAGGTCACCATCTATTGTTCGACCCAGGGGCCGAGCGAGACCCAGCACCTTGTCGCGCAGGCGCTCGGCGTGCCGAGCCATGCCGTGACGGTCGAGGTGCGCCGCATGGGCGGCGGATTCGGTGGCAAGGAAACCCAGGCCAACCAGTGCGCGGCCATTGCCGCCATCGCGGCAAAGAAATTCGGCTGCGCGGTCAAGATTCGACTGGACCGCGACGAGGATATGACGGCCACCGGCAAGCGGCACAATTTCGTCATCGACTACGACGTTGGTTTCGATGACGAGGGCCGAATACTGGGCGTCGATTTCACTTTCGCCCTCAATGCCGGCTTCTCCGCCGATCTGTCAGGCCCGGTTGGTGACCGCGCCCTGTTTCACTGCGACAACGCCTATTTTTACCCGCATGTCCACGCGAAATCGGCGCCGCTCTACACCAATACCGTGTCGAACACGGCTTTTCGTGGTTTTGGCGGGCCGCAGGGCATGGTCGGCGCCGAGCGCGTCATAGAGGAAGTGGCGTTCGCGCTGGGCAAGGACCCCTTGGAGATCCGCAAGCTCAACTTCTACGATCCCATGGGGACGGATGGGCAACGCAACGTCACGCCCTATCACCAAAAGGTAGAGGACTGCATCATCCAGCGTATTGTGGCCGAGCTGGAGGAAAGCGCCGACTATGCCGGGCGCCGGCGCGAGATCGCCGCCTTCAATGCTTCCAGCCGCATCATAAAGCGGGGCATTGCCCTGACGCCGGTGAAGTTCGGCATCTCTTTCACCAAGACGGAATCCAACCAGGCGGGGGCGCTCGTGCATGTCTATGCCGATGGTTCGGTGCACATGAACCATGGTGGCACCGAGATGGGACAGGGCCTGCACCTGAAGGTGGCGCAGGTGGTGGCCGAGGAATTCCAGATCGACCTGGATCGGGTCAGGATCACGGCGACCACGACCGCCAAGGTTCCCAACACGGCGCCGACGGCGGCGTCGTCCGGGGCCGACCTCAACGGAATGGCCGCGCAGGACGCTGCGCGCCAGATCAAGAACCGCCTGATCGATTTCGCGGCCGAGAAACATCAGATTCCGCGGGAGCAGATCGTGTTCCTGCCCAATCGTGTGCGTATCGGCAATGAAGAAATTCCCTTCAACGAACTGATCCGGCAGGCATATGTCAACCGTGTCCAGCTCTCTGCCGCCGGCTTCTACAAGACGCCCAAGATTCATTGGGACCGGGCCAAGGGCAGGGGACATGCGTTCTATTATTATGCCTATGGCGCAGCCTGCTCGGAAGTGTCGGTCGACACGCTGACGGGCGAATATGTGGTGGAGCGCGCCGACATCGTGCACGACACGGGCCGTTCCCTGAACCGCGCCATTGACATCGGCCAGATCGAGGGTGGTTTCGTCCAGGGCATGGGCTGGCTCACCACGGAGGAATTGTGGTGGGACGAGAAGGGGCGGCTGCGCACCCACGCGCCTTCCACCTACAAGATTCCGCTGGCCTCCGACCGGCCGAAAATCTTCAACGTGACGCTGGTCGACTGGTCGGAAGCGCACGAGCCGACGATCCATCGATCCAAGGCGGTGGGCGAGCCGCCGCTCCCGCTCGGCATTTCGGTATTGCATGCCCTGTCCGATGCCGTGGCAAGCGTGGCCGGTCACAGGATATGTCCCCGCCTCGATGCGCCCGCTACACCGGAGCGCGTATTGATGGCCGTGGAAAGGCTTAAGCGCGAGGCGAAGGCGGAGTTATAGTCGGGCGCCGCATGCAATTTCTTGCTGGAAGCGCTATATTTCCGTGAGGAAATTCGAGCCATGCCCTCGACCGCTCAGGAACTGAAGGACTTTCTAGCCAGCGCCGACCGGGTTGCGCTGGTCAAGGTTGCCGGCACCAAGGGGTCTACGCCGCGGGAGACGGGTGCCTTCATGCTGGTGTCGCCTGAGTCCATCCATGGCACCATAGGCGGCGGCCAGCTCGAATATATGGCCATCGACAAGGCGCGGCAGGTCTTGGGTTCACAGACAATACACCACGGCGCCAGCGAACCTGGCGTTACGCTGGACGTGCCGCTGGGGCCTGAGATCGGCCAGTGCTGCGGGGGGCGCGTGGAGGTATCGATACGGACCGTCGACGACAGCATTGCGGGAGAGCTTCTCGCGGCTGCGCTGCGGGAGGATGAGAGTCTGCCCCATCTCTATATCTTCGGCGGCGGCCATGTCGGCAAGGCTCTCGCAGCCTCTGCCGCGCTGCTGCCGGTTCGCGTCTTCGTCGTGGAGACGCGCGCACACGAATTGGAAGGCCTGCCCCCCGGCGTGGAGAAGAAGCTCACGCCCATGCCGGAAGCTGCGGTGCGCGAGGCGCCCGCCGACTCGGCCTTTGCCGTGCTGACCCATGATCACGCGCTCGATTTTCTCATTGTCGCCGAAGCGCTCAAGCGGGCCGATGCCGCTTATGTCGGCATGATCGGCTCGAAAACCAAGAAGGCGACCTTCAGGAGCTGGTTCCTCAAGACCGCCGGTGGCACGGAAACGCAGTTCGCACGCCTCGTCTCGCCGATCGGAGGCGAGACCGTCAAGGACAAGCGGCCATCGGTCATTGCTGCGCTTGCGGTCGCGGAGATGATGACGGCCCTGGCCCTTCATCGCGCCCGTTCGGAAGTATCCGCCGAGGCCGGTGGTTGAGCCCTCTGGCGGGGCGGTGGCATCAGGCCAGGAAAACCCGCTGGAATCCCTCTGCCGCGAAACGTGTTGCCGCTCCCCGCTCGTTCTCCCGCATGTGTTTCGGGGGCTCACGGCGCTTGTCCGGCACGCGCTAACAGATGGTAAGGTCGCCCGGGTCGGATCTTGCATCGGAGATCGTGAAGGGAACAGGAGCATTTGAATGGAGGTTTTGAAGATCGCCGCATTTTCCGACGGCGAGGCAGGCGGCAATCCGGCCGGCGTGGTCATCCGCGAAACCTTGCCGTCTGCCACCGTCATGCACAGGTGGCGGCTGATGTCGGCTTTTCCGAAACCGCATTTGCCGCGCCACAGGGCGAAGGCTGGCGGGTACGCTATTTTTCGCCGGAGTCTGAGGTGCCGTTCTGCGGCCATGCGACGATTGCGCTGGGCGCGGCCCTGGCCCGAAGCAGGGGCGACGGCGTTTTTCCTCTTGTCCTGAATGATGCCGAAATCACGGTCGAGGGCCGGACTGAGGGCAAGCTGATGGCAGCGGCGCTGCAATCGCCTCCTACGCGCAGTGGGCCGGCGCACTCAGCGCTTGTATCGGAAGCGCTTGTTCTGTTCGGTTATACTGCGGCCGATCTTTCGCCGGCGATCCCGCCGGCGCTGATCCATGGCGGCGCGGACCACCTGCTCCTGGCGCTTGGCAGCCGTGCGGCTCTCGCGGCGATGGCCTACGATCTCGACCAAGGCAAGATATTCATGCGCCGCTCAGGGCTGGTTACCGTGATGCTCGTTCATGCCGAGACACAAACGCTCTTCCACAGTCGCAATCCCTTCGCTTCCGGTGGCGTCTATGAAGACCCTGCGACCGGGGCAGCCACGGCTGCCTTTGCCGGTTATCTCCGTGATGTCGGCTGGCCTCATGGCGGCGCGATCGAGGTGATCCAGGGCGAGGATATGGGCGTGCCTTCCCGCCTGCATGCCGAAATTCGCCCCGAGCCGGGCAGTTCCATCCGTGTTTCCGGAACGGCACGCATGATGGACTGAAGCCTGCGGCCCTCCGGCGGGCGTCTAGACGCCGTCCTTCTTCCCGGCCAGCGCCTCGCGTATCAGTCGCTGGCAGCGCTCGGCCATGAAGTCGAGCAGCAGGCGCACTTTCGGGTCCTGAAGTTTCTTGTGCGGATAGACCGCGGCAAGCTGCACCGGGGTGGGCGGATTGTCCTTGAGGATCACCCGCAGCCGTCCGTCGCGGATATAGGGTTCGACCTCGAAGCGCGGCTTGTTGACGATGCCGCGTCCCGCAAGCGCCCAGCCCGTGAGCACGTCGCCGTCATCGCTGTCGAAAGGTCCATGCACTTCCAGCTTCTGCGGCCCGCCCGGCGTCTGCAGCATCCAGAAGAACTCACGGCTTCCGGGATAGCGCAGCATCAGGCAATCATGCTTCTTGGAGATCAGGTCGCCGACATTGACAGGCTCGCCCCGCGCCTTGAGATAGTCGGGTGAGGCCACCAGCACGCGCTCGCATTCCATGATGCCGCGCATCCGCAGTGAGGAATCCTCGATCACCCCCAGGCGGAAGGCAACATCAATACCCTCTTTCAGAATATCAACATTGTGATCCGAGAGCCTGAGCCTGACCTCGATATCGGGGTACCGGTCATGAAAATCGGGTATGCCCGAAGCGATCAGGCGGCGGCCCAGCCCCAGTGGCGCGGTTACCCGGATCGTCCCCCGCGGTTGGCCGGACAGGGCGGCCACGGCCGCTTCCGCCTCGGTGATGGCGTCAAGCACCTGCTTGGCGCCCGTATAGAAGACTGCGCCATGTTCGGTCGTCGTGAGCTGGCGCGTGGTGCGGTTGAAAAGGCGCACGCCGAGGTGCTTTTCAAGTTCCTTGATTCGGTTGGAAGCAACAGCCGGCGAGATACGCATGTCACGGCCTGCAGCCGACAGGTTGCCGAGTTCGACCACGCGCACGAAGACGGCTATGTTGTCGAGATATGCCATATTGGCGCCCCCAGGATGGCTGGTAGGGATAGCCTATTATTTTCTATCTTTTTTTGAAAGTCATCGTGAGCCTTGCATCTTTCCGTTTGTGAATCAGGCCGTAAAGTCGTGCAGATTACGGGGAACATTTTGCGATGCTGGATTTCGCCATCTTCTGGGACTGGCTGGCCTTCGCCGTGCGTTGGCTGCACGTCATCACCGCCATTGCCTGGATCGGTTCGTCATTTTATTTCGTCGCGCTGGACCTTGGTCTGCGCCAGCGTCCTGGCCTGCCCGAAGGCGCCTTTGGCGAGGAATGGCAGGTTCACGGCGGGGGCTTCTATCATATCCAGAAATACCTGGTGGCGCCGGCCGAGATGCCTGAGCACCTGACATGGTTCAAGTGGGAAAGCTATATGACGTGGCTTTCCGGCTTTGCCCTTCTTGCCATCGTCTACTATGCCGGCGCGGACCTGTTCCTGATTGATCCGAACGTTCTGGACGTCTCGGTACCGGTCGCCATCCTTATTTCGCTCTGCTGCCTGGCCGGCGGCTGGATCATCTATGACCTTCTCTGCCGCTGGCTGATCGGCAAGGCCGATACGGGGCTGATGATCCTGCTTTACGTCATTCTGGTCTTCATCGCGTGGGGACTTACCCACCTGTTCACCGGGCGCGCCGCCTTCCTGCATCTTGGCGCGATCACCGCAACCATCATGTCCGCCAACGTTTTCATGGTCATCATTCCGAACCAGAAGATAGTCGTGGCCGACCTCATCGCGGGCCGCAAGCCGGATCCCAAATATGGAAGGATCGCCAAGCAGCGTTCGCTGCACAACAACTACCTGACGCTGCCCGTGCTCTTCCTGATGCTGTCGAACCACTATCCGCTGGCGTTCGGTACGGAGTTCAACTGGATCATCGCCTCGCTGGTGTTCATGATGGGCGTGCTGATCCGGCACTATTTCAACACGCATCACGCGCGCAAGGGCAACCCGACATGGACGTGGCTGGCTGCAGCCGTTCTGTTTGTCATCATCATCTGGCTGTCCACCGTGCCCAAGGTACTGACCGGCGAGACGAAACTGTCGGCGGCGGCAGAACCTCTGCTGGCCTCCACGCATTTCCCGGACGTGCGCAACACGGTCCTCGGCCGCTGCGCCATGTGCCATGCCACAGAGCCTTCCTATGAGGGCATCTATCACGCGCCCAAGGGGGTCGTGCTCGACTCGGACGCGGCAATCACCGCGCATGCGCGGGATATCTACCTTCAGGCCGGGCGCAGCCACGCCATGCCTCCGGCAAATGTCACCCAAATGTCCGACAAGGAACGCCAACTTCTAGTGACCTGGTTTGAGGAAACCGGGAAAGAGAACGCTGCAAGATGACCGATATTCTCCTGCGCGGCCGCACGCTTTCCTTCCGCCGCTGGCCCGAAGGCGTCGACGACGCTGCATCCTATAGCTATGAGGACGATGGTGGGGTGCTGATCCGCGACGGCAGGATCGCTGCTGCCGGGACTTATGCGGATGTTGCAGGGTCGGCTTCGGAGGGGGCGAGAGTGATTGACCACCGTCCCCACCTCATCTTGCCGGGGTTCATCGACGCGCATGCGCATTTTCCGCAGATGCAGGTGATCGCCAGCTACGGCGCCGAATTGCTGGACTGGCTCAACAACTACACGTTTCCGGAGGAAACGCGCTTTCGTGACGCCCAGCATGGCCGCCGCATTGCCCGTCTTTTCCTCGATGAAATGGTGCGCCACGGCACCACCACCGTTGCGGCCTACTGCTCGGTACACAAGGAATCGGCCGAAGCCTTCTTTGCCGAATCGCATGAGCGAAACATGCTCAACATCGCCGGCAAGGTGATGATGGACCGCAATGCGCCCGAGGCGCTGCGCGACACGCCGCAATCAGGCTACGATGACACCAAGGCGCTGATTGCAGAGTGGCACGGCAGGGGCAGGCAGCATTATGCGATCACCCCGCGCTTCGCCATTACCTCATCGCCGGAACAGATGGAGATGGCCGGCGCGCTGGCGAACGAATTTCCCCAGCTGCACATCCAGACCCATCTTTCGGAGAACGACGCCGAGATCGCGTTCACCTGCGAACTTTATCCCGAGGCCAGGGACTATACCGACATCTACGCGCGCTATGGCCTGCTGGGCAAAAGAACCCTTCTGGGGCACTGTATCCATTTGTCCGACCGGGAGGCGGATGTACTTTCGCAAAGCGGTTCCGTCGCCGTATTCTGCCCCACTTCCAACCTCTTTCTCGGCTCCGGCCTGTTTGCCTACCAGCGCCTGCGCGCTCGCGAAAAGCCGCTGCGCATAGCTGCAGCCACCGATGTGGGTGGTGGCACCAACTATTCCATGCTGCGCACCATGGATGAGGGCTACAAGGTCATCGCCCTGCAGGGCGAGAAGCTGAACCCCTTCCAGTCCTTCTGGCAGATCACTCTGGGCAATGCCGAGGCGCTGTCTCTGTCGGACAGGATAGGTACGCTGGATGCCGGCACGGATGCAGACATTGTCGTTCTCGACTCGCGCGCAACGCCTGCCATGCAGCTCAGGATGGAGCGGGCAGAAAGCCTCGCCGAGGAGCTTTTCCTGCTCCAGACACTCGGTGACGATCGAGCAGTGAAGGAGGTGTATGTCGCCGGCAGGCCGGCCAAGAGCGACATGGCCATTGCGGGTTGAAGATTATCAGACGTTGCTGCCCTGCCTCGCTTGACCCGGCGGAAGGGATCGTCCAAACCCGCGCCGAACGGAGGAAGGTTCATGGCCGCAGCAGACGACATTGCGCTCATCAAAAGGCAGGAAACCGAGCTTGTCTTCGACCGTTTCGATGAAAACGTCGCCTTTGAAATCGGGTCCTTGCTGCGGCGGCGTGCGCTCGATGCCGGACTGCCGGTGGTCATCGACATACGCAACTTCGACAGGCCGCTTTTCTATGCCGCATTGCCCGGCTCGGCCGGCAACAATTTCAACTGGGCGCGGCGCAAGATCAACACGGTCAGCATGTTTCGCAAGAGCACCTATCGCATGGTGCTGGAAATGGCCCGGCCCGACAGTGTCTTTCCGCCTCGCTATGGGCTCGACATGAGCGAATACGCGCTTGCGGGCGGCGGCTTTCC
>SMEK01000258.1_pt1 | contig 22029 bp, 20 predicted proteins | sample 2456371 | NCBI WGS metagenome assembly SMEK01 (sample SAMN10132590, study PRJNA489261) | soil metagenome | isolation source: day1 antibiotic-loamy sand soil ammended with composted manure from dairy... | place: USA | collected 2015-04-01
GAAAGCGCGATTGCTGCCGATTATTTGGTTTGTGTAGAAGATACCACCGTGGTGGTTGGGAATGAACAAAAGGCGCAGGAGCTTTTCAAGAAATTCCCAAGGTTTGAAACCATATCAAGGGCGGTAATGGAAACTGTTTTTGCGGAACAGCAAAAGAAGATGGAGGCCTACTTGACCGATACCCCTGAGCAGCGCTATCTCAACCTTTTGAAGCACAATTCTACTATCGTGCAGCAAGTGCCTCAATACCATATTGCCAGCTATATTGGCGTGAAGCCGGAATCCCTTAGCCGAATAAGGAAAAGAATAGCATCCAACGGGTAGCGGAACTTATGTCATGTGCAGATCACTTCAGACTCCACTATCTTATGACTAAACCCTTTTGCAATTAACCAGATACTTAAGGCAATTTCAAACAAACCGCCAGGAGCGGAGAGTACAGTGCCATAGGGCAATCCGAACAATTCCAACATACAGCCACTGATAAAAATAGCATACCCTATACACCCGCACCAAGGAAAAATACGAGGAACAAGCTTCGAGGCATAGAGCAAATAGCAGAGTACCAGTCCGCCTACTCCCCAGATCGCCATCCCAAATTGATAGGCATAGAAGTTTGCACGAGAGGATAAGTCAAGGATGGAGGAGAAAAAAGTGGGATCCGCGATACCTGATTCCATGAGAGTTTCGGCTATAGAGATAGGAAAAAGCAAGAAAATGGCTCCTATCGACAACATCAAAGTGCTAGAAGCACCTAAGATGAGATAAGTGATCGCAAGAAAGTGATGGGTGGATCTTAGAATACTGTACATAATTCCTAGCAATCCGATGTTGAACAACGTGTGCAGGAATGCAATTGACACAGCACCAATGGCAATGTTGGTTTTGCTTTCTATTACTTCTTCTAGAGTCGATTGAGGGTACAGACCCGCTTCCATCAGGCCTATTCCTGTAGCGTAGCTGATAAAAGATAAAATAAAAAAGATACCGAATAAACGTGCTGATTTTGCTTTCATAATCATTTCTTGTGTTAAAACCCTTGATCTTGTCTTTCGACGTTCACACAAAGATGAAACATTTGCCTCGCACATGTATTGACTTCGGTTAAGAAGTGAAAATTGTAACCTTTTATATCACCGTGAAATTCAAGAATAAAAGTTGTACATATTAAAGCATTATTGTGATTTTAAGACACGGACGAGTGGAAATATTCGCTTTGTGGCTGTCCGCTAGTTCACTATGTTGTTTTCCAACGCATAGCGTATGAGCTCCTAGCTAGTCCAGATTTGTAATCCGGACTCACGAACCGGAATCTTCCAATGCCACTAACTGCAACCTGCGCCCGCTAGTCCGGATTTGTAATCCGGACTCGTGAACTCGGCATTTCCAATGCCCCCTTACTCCAATATTATAGTTCAACTATCGATTATTCGGGCGGAAAGAGATTGTTTGAAAGTGTCATATTAAAGTGAGAGAAACTGTAAATTCTCAATTATAAGACCTGATTACAAATCCGAGCTAGCATTGAATTCTTTGTGCTAAGCATGATGTGGGAAAATGGAAAATTCAGTGCATTGCATTATAGTTAATATAAACAAATTCTTGATAGCATATAGGTTAATTTTTGATAACATGAAAAAACTGTATGGATTACTCATCCTTTCTGTTCTACTTATCTCTGGCTCATGTAGTCCGAAAATTTCTACTAGCATCAGCAGTGCATACGCTCCTTTAGACTATAAAGAGGAAGTCGTTGTATTGGGGTTGACCCAGTCGGAGCCGGATAGTGCTGAATTTTTAGGATATGTGAAAATTAGCGATACTGGATTCACGGCAAATTGTGGCTATGATCTAGTGATTGACAAAGCAAAACTTGAAGCTAGGAAAGTTGGTGGGAATATAATCAAAGTAGTCGAGCATTTGCCACCTTCTTTTAGTAGTTCTTGCCATAGAATAGTAGCCAAAATTTTGAAAGTTGAAAATGTAGCGAATCTCATATCAGAAGCAGAGGAAGAAACCTTATTAGATGTAGATTATGCGATTTTAAATATTTATCGTTACAGCGGCTCTGGGGCATTGGTCAGCTATGATTTATATCTTGGTGATTCTATTATTTGCAGGGTGAAGAATAATTTCAAAACGACACTTCTAATAAAAAAGGATGGATTAAATACTTTATGGGCCAAAACAGAAGCAAAATCAGAAGTGCCCATTGATATTAAAATGGGTAAAACTTATTATTTGCGTTGTGGCGTAGCAATGGGCGCTTTTGTCGGACACCCTAGGCTAGAGCTAGTAGATTGGAAAATGGGGAAAGCGGAATTTGAATCCTTTAAAGCAAAAAACCAATGAGAAATATAGTAATCGCTGCTCTTTTGACGTTGATGGCAAATTCAATATGCGCGCAAGATTTAATTGTAACGAATGATGGGGACTCCATTAATTGTAAAATAACAAAGATAAAACCTGATAATATCTACTTCACATTTAAACATAAAGATGAAATCAGAAACACATTGCTCCCAAAGAAAAGTGTTAAAAACTATCAGTTTGAATACTACCAAACAAGTGAAGTACCTAATGTAAAATTCCAAGGTTACGGAAGCCACCAACATTTTAGGATTGCTTTGAATGCAGGTTATAGTTATTTAACAGCGAAGGTTGCAGAAACTGTTCCGAGTGATTTCAAGAGCTATATCAAAGGATTGAAATCTGGTTATCATTTTGGTGGAGATCTAGCCTATTACTTCAACGAGCCTCTTGGAGTTGGAATTAAGTACTACATATTCAAGTCCTCTAATAGTATGGACAACATTTTTGTAGATGACATAGATGACAGAAGGTATGGTATAATGAGTGATGATTTAACTATTTCGTTTATTGGTCCGACATTCTCAACAAGGTTCTTAAATGATAATAAAAACAACGCCCTTCTTATGAACTTTTCATTAGGTTATATGGGCTATTCTAATGATAAGGTAATCGTTGACAAGTATAAGATGACGGGCAGTACCTTGGGGTTATCATTGGATATAGGATACGATATTGGATTGTCAGAAAACTTAGCACTTGGATTTCAAGTTTCGGTTTTGACAGGAGTTTTAACCAAATATGACTGGAGTGACGGCACAACTACACAAACGATTAAATTAGAAAAAGATGAGTATGAAAACCTAAGGATTGACCTCTCAATAGGATTAAGGTTTAATAAATAAGGAACCCAAATAACATGTTAGTCCATATGCCCACTCGTCCAGACTTATAATCCGGACTCATAAGCTGGGCATTTACAATGCCACTACCTGCAACCTGCTCAAACCCTGATCTGACTTCTAGACTTTGGATTTGTAATCCAATTCACTAATTTCCGATCCAATTCCTACATTTTGCCTTTCCAGTATCTCCCACTTCAGGAGACTGCGAGAGGCAAACCACAACAAATAAATTTAAAGTATGATGATCGTATATGGCATAAAGAATTGTGATACCGTAAAGAAGGCCCTCAACTGGCTAAAAGCGAACAACAAGGTTTTTGAGTTTCATGACTATAAGAAAGAGGGCATCACCACGGAGAAATTACAAAGCTGGTGCAGCCAGGTGGGATGGGAAAACCTACTGAACCGAAGGGGTACTACCTGGAGAAAACTTGATGAGGAAACAAGAAATACTGTTACTGACGAAACACAAGCCATGAATGTGATGTTAACGAATACAAGCATTATCAAGCGACCGGTGATAGAAAAGGACGGGAAAGTCTTGATGGTTGGCTTTGATGAGGCAAGTTATTCAGCAAAGTTATAAGCATTAGTTATGCAATCTTTACTTCAACAAGGCATACTCTTTATTTTTGTGAATGGGTTTTTATACGCTCAGACTCCTCAGGGTTTACCAAAGCCCAGCGACAATGAGCCGATAGATTTGTCCACGCCTTTCAGTATTATATTTTATATTGTTATTCCCCTTGTGGCCATCGTCATTTATGTGCTTTTGAAAAGAAGGCAGAAGAGGAAATAATGTTAGGCAACTGCTGTCCGGTGTAGCTTCAGTAAGCATTTAAATAAAATCGCCTGCCCTCATAACAGGAGCAGGCGATTTTTATTGCCTTTAAATGAAGACCATCAATGCATTACGGCTTCAGTTTTAGGTCCTTTTTTCTTGTTCTGCCATATAAAGAATATCGTAAACAGCACGATCAATATGGCAGGGAAGAGGGCCATTTTAGCTAGCGTAGCCTGGCCTGCCATAAGTTCTAGCTCATCGCCTGTGAGACCTGTGGCGGCCATTGCAGCTCTAGAGTTATCGATCCACCGGCCGATGATAGGCTGGAAAATAGAAGTAGAGAACATACCCACTCCTCCAATAATAGACATGCCTAAGGCACTGCTCAAAGGTACTCTTTGGGCTACAGCACCAACCATCACAGGCCAGAAGTAACAAACGCCAATAGCAAAAAAGATAGCGGCTACATAAGCCATAGGACCAGTAACAACACTAAACATATAAATACCTATTGTGGCTATAATAGCGGACAACAACAACACGCCTGTCTGGCCTAGTTTTGCCACCACTGGGCCTGCAAAGAACCTTCCTACTGCCATCAATCCTGTAGTAAGTGCCAAGATGATCATAGCGTCCGCACCACTGCTACCCAAGATAATGCTTACCCACTGGTTAGGACCGAACTCTGATATCGCTGTAAGCGCCATGCAGCAGAACAAGAAAATGTAAGTAGGGGTTAACATTGCCTTAAAGTTCTGAGAAAGAGAAGTCGCTCCCTGTACTGATGGTTTAGGGAATGTCTTACCATAGAATAAAACGGCATATATAATGGTCGGTACCATGAGTACCCACATTTGAGCTTCCCAAGAAAAGCCAAAGTCAGTCATCAGCTTGGAAATGATCGCACCAAGGAAAATTCCTCCAGGAAACCACATGTGGAACCTGTTCATCATCTTATTCATTTTGTTGCCAGAATACATGTCAGCAATCATTGGGTTACACGCCGCCTCTGTACAACCATTACCAAACCCAATAAACAAAGTAGACAAGAGGAGCAACTCGTAACCACCTGAATAAATGGTTAGAATAATACCGAGCGTATGCGATACAAAAGCCACCCTCATGATATTAGCTGGCCCAAAAGAATGGTACACAAGCCCTCCAATGATCATGGAAATTGGAAAGCCTAGGAACCACATGGAGTTAATAAATCCCAACTGTTCAGCAGTTAGGTCAAATTCCCTTCCCAGCTCAGGTAAAATCCCCGCCCTAATGGCAAATGTGAAAGCAGTTGTTATCAATGCAAAACAGCTGCCGTTGAATAAAGCACTCTTGTTGATGTTATCTTTCATGTTTTAGTTATTTGTTTTATTTTATAATTTATTTCTATTAAAAATTCCCGTAAGTCCCAACGTTCAGTGTATGATATACCTTCCGATAAAAGAAAGGTGTCTGCTCCATCACTTCCTTAAATTGCTTGTTGAAGTTGGACAAAGTGTTGTAGCCACATTCCAATGCAATCTGATAAATATTCAATTTTTCTTCTTGAAGCAACTTGCATGCATGGTTGATCCTAACCTCCTTCAGAAACTCTGAGAATGATTTATTGACATGGGTTTTAAAATAACGACTGAACGAAGTAGGTGTCATGTTCACCAATTCGGCCATTTCCTTAAGTTCTATCTGCTGGCTGAAATTCTTCATGACATGTTCATAGACAATGTTCATCCGATCGGTAGAGATTTTATTTAATGGTGGGTTATAGCCATAGCGTGTGATGGGGTTTAGTTCCGTCGACGTGGCAATTTCATTAAATATTTCGAACAATTGAATGATACTTTTAAACCCCTTCATTTCTAGAAGATCTTGCATCATTTGGCTCACCTTCTCTCGTGTTTTCCCCAGAATCTCTATGCCTCTTTTTGCCTTTTCAAACAAACTCCATATAACCTCCATTTCCTCTTTATGCATTATGGAGTCTCCTAGAAAGTTCTCCTGAAAGTATATAACAATTCCTGCTGTTCTACCCGGCTCGCTTTGTTCGAAATAGTCATTATCGTTTCTCCACACGTGAGGCAGATTTGGTCCTGTAAAGATCAGGTCTCCTGCTTTGAAGGGTTTCATGGAGTCGCCAATAAAGCGCATCCCCTGTCCTTTCAGTACTAAAAACAATTGATATTCTGAATGAAAATGGAAGGTGGGATCAAAATAAGGCTCCACAAGTTTCTTGATAACAAAAACTTTGGAATCTGAGATGGAGGACTTTTTTACAAAACGCTTCATAAAAACCGAATATCAGACTCCATTGAAAAAATGCCTTTATTGAGATCCGACACGTGGAAACCCAACCCTTTCAAGTTATCGCAAACGATAGCATAAGTCAGCATTAATATCAAATTTTAGTAGTGGAGAGCCTCAAATGCTCTAAATGTTAGAATAACACTTTTGAAATTATAACTTTTATCTTCTTTTCACAAAAATTTTTATGGATTTCTTTTTCTAATATTTTCTCAAGAATTATTGGAGAGAAGTTCAGGAGACCTGTAAAAAGCTATGCCTTATCCTTATAAAACGATGAGCTTCCTTTCAAATACTTGGCCGGCATCCTCAAATCTTACGACATAGACCCCCGCTGTCAGGTGACGGACACTGAAGCTCACTTCACCATTGGCAATGGTCACAAAATCGAGTTTAGCCTCTCTTCCTAAGATATCGTAACACTCCCACCTGAAAGAGGCGAAATCTGATGTTGGCACATTAAAGATATCAGCAGTGGGATTGGGATAGAGCACAACTTCGTCAGCAGGTTGGCAGTTCTGAATAAGTGCAGCCACCTCTTGCCTAGTCTTCAGCAACAAGTTATATACATTGTCGCCAGGGCATTCCGTACTGCAACCGTCCTTATGCCCAGCAATTGTCCCCAGTTGGCTATTGGCCGGGTGATAAAATGCAGCCAGCGGATCCAATTCATCCTTTGATGCTTTCCATGCCAACAACTGTTGTAAGGCATCCATCATGGCTGCAGTGGGTTTTGCCGAACCATATTCCCCCAACAAACATATGCCCATGGTACCGGTGTTGCTACCACAGAAATGGGCACCTAGCACGTTGTCCTGATCACCATTACCAGGGTCGCGCCCTTCGAAAATAGTACCATCTGGCGCTATGAGATAGTTATAGCCCACATCCGACCACCCATTGCCTTCAGTATGAAGCAAATAAATATTCCTTACCACATTGGTATAGTCTTGGAGATGATTGCTAGTAGCAGAATGGTGCACAATAAGGTGGGCAACTTTGGTAAAGCTGCGTGTATAGGAAGGTGCGCCAAGGCCCGACCGCCATACTTCTTGCCCTATGGTTTTGGGTGCTTCGCACGCATCAGTGGTCTCCACGTCGGGCTTATCCAGCCTTTCGTTTGTTGGTTCCCGCTTTTTCCCTAAAGCATTAAGGTAAACGATCGTTATTTCTCCTTGCAAATCGTTGGCCAGCAATAGAAATGATTCCCTGTCATCTGGAAAAATTATCAGATGGCTTTGCAGACCCACTTCTATGGGCGCATGTATGTCAGGCTTTAAAAGAAAAGTATCAGCACCTGCCACGATGGAAGCTCCAGCAAAAGAGGTGCAGCTAGAGCAGCGCACAAAAGCGCTGGTAAAGACAAACCCCGGCCTGATAGTATAAGACTCACCAGATTGGATATGATGTGCTTCGCTCAGGTAGCGATCTCCTCTTCTTTCAGTGGCACCTGGCTTTATCTGGCCTATCACGAAGTGGGTGGTTCCAACTACAAAGAACAAGAAGAGATAAATAGTACGTATTTCCAATTTCTTTAATTTAAATCTCCAAGTAAACGAAGTATAGGAAAATGAGACCGGCCCCCTGCACAAAACTAATCAATAAGCCTCCATCCGTCTTATTCAACTTCAACTATTTTTAAAGTTACTTCAATGAACGCAATTTGTAGGGCAGCAGTATGTATCTCATAGGGTATTTATTGTATCCGAGTTATTTTTAAGCGCATGAAGCATAAAGTCAATAAAAAGTTAAAAGACAATCACCCCCAGGAAAAATACTTTTTAATTAACTTTAAACCTCATTCTTATTTGAAAGCTACAATCTCAAAACCAACAACTTCTGTCATGTTCATTCAAAAGCCTCACCCACAAGATTACCCCAATTTTTACGCTACCTACATAGATTTTATTGATGGGGACGTAATAAAAGAGCTGGAAAACCAAAACACTAACTTTTATAGGTTTATAAAAAACCTGCCAGCTGAAAAGGAGGAATATCGATACGCAGAAGGGAAATGGTCAGCGAAGGAAGTAATAGGACATGTGCTGGAGGTAGAACGGATCATGACCTATCGGGCTTTAGCCATTAGCCGGGCGGACCAACAATCGCTGCCTGGAATGGACGAAAACAATTATATAGTAAATAGTAATTATTCTAACCAACGTGTGGACGATCTTGCAGAAGAATTCTTGCACCTTCGAAAAGCCAATATTTATCTTTTCAAGTCTTTTTCGCAAGAAATGCTCAGTCGCAAAGGAATAGCCAACGGCAACCCCATTACCGTTGCTGCCTTGGTTTATATTATAGCAGGCCATTTAGCTCATCATACTCAAGTACTGAATGAAAGATATTTAGCTGCTGTATAATCAGCATGGGAAGGAACTAGTAAGATTCGGTGGCATGTACCCGACCCTAGCATAAAAGGTCGTTTTTGGTTTGACTTTAATCAGGCCAAGTCCATACAAAAATATCTTCTTTGATAAATCTTGTACCCATATATCTTACCTCGGGTCTGCTGAAAAAGTACAACAGTGAAATAGGTAACCCAAGGCAATTTAAGGTCAAAATACCTTTTGATGTGTTTTTCAGCAAGCCTACCTGACTCTATTTCAAACATATATTGAGATGTTCTTACGCCGGTAGCCAAGCCTATAAAGTTGTTTAGATTCTCCAACTTTCAATTAATATCTTGCCTCAAGATTTTGATTCAAATACTTTGAAAACAGAACTTTTCCCATTCAAAAAACATTAACGTATAGGTTTTCAAATTTTAACACTATATCTATCCATGATCCTTCACATCATTTTATATTTATTTGTTTCTTTTCTTTCATCTTTCAAAGGCGACATAGAACCGGATCTTTCCCCTGCAATAGAGGAAATATGCCTTACTTCAGAAGAAAAGAAGCTGCATGACATCATCAATGCCTATAGAAAAACCAAAAAGCTAAAGCCAGTTCCTATTTCTTCCTCGCTCACTCAGGTTGCCAAGCTTCATGCGATTGACTTAATGGAAAACTATAAGAAAAGCGACAAATGTAACCCGCACAGTTGGTCAGACAAAGGCAATTGGACGAGCTGCTGCTATACCAACGACCACAAGCAAGCCGCCTGCATGTGGGATAAACCTAAGGAAATAGCTGGGTACGAAAGTCCTGGTTATGAAATCGTATATTGGCACTCTGCAGCTGCTACAGCAGACGGCGCCTTAAAAGGCTGGCAACAGAGCAAAAGCCACAACCCGGTCGTTATCAACGACGGAATGTGGAACCAAGTAGAATGGAACGCGATTGGAGTGGCCATTTATGAGCAGTATGCAGTGGTCTGGTTTGGTGAAATGGCAGATGGCAAAGGGGCTGCTAAACTGTGTAAATAGCATTAAGACTTAAGATAGAACACACCAGACTGAAGGTAAGAACCGAACAACAGTCAACTTCATCTACCTTCTAGTTCATATATTGCTACAGCGCTTGGCAGGAAGTGGTTTCTTAGGGTGATGTAGTAGTGTTCACAGCCCAAGACTTGAGGCAGACTATTGCCCAGGAACTCAAGGAATATTCGATAGCACTGTGGAATGCGCGGCCTTTCGTCCTCTCCCCTTCTAAAACCAACTACTTCTAGCCTATATAAGAGGTCTGTATGTGTTCGACGTGTTGTTTCAGTGGCCAATGCCATTGAGAAACACCAACCGGATCTCCATATTCAACTCATCCACAATCTTGTTTCCATTTTCTTCGATCATTGTTCTCACTACTTCTACATTGTCCCCCTTATTTACCCAGTAGGGCCAATGGTTGGCATTGATCTCATCCTTAATCACAAACATGTAGCTGGCATCTCTATCATACCCATACCGGATCCAGTCTTTGATATCTTCTTGTAAAGTTGTCATAACGCTTCTGTTTACTCTACAACTTCCATTTTATAAAATGGTTGAAGAAATTATAGGGGATTAATACGATAGACTTTAGATATCAGACATTAGATCCGAGAATTAGATACTTAGGGCTTCTTGACCACTATCGTCCGGGAAAAAGTGGTATAAGGTGCTGCTGAGACTTGGCGGACAACCTTAAGTCCTTAAATGTTTTACATACCAATCTGCTATCTCTACAGGCTTGGCTACATTAAGTGCAAAGAGTTCTATTTTCATCTTGACCTAAAATTTTAAAGAAGGCCTACTCTTGTTTCCATATTTTCGCTAAAAACCCTGTGGCTATTTCCAAAGTCGTTTCAAACCATGGATGCATAAGCCAAAAAGAATGAGGCACTTCTTCCAATATTTTTGTCTCGTTATAAATTCCATATTTATCCAAGACATTGATCATATCCGCTCTGCCCGATAGGAACCTGGGATTTCCGCTACCGATGAATAAAATAGGTGGTGTGTCTTTGCCAGCATGGGTAAGCGCAGAAGCTTCTGCCCAATTAGGCGTTGGGTCGTCATAAGATCCGCCTAGCCATTGAGAGGCCATTAGTCCTTCTTCCGACTCTGGATGGATAAATGCCAAAACGCCATCTACATCGACAATGGCATGCACCGCACTGCTATGTTGCTGGTACGGGCCATCTCCTTCCAGCTTTTCCAGATCGCCCGTTGTGCCCAAGAGCGCCGAAAGCTGCCCACCTGCCGAACAACCCATTACCGCTATTCTAGTGGTATCTATCGGATATTCGGAAGATTTTTCTCTCATCCAGCGAATGGCTGATTTCAGATCATGAACTGCAGCAGGATACATAGCTTCTATAGACCGACGATATTCTGGCACAACTACTGTATAACCACCTGCTGCAAGCTGCTCTGCTAATGGGAACATAAGCGACTTGTCTCCTGTTCTCCACCCTCCACCATGTATCAATAATATAGTAGGACGTAGCACTGACTTGTTGAGCTTTGCATGGAAAACGTCCAATCGCAGTCTTCTCTTCCCTATTTCACGATATACGATATCTTTGCAATGAATCACATTTTCAGGCAATTCAGATCGTACTATTTCGATATAAGGATGTCGTTTATGCAGTTTCTTATATACACTGTGTACGGTATAAGAAGTATCACGCAGATAATCTTCTTGCTCTTGGCCGAAACTCACCAGAGGTAACCAAGCAATCAGAATCAAGATTTTTTTCATTTCCATAAGCATAGACAATGCGGTTGTTAATCATCTTTATTTAAAGGCTTCCACCCTTTAAATATTTTTTCTAGGCTATAGTGCTTTAGTGCTTTTCCCTTTAGCTGATGCGACCATTCTACCCTAGACTCAGGGTTTGCTCCAGGGCCTGCAGAGCCATATTCGGCATAAAACGCATGTTGCTCGGCTTCAGGCTTCGACCAATTGTGCCAACCTTCAGGCCGAATAAACGCCCCCATTTCACACTTAATAAAAACCGTCCGAGCATGTTTTCTCCAAGGTCTGCCAAGGTAAACTCTTTGCACACCTTCTGAAGCAGTAAGGTGAGCATTTAAGAAAACAAAACCATACGCTTCGCCTTCGGGAGTAGAGGCTGCCGTGATATAAGAATTAGCCTTTGAATGAATTTCGCACCCATCAAATACTGCTGTAGCTGAGCCAAAAATATAATCTGTTGTGCCCTCAATATAGCAGTCTTTGAAGTATTGCCTGGTTCCTTCTCCTGCAGCAAAAACAGTATCTTGATTCCCAATGAAACGGCAGTTGACGAAAACTGTCCGGTCAGCTTCTACATGCAAAGCCACAGCCTGACCAACAGGTCCTGCACTATTTTCTATGGTCAGGTTTTCGGCATAGAAGTCATTGCCTCTCACTTGCAGCGTGTATGTATGAAAAGTACTGTTCCTTCCAAGGCCAATCTTATCAAAATAGTCATCGTAAGTGATGACTGTCTTATCCCTGTCTTCCCCAATCAACGACAATTTCGTATTCCATGAATACACCTGCACTTTTTCCTTATACACACCATTTTTTATATAAATGAGGACTTGTGCATCTGGATAGGCCTTTGCTGCATCAATGGCCGCTTGGATGGTGGTAAAGTCACCACTTCCATCTTGGGCGACGATCATATCATACTCAAACTGATGAGAAATGGCAGGGCTGCTCAACATCATTAAAGTCACCAATCCACACCATATCTTTCTTTCAGCTTTGATAACCCTATCCAATATATTCTTTTGCCAGTTCCTTTTCACTTTGGTTAACGATAGTTATCCTGATTTGGAGGTTTGATGCTCGATCTACTTTTCGTTTGTAATGACCATGTTAAACCCCTTCGGAGTCAATTTTGAGTTGGTTATTTTTTGAAGACTATTTCGTGTAGCAACCTTTCAGGCTTTCTTCTAAAATTGGCTTGGACATTTAACATATCCTTTGTACATCAGTACATGAGGTGCTTAAACTGTTCCAAATCATCAGATCCCTCGTCTTTTTTACATCTTAGCATTCCCAATTCAAAGTTTTCGCACATTGGCACATTAGCCAATCGGTTCATTAATATGGTATCATTTTTTCAAATACGGCACCCATTCAGGCACGGTGTGTTTTATTTCTTCTACTGCTAAGTCACAAACCCTGAAAGCCCCAATGGCAGAAAGGTGGGTATCGTCAACTTTACCTTCAGGCAATGATGCATATTCTCCTGGTTGGATGTGCAGAAAAAGTTCTTTTGACCGCTCTTCCCCATACGCTTTTAACAGCTTCTCAGTTTTTTTATGTAAGTCTAGCAGAGGCACTTTTTTTTCTTTGGCTATTTCCCTTACAACCTCAGGGTAGCGACCATGTGTATCATAGAACTTCCCGTTGTCGTCAAACCGTCGTCTCATGATAGGCGTTGCCAACACGGGGATGCCTCCTCTTACCCTTGTTTCATGGACATATCTTTCTAAGTTTTTTCGATATCCCTTATCAGGTTCAGTATAACGCTCAGGGGAGTCTTGTTTCTGATCATTATGCCCAAACGCTATGATTACATAATTGCCTGGCTTTATCTTTTCCAATACTATGTCCCACAATCCTTCATCCCTGAAGCTTTTGGAACTGCGTCCATTTTTAGCATGGTTTTCTATCTTTATGCCTTCCTTGAAATATAAGGGAAATACTTGCCCCCATCCTTTTTCTGGGTTGCCCTTGCTATAGGGTTTATTGGCCATGATTGAATCCCCAACCATGTATATGATGATGGGCTCTTGTTGTAAAAAAGACATCAATGGGAACAATGTGATTAAGAGCCAGGGTAAGAATAGCTTTTTCATGAAGGGTACATTATCAGGATATGAAGATTTGCGCCGGGGCGATAGAAAGATCACACATTTCTATCGACCCGATGAAAAAGCCCTTGCAGGCTCGCGCAATATCTGTTTCAATCAATAATCATCACTTACTTCTTAAATTTTACCGCCTTTTTCTTTACTTCTTTTCCAGTCTCAAGCTGTGAGGCAGACACGCTGTTCCTATCTAGGCTGATAGCGGTGGTGGAATTGCCTAACACTCTTACTTCTGGCCCGTCTTCTCTTTCATTAAAGGAGAAGTTGTTCACATCTACTTCACTGCTATTGTATATGGTAAGAGCAGCACCTGTTTCATTGAGCATTTTCACATCTTTCAAAGTAATACCTTCAGCATCTATCAAAGTAATGCCTTTCTTTGCTTCGAGTGTCATGTTTTCCATGCGGACATTCTGTACTTTCATTTCTGGCAGGCCTTGGAATATTGCTCCAGCACCACCCCCTGTTGACACGATGTTCTTAATGGTGATGTTCCTGAAAGAAGGAGTTTCTACAGTTACTGGCATCAACTCTCGATTTACTTCTGTAGTTTCCTCACCTTCTTCTGGCACTGGAGATTTTCCACCATAAAAGAGATTGAAACGGATGGCTTCGGTGGGAATCCCAATCATGTTGATGTTGGAGATATAGATATCTTCTACTACACCACCACGCCCTCTGGTGCTTTTGAATCGAAGGCCTACATCCGTACCAATAAATGTGCAATTGGAAACATGCACATTCTTTACTCCTCCAGACATTTCGCTGCCCACTACGAATCCGCCATGGCCATGATAAACGATATTGTTCTTCACGATCACATTTTCCGTCGGAATCCCTCTTCTTCGGCCATCTTCATCTTTCCCAGATTTAAAGCAAATGGCATCGTCTCCTACATCAAAGTTATTATTGTATATCACCACATTCTTGCATGATTCCAAATCCAACCCATCGCCATTTTGAGAGTACCAAGGGTTTCTGACTGTTAGGTTGCGGATCGTAACATCTTCGCACATCAGAGGGTGAATGTTCCAGGCTGGAGAATTCTGGAACGTAGGTCCGTCTAGCAATACTTTTTTGCAATTGATCAGGCTTACCATTACCGGGCGCAAAAACTCCTTTACAGCCTCGTGTTCTTCACGTGTTTTAAAAGCAGGGACATTGAAATTACCTGTCAATTTGAGGGCTTCCTTAAAAGTTTCGGATGGATACCATTCCTTTTCATCATCACTAACGACACCGCCAGACCTCACAAGGGCATTCCATTGTGAAGGCGAAACTTTTCCTCGCTTTACATGACGCCAAACACCTCCTGAGCCGTCTATTACCCCACTTCCCGTGATGGCTACATTTTCTAGATCCCTACCGGAAATTGGTGACTGTGAACGGTAAGTCTCCAGTCCTTCAAAGCTGGTTTTTACCAACGGATATTTAGATTTGTCGGGACTGAAAACGATAAGCGCCCCTTCTTCCACATGTAGATTAATGTTGCTCTTGAGTACAATTGGACCCGTAAGCCATATTCCTCGGGGAACCACAACCTTCCCTCCGCCCTTTTGAGACACGTTTTCAATAGCATCGGCAAATGCCTGTGTATTTTCTGTTAGTCCATCTGCCACCGCTCCAAAGTCCGTAATCTTCACGGCATAGTCCTTGAAGGTAGGCTCCTTTACTCTAGGCATATCAAATTCTATATCGGCATAGACCTCATTGATATCTTGTATAGGCCCACCGGACTGTGCACTCGCTGGCAGATAGCCTCCTGCTATCAATAATGCCACCAATCCTATAAATAAATGCTTGCGTAATTTCATTGTAATGGATTTATATTGTTTAATGTATTGTACTTCAACCATAACGAAATGGCTCATTTCGTTATGGTTGAAAGCCTTCCTACTTTACAGACACCTTTACTGGATTTGCCAGTTCTTCTGCTGTTTTATTGATGTAGTGGATAAAGTCTTCTTCATTGGTGATGCCGTTAGGCTCCAATTCCCATGCTCCTAAGAAATAGTAATCGATTTTCCCTGAGCTTGGCTTTAACTTTACCACATGGCTGTGTTCATCTTCTGTGAACTCAACAAAATCGTCATTCGAGAACAATACCGCCAAGCCTAGCTTGTCATCATTCAGGCTTTGGTCGCCATACGTAGCGATATAGCCCCATTTTCCATTGTCTCCTTCGCTAGTGAAAAGCTTTGCTTTATCTAGGTCCTTTCCGATACCAGTCGACATGTTATCCAATTGGTCTCCTTCTAAAGTAACTTCATAATGGCTAAGTCTCGTGCCCGCATGTATGCTGAGCTTGCTCAACACATCCACCTTACTTCCAGCCACTTCCCAACCAAAATAGTCGTTCTGAACAGCAGAATATACGGCGCCATTTTCCAATATTTTGGAAATTACGCTATCCGTTTTGTCCACCCTATTGGCTTGTCCATCGTGGAAAGTGCTTAACGAACCGATACCTAATGACTTACCAACCTTAAGTACATCCATTCCCCAGTCAGCCATTTCATGGTACGAGTCAAACCCGTCTTGACCAACATTTTGCAACACCATATCATCTGTAGTCTTAGCAAAAATGTCGATGGCATTCCTCCAATCGAGGTACAATCTGTAGCCTATTAAATCAGACTCCCACCCTGGCCCTTCGTAACGGATATAAAAAGAGTGGTCTGTATGCTCATCGGGCACTCTCAAAGAGTCTATGTTCTGAAATGCACTACCCCCTACGTATTTATTATTTTCGAACTTCCCACCAGTTCTAACAGATATCTCTGCTTGAGTTCGCTTCTTATAGCGATTGGGAATTGCTTCCGAAGACTTAATGGTATAAGTCTTTTTTTCATTGGCACCCAATTGGTCCACCACGAAAACAATCCCTTCTTTGCCCTTGTCTTTTTTGTTGAATTGAGCGGGAACTTCCGTTGTGCCATCTAGCACTACAAAGGACTCGGCATCAAAACCATCTCTCAAGTCATTTGCGGCAACATGCACCATTACACCTGTCCTAGGCTTGCCTAGTGTGTTTTCTACTTCGATGGTCAATGAGCCGGCAGTAGCCTCAGTAGAAGCTTCCTGCTTTTTTGAACCACAACTGAATAGGCCAACGAAAGCCAGCAACATTATGTATCTCATCATCTTGTTATGTTTAGTTAGTTTAAAAGTTCTGTGTTTAAGGTTTGCATCGTTTGGAGTTCAGAAGTTCAGGATTTCAAGTTGTCCACTCCTGCTATCCCATTGTGCTACTAGCCAACTAGTTCCCTACTGGATGACAGCTTACGTCCAACATCTTATTCCCTCTGACTAAAGTGGCTCTACCCTAAACCAGTCATAGTCGGCATAGCCTGCATCATTGATCTTATCTGGCCTTGTAGCAAATATGCCTACTTTTGCACCGATCCATCTTCCTGGAACAGCCTTAAACTTATCTCCAACTTCTTTGAACCTTCTTCCATTTTCACTGTAAGCAAATTGGCAAGTCTCGTCTTTGTTTACCGTTACCCGGAAATACACTTCATCCCCTTTCAATTTGGTGATGATCTGCTCTTTTTCAGGGGTCCCCCTATGCGCCTTTTTCACCTCGGTATAGGCTAAATATACGCCATCTTCTTTGCTCACCAATGAAATGTGTGCATAATCTTCCCCCATTACGATCAACCCAGTGCGTTCTTCCGTCAACCTTTCATTGGGGTAAAACTTCAGTTTTGTAGTTACTTTAAACTCATCTGCCGGGAACTTCTGCAACAATAGGTTAGGAACATCCCAATAGTTTTTAGCCTCCTCGGGAATTTGTGCAGTAAAAAGCCTTAATGCACCAATTGTAGCATGTGGAAACGCCCAAGTAACTTTAGGATTTGCATGCCACTGCCACTGTAGGCCTAGCTCCGTACCATTAAACTCATCAGAATCAGGTGGTGTGGCTTTAGGGTATGCTTTGCCTACATTCGGCTTCTTATAAACCATTACAGGCTGTCCTTTTCCATCACCGTCTTTATCTTCTCCCATTACCGGCCAGTCGTTGTTCCATTTCATAGGCTGTAAATGAACAATCCTACCATAAGCTTCTTTGTCCTGAAAGTGCACAAACCAAGACTCACCAGACTCTAGCTCTACATAGCCACCTTGGTGAGGTCCGTTAATGTCGGTTTCTCCTTGGTCCAATACGATGCGCTCCTCATAAGGTCCGTATATGTTTTTGGAACGCAATACAAGTTGCCATCCCGTAGAGACCCCTCCCGCAGGAGCAAATATGTAATAGTAGCCGTTGCGCTTATAGAATTTTGGGCCTTCTACCGTGGGGTGGTTTTCATGTCCATCAAATACTATTCTCCCGTTATCCAAAAGCCTGGTACCATCCGGACTCATTTCACTCACTGTCAGTACACTTTTGATGCCTGCCCTGCTTCCAGCAAAAGCATATACTAGATAAGCTCTACCATCTTCATCCCATATAGGGCATGGGTCTATCAGTCCTTTTCCTTCTTGCACGAGCACAGGCTCTTCCCATGGGCCATGGGGATCTTTTGCCTTCAACATGTATATACCAAAGTCAGGGTCGCCGTAGTAGATATAAAACTCTCCTTTGTGGTATCGAATCGATGGTGCCCAAACCCCGTTGCCGTGCTGAGGTTTTGAGAAATGTTCATCCGGCTTCTGTCTATCCAATGCATAGCCTATTAATGTCCAGTTGACCAAATCTTTTGAATGTAAAATGGGCAAGCCGGGAGATGCATTAAAACTAGAGGCTGTCATATAAAAATCGTCTCCTACCTTGCAGATATCAGGATCTGAATAGTCTGCGTGCAAGATGGGATTTTTATAAGTGCCATTTCCCAAATCAGCAACCCAAACTGAAGATAGTGCTGTTTCACCTTTCTTATTCTGAGCTTGCGCCGTATAAGAAAAGGAAATTGCTACACATAATAAAACTATAAAGGCTAAGTTCTTTTTAATAATCATTTAATCGTAATTTATTCGCTATTTAAACTTCAATTTTAATCTTTTTGGCCAGGCAGCCACCCATCAAATATGCGCTCTAACGTATACTTCCCAATTTCTTCTTTAGTCAATTGATGAGCCCAGCTCACCCTTTTTTTAGCGTTTGCGCCAGGCCCTGAAGAATTGTATTCGGCATAAAAAGCCGTCTTCTCTGCATCGGGCTTATTCCAATTGTGCCACCCTTCCTTTTTGATATGCTTTCCCATATGGCAGTCGATAAAAACCGTTTGCGCATATGGACGCCATGGCCTTCCAAGGTAGGCACTTCCCTCGGGCGCATCTCCAGTAAGCTTACAATTGATGAACACAAAGCCGTATTTTGCGTCTTCATCCGTTGAGGCAGCAGTGATATAGCTACCGCCTTTCTTAGAATATATTTCACAGTTTTCAAATACAGCTGTAGACCATCCGAAGATAAAATCTGTAGTCCCTTCTATGTAGCAGTTCTTATAGTATTGCCTGCTGTTTCTGCCATGGGGGTATAGTGTATCTTGGAATCCTAGAAAGCGGCAATTTTCAAACATCACCTGATCGCCATCTATTCTGACTGCCACTGCTTGACCCACAGGGCCAGAGGAGTTCTGGAAGGTGATGTTCTTTGCTGTGAAGCCATCACCAAAAACAAAGAAACTAGTAGAACCAGAAGTACCGATGTTCTCTCCAAACCTATTTTGTTTTGAAGCATAGTCATCATAGGTAAGGATAGTTTTCTTTACACTCTCTCCTATAAATGTAACATTGATCTTAGTGCTAGGAAGGATGAGTTTTTCCTTGTATATGCCATTCTTGATAAAGATGACTGTTTCATTGGCCCTCAAATCTGGCACAGCGTTAATGGCATCTTGAACTTTGGAAAAGTCTCCTGAACCATCTTGCGATACTACAAAATGATAATCCTGAGCATGTGCCCAATTGACACTTAATGTCCAGCATCCGAGCACTAAATAAATCAATTTCTTCAATTGCATAAGCTTTTACATTTCCACGGTAGTTTTAGCCATAAGATCTTATGACCATCTTTAATTCTGGCCTGCTGAAAAACGCATAAAAAGGCTTTTTGACCTTAAATTGCTTTGGTTCCTATCTCCCAGTTGGACTTTTTCAGCAAGCCTTAATTCATGTTTTCGTAAATCAATGAAGCTAAGATAAAAGGCCCTACACCCTTAGGATCATTATCTCTTTTTGTCTCATTGACATAGTACTCATAAGTACCGCTTCTATAAGGATTTCCTCCCAAGCCGGCTACTGCGCAAACGCTAGTAAGGCTGATCGTACCATCTTCATTTTCTTGAACAAACTGATCAATGAGACCTTTATACCCTTTTATGCCGTTGGTCTTGAATTTTTGATCGATATAACCTTTTTCGGTCCCTTTAAGCAAAAAGTAAGTGAACATTGAAGAAGCAGATGCTTCCAAGTAGTTCCCTTCTCTATCTCCTTGGTCTACAACCTGGTACCAAGCCCCTGTAGCCTCATCTTGATACCTCACGATGCCCTCTGCCATACGGTGGGCGATTTCCAAGATCTGATCCCTTTTAGCATGGTCTTCTGGTAGGTAATCCAATATATCCACAATGGCCATGGCGTACCAACCCATGCCTCTACCCCAGAAATTTGGAGAAAGTCCTGTCTCAGGATCGGCCCATGCTTGTTCTCTGCTTTCATCCCATCCATGGTAGTAAAGCCCCTTTTCTTTGTCATAGGCATTTTTGTCCATGAGATATACTTGCATAGCAACATCGTCGAAAAGCGCTGGCTCATCATATTCAGCAGCGTATTTGGCTAAAAAAGCCGCTCCCATATAGAGGCCATCTAACCACATCTGATGCGGGTATACTTTTTTATGCCAGAAGCCTCCTTCAGAAGTTCTTGGATGCTCACGCATTTGGTCCCGTAACGTCTCTACGGCCAGCTTATATTTTTCTGTCCCAGTTTCTTCATACAAGTCTATCAAGAATTTTCCTGGATTAATTCGATCTATGTTATAGATTGATTTTTTATAGGTCTTTATCTCGCCGCTTTCATTGATCATGCTGTCAGCGTAGGACTTGGCATAATTGAAATAGCGCTTTTCTCCAGTATCGTCGTACACTTCCATCATAGCACTACAAATAAGGCCATTTGTGTACTCCCATTTGGGCTTATCCCTGAAATCGAGATATTGTGGATCAGGAGTGCGTTTCATTTCAGAATCTGCCATCCAAGCAGCATAGGAATTTTTTTCTGCTGAGCTGTCCTCTACATTTGTATTGGAACTTTCCGTTTTATTGCCGCTGCAAGAGACCAATGTCAATGCGCCAGCTATTATCGCCATCAGCGGCTTGCTCATATTTATTCTGAACCTATTATTTTTCATGGATTATTTGATTTAAGTATAGTTCTATATTAGTATAGGCTTTATCTAATGAATAGGCCACGTTGTCTATAGGATCATGAGGGTTTAGTCCATGCTTTTCTTCCCAAAAGTCAGGCATTCCATCCCCATCACTGTCCAATGGTGCTTTTGCTTTCTTCAATTCGGGCCACCCACCTACATCTTCTTGGGAGTCGATGATGCCATTGCCATAAGTAGCATTTCCAACCCTTACTTCTTCCACTATCCGACTGTCCACTGCATCCCGGCTAAGGCTAGCGCCCGCGGTCTTTAGAACTGCTTCATATGCATCAACTGCAGTTTGCGTCTCAATTGCTTCCACAGGAATTGACTTATCTACAAGTGGCAGCGACTTGTCCTCACACACCACGCCCAAGGCATTGTTTTGGGTTATAGCTTCATTTCCGTGCATATAGTTACCCATTACGTAAAATTTCCCGTAGGGCTTCCATGGATTCACGATCCGGTTGCGCTTTGTTTTTTCTGTTGCGGGTCCCGGTTTATAATAATTATTGACCATATTATATTGACCCGACTCGCCAGCATAAGCGCTATTGGCCTGCCAATTATAGATGACATTATTGCGGAAGTCAACGATCTCCTTTTCTGGTTCCTTATGTGTTCTCGCTCCATTGAACCTAGGATTTCTACTCTTATGATGAGCCAGCAAGTTATGATGAAAAGAAGCGCCCTTACCTCCCCAAATTCCCCCATAACCATGCTCACCTTTTGAATGCACAGAGTTGTTCAGGCTTTCAGAGATAATGCTCCACTGCAAGGTGAAGTTTTCATTATCGTAAAATGAAGCAGCCTCATCTGTGCCCCAACTAAAAGAGCAATGATCGATGATGATATTTTTTTGTCTAATAGCACTAATGGCATCATCTTCTATTTTATTCTCATCGCCCATGCGGAATCGCAAATAGCGGATTATTACATTGTCTGCATTTATTTTGACCGGATAGCCTCTTAAGGTTATTCCTTCACCAGGGGCTGACTGCCCAGCAATAGTGATGTCGCCATTTTTTATTCTCAAAGGAGATTCCAAAACAATGGTGCCTGCCACAGCAAATGTAATGGTGCGAGCACCTTTTGCTTCAATTGCCTCTCTTAG
>SMEK01000492.1_pt1 | contig 21944 bp, 20 predicted proteins | sample 2456371 | NCBI WGS metagenome assembly SMEK01 (sample SAMN10132590, study PRJNA489261) | soil metagenome | isolation source: day1 antibiotic-loamy sand soil ammended with composted manure from dairy... | place: USA | collected 2015-04-01
CTGGAATTGAAATATGGTGATAGGTGTCAGCTCATTGGCCGCGATAGCAGCTTTAATCGTACCATACTGGAATTGAAATTAAAAAGGTAATTGGTCTTGATCCGAATGTTTGGTTTGCTTTAATCGTACCATACTGGAATTGAAATCGGCCTGCTGCCAGTCGCCTCCGTACACCAGTTCCGCTTTAATCGTACCATGCTGGAATTGAAATTTTCTTGGGCGAAGGCTAAAACAGGAAGTAATAAAGCTTTAATCGTACCATGATGGAATTGAAATAACGATAGAGGACAATCAATAACTACAAATTCAATTGCTTTAATCGTACTATGCTGGAATTAAACAGCTGTGTGAAATATCAATAAATCAAAGAATGAAAGCAAATCACAACTTGTCTGAGTAGCTCATCGATCTCGCTTAGGCTGTGTGAAATATCAATAAATCAAAGAATGAAAGCAAATCGAAAGGGGTAAGTAGAATGGCTCGCTTTACGTAGAAATCCCTCCAAGGGTTTAGAACCCTTGGAGGGATAGCACTAAAACTCCAAAGCTTTTTCTGTAGACAATGAGTGATGGAATTCCAGTAATGCGGCTTTATCTCCGAACCATGCCTCTAGAAACTTTCTGTTTAGTTTAGTTGATTTTTCGTGCAAATAAGCATGTATGGAAGAATGAGGCCAGTCAAATAAGTCTCTGACAAAGCCATGATGGACAGGATTGTTATGGATATAGGCGATCAGTCGAGAGAAATAAAGATCATTTACTACTAGTTTTCGCTTAAAGTTAGGCATGAAAAGGCTCCCTTTTCGGCCGTATCTTTTATTAAAAGCTTGTGTATATCCATTGAATAAATGGGAGAATTGGCGGCTGATGATTTTGGAAAATCCTCCAATGGTCTCGAACTCGTGGAAGGCTAAAGGAGGCTCCTTTTTATTGCATATATACTTTAGAACTTCATCTTTACTTCTTATTCCGATCATCAAATGAATATGGTTAGGCATCAGACAATAGGCATAAGTTTCGGCTATAGGATAAATGTGATAGCCATACCTTTGGAGGAAGTAATTATAATTTTCCGCTGTCCGAAAGAGCGATTCATTACCATTTGCATGGGTGTATATATGATAAATGGCATCGGGTTTGAAAGCTGGCTGCATGTGTTGAATCAATAACATACTCAATATCAATAAATAAAAACAGGAAAGCAAATCGCAAAGGTTCTGAAGCGTTGCACGTGTTATCTTAAAAATCCTTTCAGAGTTTTAATTCATGAAGCGGTAGGGCCGACAAAGCTCCGTTTATAAATATCGCAGGATTCCCATGTGAAAAATCAGCCAATTTTAAACAACCTCTATAAACGGAAAGGGCCCCGGGGAAGAGGTCTCAGCGCCACTTTTGGACACTAGCACAAATCCTTGTGTTTTTGCCAGGCTGAACAAATCACCAGAGCCATTACTGGAGAGCGGGGTGGGCTCGCCAGTTGCTGGATCCAACATTACAGGGATAAACAAAGAGAGGTTTTTGTCGGTAGCAAAAGGGCCGGTTAAGTATTTTAGGGGAAAGCATAGTGGGCTGCCCATAGAACGGTAAAGCCATTGCCTGAAATAATAATGATAGCCTACAAAGGTGGAGACTGGGTTTCCAGGGAATGCGAATACCAAAGTGCCTGCTGTGGGGTGCTTTCCGAACAAAAAAGGCTTTCCAGGCTTTTGGGCTACACACTGAAAGTGCTTTCTTATGCCTAAGAAGGCCAAAACCTTTGGAATCAGGTCGTACTTTCCTTTGGAGATGCCACCACTAAACAGCAGAACATCATGGTCCGATATAATGGCGGGCAGCTTTTGTACGAGCAGGTCCCAGGTGTCAGGAAGGTGATACATCGTTGGCTGTATGCCATCTTGAAGTAGGGCCGCCTCTATCGTGTAAACATTGGATTTCCTTATTTGATAGCTCTCAGGTTTCTCATTAACTTCCACAAGTTCATTGCCCGTCGCAATTACGGCCACTTTTGGCATTTTGGCTACTTTCACTTTCCACTTGCCGAGCGTGGCTAGAATGCCTATGTCACCAGCGCCAAGCTTTTTGCCTGCTGATAAAACAGTACTACCTTTTAAAGCATCTGTTCCTTGGTAATGGATATTGCTGCGTGTGGCGCAACTGTTTGTAGGATAGGCTTTCCCATCGATAATGCGTAGTGCCTCATAAGGAATCACGGTATCGGCTCGGGCGGGCAATACGGCACCCGTCATCACTTCCAAACAGTAGTTCTTGCCTTTGAGCGTTTCCTGCGGCATGCCAGCGGCCTGCGTACCTTGGATGGTATAAAAGGGTAGGAGTGGATTGTCGATATTGCCTAGCATGATGGCAATGCCGTCCATGGCTACCCTGTCAAAAGGAGGCGCATCCCTATCGGTTATGGCTTCTTCGGCCAGAAAACGTCCTACACATCTTTCAAGGAAAACACTTTCAGAGCCATAGGAACGACACTCTAAAAGGATAGTGGCCAATGCTTCTTGTACGTCTAGCATATAAATGAATCTTATTACAAATGAAAACTACATGATACCAGTAGCCTTACCCCGGCCGCCATTACCAATATCCCCGTGATTTTTTTGATCAATGATTCATTTAGCTTTTTAGCGCTAAAGGTTGCGCCAAAGTAGCCACCCAAAAGGACACATACGAGTAATAGGGCTGAAATTTGCCAAGTGGTTTGGAAAGTATTCGTGATGGCAAGGCCTGCTAGTCCGCAGGTAGAATTTACCAAAATAAAGAAGCTGGCAATTCGGGTTACCTGATGGGCATTTTCTAACCTGAATAGGTGGAGGATAGGAGATAGGAATATGCCACCGCCGATGCCTACCATGCCTGAAAGAAAGCCTATCCCGCCTCCGGTGTAGCTTGCGAGTATTGGAGGTCTAGACTGAAGTATTATAGGTGTGTGGCCCTTTTCTATAAATAAGGCCATAGCAGAAAGTATAAGGCTTATGCCTAGTACAATGAAAAAAGCACTTGCAGAAAGCTGTATTTGGGCACCAATAAATGCAGCAGGAGCACTGACTACCGCATAAGGAAGAACTTTGTGCCAAGATAGTTCTCCTTCTCTATGAGCGATGCAGCAGCCAAGGGCCACCACGGCAATATTGCACAAAAGGGCATTAGAACGGATCACTTGAAAATCTTGGAAAGCAAGACTTAAGATGGCGATATAGCTGGACCCACCTCCAAATCCGGCCATGCTATACAAGCAAGATACAATCAGGAAAGAAAGCGCTACCAACATGATCATTTTAGGGCTCATCTCCATAGTGGGTTAAGAAAACTGTAGGCTGTTAAGGCCTCCGATAAGGTTATAAACTTCGAGTTGGGCGTTCTTACGCTTAAGTTGTTGGGCCGCTAGGGCACTGCTTTTGCCGGATTGGCAAACCATGACCAAAGGAACCTGATTGTCTATAATGCGCCCTATTTCTCTAAGGGGAATGTTTTCAGAGGGGGGTAAATGGGCCTGCTGAAAGGCATAAGGTTCCCGTACATCTATAATTCTTATCGCCTTTTGCTGCTCAATCCATCCTTTCAAAACGGAAATGGTAATCTCAGGAATAACATCGCTAGAGGATATTGGTTGGCCATAGTGCACTTTTAGGATAGAAATTCGCTGGTTCTGAGGTATAGACGGGAATTGTATTGCTAGGTGTTTTTGCGTTAAAATATCAACTACCAGAAGCTTTCCGGACAAGGGTGTTCCTATGCCCGCAATGACTTTGACCGCTTCTATTGCTTGATAGATGCCGATAAGGCCTGGGAGAGGGCCCAGGACGCCATTTTGATCGCAATTGGGAATGGCCATGTGCGTTTTTGTTTCTGGAAATAGACACCGATAAGTGGGGCCATTGTTATGATTGAGGGTACTTACATGGCCTTCATAATCGTGGACAGCACCGTAAATAAAGGGCTTGTCTAATATCACACAGGCATCGTTCACCAAGTAGCGGGTGCCGAAGTTGTCAGAAGCATCGATCACCACGTCATAGTCGGCGATAATTTCCAGTGCATTATCGGGAGTTAGAAACTCAAGATAAGGAATGAACTTCGTTTGTGGGTTTTGTTTGCGGAGCCGTTCAACCAAGGTGGGAATTTTGTATTTTCCAACATCTTCAGAGCAGTACAGCGATTGCCTGGCAAGGTTTGTCAGGGCAATTTTATCTTGATCTACCAAGCCCAAAGTGCCCACACCAATGCTGTTGAGGTATTGAGCAGCAGGAGTTCCTAGTCCTCCAGCACCTACTATAAGGACTTTCGATTGGGCAAGCTTCTCTTGACCCTTTCTCCCAAAATGCTTGAGCTGGTAATGTTTCTGGTACCGTGGGTCGTTTGTCATGGGATAAAGTAATTTTTGGCTTTATAGTAGTCTTCCGGATAGTTGGCGTTGAAAAGCTCCAGGTCGTCATCGGGATAGACCAATTGAATATCGCTTTTCAAGAGCAACTTTCTTGGGCAATTTCCCTTTTGATGTTGAAGGTGTTCCTCAGCACTTATGAGTCCTTGTGGTTCCCAGATGGCGGCTAACGGTTCTGGCAAGCCAGTGCTGTGGGTGGCATAGGCAGTAGCCATTTTTTCGGGATTTCTAGCGCCCACCAAGGTTTCTATGGTCGAAGCCTTAACATGAGGCAAGTCCACCGCTATTACCAACCAAGCCGCTTCTGGGTGGAGGTGATGTGCCGATAATATGCCATTCATGGGGCCTCCGTACTGGTTTTTGTCTGGAATATAGGGCAGGTCATCTTGCGTAATGTGTTCCTGTTCAGCCCGACAACTGATATAAGCAGCCTTGCAAAACATCATTAGGAGCTGATGGGCTACTCTCCTTTGCTGAATTTGGGAATGGTAACTTAATTTGCTTTTGTCTCTACCCATTCTGCTGCTTTTTCCACCTGCTAGGACAAGTCCGAACAAATCATCGTTGGAATGCATGTTTTCCTCCTTCCTTTTTCATTAATTTTATTTCAGACACCGTTATTTCATGAGATAGTGCTTTGCACATATCATATATGGTAAGCGCAGCAATGCTCGCTGCTGTCAATGCTTCCATTTCTACACCTGTCTTGGCCTCACACCTTACCAATGCCTCTATGCGTAGCCGGTTTGTCTCAATGGTTATATCGATCTGAATATTACTCAGTGGCAAAGGATGACAAAGGGGAATAAGGTACGATGTTTGCTTAGCGGCCATAATACCAGCAAGAGAGGCTGTCTGTATGATACTGCCCTTATGGTTGAGGAAATTGTCCTTATGCAGCAGCAGATAAACTTCTTCTGGAAATATGACAATAGCTTGGGCAATGGCTATCCGCTCAGTTACCGTTTTCCCCGCTACATCCACCATTCTTGCTTTTTTGTCTTTGTCAAGGTGCGTTAAATGTGCTATTTGTTCCTGCATAATGTTGTTTGAAATGTAGTGCTGACGTCCGTTTTAGCCTCCTAAAACCGACATCGATTTCTTAATGATTGAGTGGTTCTCTGCGTCGAACCCTGTTTTATGTCGTTTGCTCAAAGCGCATTGTATTTGGTTTGTCAATTCCTCTGCATCGGGTATAAAAGCTCGAAGATTGGTTGTTTCAGCAGAATATAGACAGGTTTGCAGTTCGCCTTTGGCGGAAACCCTGATACGGTTGCAAGTACTGCAGAAGGTTCTCGAGAACGAGGGAATTATACCAAACGTACCCTTTTCGCCCATCACCCTATAGTTAGTAGCTGTTGCATTTATTGGTGTCGGTAGTCGCTCTATCTCGGAAAAATGCGCCTTGATATGTTCAAGGATTTTTATGTAGGTCCACTCCAATGTGCTTTCGCCTGTAGCTCGGCCATTAAAAGGCATTTCTTCTAAGAACCGGACCGTAAGATGATGCTCATTAGCAAAATAAACCAGTGGCACAATGTCTTCAATGTTTGTGTTCATGACCACACAGTTGATTTTTACTTCAAAGCCCATATCCAGCATCCGATAGATATTTCCCAGCACGGTATTGAGGTAATCCCTTCTTGTAATCTGGTAGAATCGCTGTTGGTTCATACTGTCAAGGCTGACATTGACTTGTGAAATCCCACAATCTTTTAAAGCGTTCAAATATGGACCTATCAAAGTGGCATTGGTGGTGAGGGAGATGTTTTTTAAGTCGGGAAGTTGGGTCAATTCTTCCAAAAAAATCATCACTCCTTTTCTGGCAAAGGGTTCCCCTCCTGTTATCCTGATTTTATCTACTCCTAGCTTCACGAATACCTGCGTCAGCTTTAGCATCTCTTCCCATGTCATGAGGTCTGATGTGCGGGCAAAATGCATCAATTCATTGGGCATGCAATAATGGCAGCGAAGGTTGCAGTTATCCGTGACGGATAGCCTCAAGTAGTTCATCCGCCTTCCGTGGTTGTCGAACAACATAAGTGTGTGTTTAAGGGTGGGCGTTAATCCATGTACTATGGTCGTGATAAGTCTCCTTTTTCCAAATAGGCACCGTTTCCTTCAATTTCTCGATCAGGTATCTAGAGGCTTGAAAAGCCGCATCTCTATGGGCTGACGCTGTGCCTATAAAAACAACAGGCGCTGTGATTTCCTTGATCCCCAATGCATGGACCATCACTACATTATTGAGCGGCCACTTTTCACGAGCGGCATTGGCCAATACTTCCATTTGGTGCAAGGCCATAGCTTTGTACGCCTCAAAGTATAGGTTGGTCACCTTCTTTTTGTAGTTCATTTCCCTAACAGTGCCTACAAACGCACATATGGCGCCATTGGCTGGAGCAATGAGCTTCTTGTACTCTGATCCGATGTCGATTTTCTTGGTAGTGAGTGAGATTTGGTTTTTCATGTCGCAAGTTTTGAGATGGAAAAGATGGATTATGAGTTTACTACAATAGTTATCCCCCACTTACAGGAGGGATCAAGGCGATTTCATCATTAGGATAGATGATTGTTTCAGGCGTAGCGTGAGACAGATTCACAGCAATGACCAGGGAAGGAAGTTGCCCCAAATCCGGATACTTTTTAAATAGCAACTGCTTTAGCTCTCCCATGCTTACAAAGCTGTTCTCGATAGGGAAGGTAATTTGGCCACTATTTACGATGTCTTTGGCTATGCCGAAAGCAAGGATCTTCATAACAGTATGGTTAAATAGTTATTAACTATACTGCAAGGTAAGAAAAAAAAGAGAATTAATTACGTATAAATACGTATTTTTTTACGTAAAAATAATTAGATATGAATGAGCCGTTGAGCATGCAACTTTTCTGCTATAGCAGCGATTCCTCTTCTGTTTTTTTTAAGAGCTCAACCACATTGTTGACTTTCAGCTTTTTCATGATATTGAATCGGTGCGTTTCTATAGTTCTAACGCTTTTTCCAAGCTTTTCAGCTATGTCTTTATTGCCGAGCCCATCTGCAATCAAAGCTAGAATCTCTTTTTCTCGTTTGGTAAGGTCATATTGGGAGGTTATGCTAGTAGGTTTTTGCGGCTTTTTATCTTTTATATTCAAATAACTATTGACGAGTGCCTTGCTCACGTCACCGCTGAAGTATTTGCCACCCTCATAAACTGTATTGATGGCTTTTAGAAACTCTTCTTTGCTGGTGTCTTTGAGCAAATAACCTGAAGCACCACTTTCTATTGACTGCAAAATATAATCTTCATCGTCATGCATGGATAGGATGAGCGCTTTTGTTGATTTTGAATATTGTTGAAGTTGCTTCGTTGCCTCAATCCCATTCATGATCGGCATACGAATATCGATGATCAGGAGATCTGGTTGAAGGTTTTTCACAACTTCAAGGGCTTCTTGGCCATCGGATGCTTCTCCTATCACTTGGATGCTACCCTCATGCTCCAATAAAGTTTTGATGCCACTCCTCACCACAACGTGGTCGTCTGCTAAAACTACTCTTATGTTTTCCTTAGTCATTTTCTCAATGATTAATTTAAAGGTACGCTAATGCTGATGGTTGTGCCTTTCCCTATCTCGGAGGTGATGGTACACTGTGCAGCAATAAAATTTGCGCGCTCTTTAATGTTGAATATACCGTGTCCAGAAGCGGAAAAATGGCCTTTTTCTGTCAGCTTCTGGATGTCGAAACCTTTTCCATTATCGATGATATCGAGGTGTAGATAGCGTGAGTTGTGCGAAATGATGACATTTACCTCTTTCGCTTCTGCGTATTTGATCGCATTATTTACCGCTTCCTGTACAATCCGATACAGGTTGTTCTCTACTTTTCCTTCCAGCCTCGATATAAAACCCGTTCTGTTTTCGAAATTTACTTGCAAATCCGAAATTCTGGAAACCTCCCTGCAAAATTTGTTCAAAACAGGTACAATTCCATAGTCTGACAAGGCAGAGGGGGTAAGGTTAAAGGAAATTCTACGAACCTCCATGATGACCTTTTTGAGCAGTGTTTTTAAGGTTCTCAACTTTTCCCGCTCAAAGTCAGAATTGACGGATTGAATGGCCTCTATATTGAATTTCATGGCAGAAAGTAATTGACCGACACCATCATGCATTTCCCGTGAGATCCTTTTCCTTTCTTCTTCTTGACCTTCAAGGATCAAGGCAGACCTGAACTGTTGTTCTTTTACTTTCTGGTCTATTTTTTCTTTATTGATCTCTCTGGAAATGGCTTCTGCTTCTTTCTTTTCGGTTTCGTTGGTGCAAATGATGGTCAAAGATTCCACGACTTGATTGGTATCGAGTATAGGCACAATATGGAAGTTGAGCCATATAAAGTCTCCTGCTGTATTGACTACTTTGATCTCTCCATTCCATGGTTGTCCAGAAAGGGCCATTGAATTTATATTATCCAAATAGGTTCTGTCATATCCTTGATTTTCGAGCCAGTCATAAAGATTGTTAGGTTTTTCGCCCTCAAATTCCATCAACTGCAGAAATGTGTCTGAGAAATAAGTAAAATTTCCTCGACTGTCACATTTTCCATAGACAGTATACTCTTCTTCAGTAGCTTCAGCTTCCAGCAGGTCCTGATAGGCTTGTTCGAGGGAAGTATATAGGGCACTCGTCTCCAAAGCTATTTTCTTGGCCTTTGCTTCGGACACTGTGTATTTTTTGAATAACCTCTTGATCTCGCGTACTGAAGGGAGAAATATGCCGAATATGCTGAATAGAATAACGATGAGCGATATAACGAACAGGAATAGCTGGATGTTTTTAAGATGATCTATTTTGGTCTGCGCATTTTGATCAAATTGCAGCACGACCTTGTTCATGTCTTCCAAGTACTGTGCTTCGTAGCTCAAAATACGGTCAATATTTTTAGTGATGCTATCGAAAGGGGGCATCGGGTTTTGCTCAAGTTGGGTCAGCAACTGGTCTGCACCGGTAGCCATCTCTTTATAAGAGCTTTCCACTTTTCCTAAGAGTTCATGAACCCTCCTGTCTCTTTTCCTAATCTTACTGGAGTCACCGTAATCTGACCTCAAAGTTGCATGTGCTTTCTTCCATTCCTCTAATGCCCCTTTAAAACCTCGGACGGTGGCTTCTCTTTGTGATGCATCAGTGCTCCTTGCAAGTGATAATGCATATTTGCTGATTTGTTGGCTCAGCATTCTTTGCCGGCCTGCCAGGTTCACTAGATGTGAGTCGTCTTTCTGCTCGCGAAGGTATTTCTGCGCTATAAACTGACTGAAGATGATGCTCAAGGCAATAGCGCACAAGGCGACCACGTAATATTTACCTAGGCGCTCGAACTTAGGTTCTCCTTTTAGCAGCTCAGTTTCCATAAATATGTAATTGTTCTAATAATACGTGAAAATACTTAATTAATAAAGTGTGAAGGTTCTTTTTACGGGGCAGTTTTGTGTATTTCATGCGTTTTGAGTGTAGTCGGCAATCTAGGCCTTTTTATGAAAGCCCCTATAAAAAACATGAACTGATCCTGGTCGGTCAGTTCATGGGACTGTTGAAATAATGTAAAAAGGCTTTCAATAATCTTCCATACCTATGAATACATGTCCATTTTCTGTTTTTACAGGATATACGGCAACCTTATAGTCTTCCCCATTGAGGTTGTTGCCAGATTTTAGAGAAAATGTCTTTTTGTGAAAAGGACAGGCCACTTTGGGCTCGTCAGCTTCAGACCCGATAATCCCCCTCGCTAAGCTCATTTGCATTTTGTGCGGGCAAAGGTTCTGGCAAGCATACCATTCATTTCTTCTGGCGAAATAAAAAATGGCTATCTGGAGGTCATTTACCCTGACACAGGCACCGCCATTTTCCGGTATGTCCTTTATTGCAGCAGCTTTGAACCATGTTTTCACTTTGGATATGTCTGTTGTTTTATATTTTTCTAGTTCGGTTATCATTTGAGTAGATGTTATGTGTAAAATGAATCACTTGGGGGCTACCAAGCAACCGGGATTTTTTGGCCCCTCATTTCTTGGAACTGTACAGATGGGTCTTCTTCCTCCACGTTCACAAAGTGTTTGAACCTCACTCTTAGCTCAGGGTCATTCACCACTTCTTTCCATTCGCATGCATATGTTTGGATCATGAATTCCATTTCCTTTTCGAGTTGGTCGCCGATACCCAATGTGTCATGTACGACGACATCCCGTAAATAGTCAATTCCCCCTTCCAACTTGTTCAGCCATGTAGCTGTGCGCATGAGCGGCTCAGCCGTTTTGATATAAAACATGAGAAAGCGATCGATGTACTTTATACAAGTTTCACTATCTATGTCGTTGATGAGTAGTTTGGCATGTTGTGGTTTGGCGCCACCATTTCCACATACGTAGAGGTTCCAGCCTTTTTCAGTGGCGATAATGCCAAAATCCTTGCTTTGAGCTTCTGCACACTCTCGAATGCATCCAGAGACAGCCCCTTTTAGTTTGTGTGGCGATCTAAGTCCTTTGTAGCGCTCTTCTATACGGATGGCATAAGAAACAGAGTCTTGTACGCCATAGCGGCACCAAGTGGATCCCACGCAGCTCTTGACTGTTCGCAAAGATTTTCCGTAAGCGTGACCGCTCTCGAAACCCGCCTCAATCAGCGTTTCCCAAATGTCAGGCAACTGGTCAACCCTTGCTCCGAAAAGGTCGATCCGTTGCCCTCCGGTAATTTTTGTGTATAAGCCGTACTTTTTAGCTACTTCTCCAATCACGATAAGCTTATCAGGGGTGATTTCTCCACCTGGAATCCGGGGCACCACAGAATAGGTTCCGCCTTTTTGGATGTTGGCCAAGTAGCGGTCATTGGTATCCTGAATCGTAGCCTGTTTGATGATAAGTTCGTTCCATGTGCTGGCGAGGATAGAAGCAACCGCCGGTTTACAAATCTCACAGCCGTCTCCAGATCCATATTTGTCAAGCAATGCCTCGTAGGTCTTAATGCCATTTACCTTTGCCAAATCCAGTAATTCCTGACGGGAGTAGTCAAAATGTTCACATAAGACGTTCTTCACTTGTTTTCCCATCGCCTTCAGTTGATGTTTGAGCAGGTCGCTGACCATGGGTAGGCATCCTCCACAACCCGTACCAGCTTTTGTGCAGGCTTTTATTTCTGCTACTTGTGAGAGGCCTTTTTCTGTGATGGCTTTGCAGATATCTCCTTTGGAAACATTCTCGCACGAGCAGATTTGTGCAGCGTCAGGAAGGCTTTCTATGCCACCTGCTACCGGACCTTTTCCGTCTCTGGCTCCTAAAAGGATATCCTCGGGGTTGGGAGGTAGCGGCATGTTGTTCTGCACCATCTGCAGCAACATATTATAGTCTTTTGCATCGCCAACAAGAATTCCTCCTAATAGGCACTTCCCGTCCGAAGATATATTGATTCGCTTGTATATGCCTTTGTTCGTATCCTCAAATATGATTGGGCGTGTAGTTTCTTCCTCTCCAAAAGGTACACCAAAACTTCCTACCTCAGTACCTATTAATTTAAGCTTTGTAGACATGTCATAGCCATCGAAAGGCTTGACGGGGCTACCTGTGATATGGTTTACTACCTGAGTGGCCATTTCGTATCCGGGAGCCACCAAACCATAGATCATATTCTGGTAAGCTGCTACTTCACCAATGGCATAAATGTTCTCGTCATTGGTCTGTAAGAACCCGTTCACTTCAACACCTCCATTTGTCGCTATTTTCAATCCGCAGCCCCTAGCCAGTTCATCCCGGGGACGTATGCCTGCTGATATAATGAGCATATCTACCGCCAGTTCAGAGCCATCCGTAAATGATAGGCTTGTGAGCTTGCCATTTCCATTGATCTGCTTGGTGCATTTGTTTAGATGAATGGATATATTTAGCGCCTCCAGCTTGGATTTTAGCATGGCAGCACCAGCTTCATCCAGTTGTCGAGGCATTAACCTGGACGAAAACTCCACTACATGTGTTTTAAGTCCCATGTCCATCACCGCTTTGGCTGCTTCAAGGCCGAGCAAACCACCACCCATCACAGCGGCCGACTTCACTTTTTTACCTTGTGCGGTTATGGCTTCCAAATCTTCTAGCGTGCGGTAAACGAATACGCCCTTTTTGTCAACACCTGGAATATTAGGAACAAAAGGGGCAGAACCAGTGGCTAGGATGAGTTTGTCGTAAAATACCTCGGTACCTGTATGACTCATCACCTTTTGTTGGACTCTGTCTATTTTTATGACTAGTTCGTTTGTTCTTAAATCTATATTGTTTTGGGCGTACCAATTGACCGGTGCCAACATCAAGTCATCAGCTGATGCACCAGAAAAATAACTGCTGAGGTGTACCCTATCATAGGCAGGCCATGGTTCTTCTCCAAAAACGGTGAGCTGGAAATCTGATGAGGCTTTTCTCAATTTTTCGCAAAACTTGTAGCCCACCATTCCGTTGCCAATTACTACTATTTTGGTCATACTGCACGAGGTTTAATGATATTTTACTTGTTTCTAAGTATTTGATCTTAATTGAGATGCTAATATAAGTAAAATTATTTCAACTACGTATATTTAATACGTAAAAATACTTAATAATTTTAACTTAATATCGGAGAAGGCGAAATATTGCACATAGCGGGGTAAAGATGGACGTAGAAGCTTCGGGGAAGTTTCGCCCTTCTAAACCAAGGAGAACCTGGTAGCAGTATGGTTATTAAAACCTGCCACTGCTCAACTTCCAAACATCTTTAAGTATTCTTTTCAGTGCATCAAAGGATTAGGGAAATTGTGGGATTCGTCCTCATCTGGTCTTTTATGTAGGCATTGAAAATCTTTTTCTATCAATATTATGGAAGCATTTTCTGAACCTACATCTTGAATATGCCTGAGACTAACCTGTTCAGTAGAAGCCCAAGACTGGGCATCCAACTTGGGCACTTTTACAAGCAGCTGATTGTCCGAATAAGAGGCTGCTATTGTTGCTGATTGATTACATGGCTCAAGGCGATATCGAAAGCTTTCACCTGAAGCCTTATGCAAGAAAAGTGATTCTTCAACTGCCATGCCATTGCCGATCATCTCAACTTCTGGTTGCGTCAGCCTTAATCGAATTGAGTTGTTGTTGATCCTTAGTTTCATCTTAGTAGTATAATTTTCATTAAAGCAATCGAAAGGCAGCCTTAGGACTCTCGCAAACCGGGCAGCAATAGGCCTCTGATAATTTCATAAAGGAAGTGCCAGGAGGAATGTCGCTGGCTGGTTCCCCATATCGTTCGTCATAAACGGTAAGGCACTTAGAACATTGATATTTGCGGTGTTTGTTGGTGGTGTTTTTTTCTGATTCCATTAGTGCCGGCGCTTTATCTTCCTCAAGTTGCTCATAGTATTTATGGCTGAGTTCTATCAGTAGGGGAGGTAGCGTTTCTTTGGGAACATTTTTTGCATAATAACAATATTCACAAATGTTAGGGTTGAAGTCTTTGGAGTAAAGAAGATTGAAAGTGTCCGGGTTTTTTTCGTTTTCCTGGTTGTTCTTTTCGATTACAACAGAGGTAAATAAGGCCATGTGTCGGGTTTTGATGGAAAAGCTGAGGCCATATGTACTGATGTCCTGCTTGTCGAGCGCCCTGACCAAATAATTTTTAAGATTGATGGCTTCTTCATCCAGCACGGGTAAATGCCAATTCAGCTCGAGTGAGCTATGCCGCATATTGATTCCGAACTTTCCAAGTAGTTTTTCCCAGCTCAGCCGGTCTTTTTCGGCAATTCCTTTTACTATAAAGGATTTCCAAGGTGTAAGGCTAATGGTGCCAATGTTGGTTTCCAGACATAGTTGACATAAAGCCTGAAGAAAGTTGATATTGAATTTGTTGTTTCTCCAATAAAGTCCAAGCCAATACTTTCCATCGACGATTCGGTTCATACCTTCATAGTAGGGAGAAGTTGCTTCAGGGTAGTCCAGTTCTTGTTTTATTTTCTGTGTGTTTAAGGATAGGTCGCTCTTGGCGTTTATATAAAGTTCTTGATAAGGTATACCCAAACTTAGTATATCTCGATTTTCTATCGATTTGGCTATCTTGGCTAGATCATAACCGTGTATTAGTTCGGGGGCGCACCAAGGTTTCGAGTCGATTTCAGAAAACCTCAAATATAGAAACCAGTAATTGTCGATGGTGGAAGCTATAAAGTTTAGGTTTCCAGTAAATAGAGGCACGAGACTTTGTACCGGATCTGTAATATTGATTTTGAGTCTCGGATTATAATCAAAAGTATCAAGAATATGATGGTAGGTATGAGAAGCAAGCCAATGGCTAGTAGGCATTACATCCAGTGCGGCGTAGGAAGTAACGATATGGATCCTAGTTTCTGTGCTAGGTTAATTGTTTTGAGGAAATCACCAGGAGAAATAATGCCCCCTTTTACAAAAAGCCTTACTAAGTCTGTTTTCTTCACGATATTATTTGATTCCTTGATGGTACTAATTTAAACTTTGCTCACGGCAAATAACTGTTCTTCCAAAATATTTTTCACCTCAGGCTTGCAGCTTCCGCACCCAATACCAGCGCCCGTGCGCTGGCACAGTTGGCGAAAATCCGTAACGCCTTCTTCGATGGCATTGATAATGTTTCCTTTTCCTACATTGCCACATGAGCATATCAACTCGCCGATGAGGATGTTTTTTTCTCCGCTGCTTCTTAAGAGCTCGTGGCGTTTCTCTGACAGTTCAATTTTTTCTTCTATCAAGGTTTTATATTCAGCAAACTCGGATTTGTCGCCCATAAGAATGGTTCCCACCAATTTGTCTTGATGTACGATGCATTTTTTATAGTAGGTCTTGGCGGTGTCTATAAGTAGAATTTCTTCATAGCCTTTAGCATTTGCAGGAATCTCCGGAATGCCCACAGAGCACAAATCCAGCTCGGCGAACTTTAAAATATTCATAGGTGCCGTGCCTTGATAGGTGCTTAAGAAGTCGCCTGAAACAAAGCGAGCCGCGATGTCAGCCTGTGTTTCTGCTGCAGCGGTAATGCCACTTAGTTTTCCATGATGCTCAGCTATCTCCCCTAAAGCAAAAATATTAGGGTCACTGGTTTGTAAATAATCGTTGACTTTTACACCTAAACCACAGGCAAGCCCACATGATTTGGCCAGTTCTACGTTGGGGCGAGTGCCAATGGCATAAACGACGGCATTGCAGGTGAAGGATTGCCCTCCTTTTAAATAGGCTATAATAGTTTTGGTGTCGCCTTGTGATTCCAGTCGGTTAATTTGGTTGTTCATGTAGAGCTGAACGCCCATTTCTTCTATTTTTTCCCTGAGAAGCGTACTTGCCATGGCGTCGAGTTGTCTCTCCATCAATCTGGAACCCAGTTGAATAATCGACACCTGCATATCAATTTCCTTGAGCGCTGCCGCTAGTTCAAGCCCTAGAAGCCCTCCGCCAGCAATGAGCACGTGGCCATCAGGTTCAAGGTATTTCTTCAGATCATCGGCATTTTCCCGATTGCGCATGGTAAATACGCCCGGTAAATGGACAGGGGCGTCTGCCGGAACAAACGCCCTGCTACCTGTGGCCAATACCAAAATATCGTAATGATGAACTTTCCCAAGCTCGTCTGTTACTGTTTTGTGATTTCTATCGATAGAGGCTATCCCGTTTTCAACAAATAGGGAAAATTCTAGCTTTTCTATTTCCCCTTCCTTGAACTTTTGCAAATCTGACCAGCATTTGTGCTTATTGACATAATCGGGCAAGAACACACGGTTATAAAATGGGTGTTTTTCTTTAGAAAATACTAGTATCTGGTCTTCCTGATTGAGTGATCGATAAGTATTGATGAATCGGTAGGCGGCAGCTCCGGCCCCTACTATCACTATTTTCTGTTTGGGTTTTTCATATCGAGCCACTTGTACTGTTGTGTACTTGAAGTCGGGTTGTTTTGATAGGGGATCAATATTGTTGCTCGTAAGGTTATTGGCTCGGGCAAAATCATGTTGCAACATTTTACCCCAATGCATAGGCAGAAACACTACGCCCTGTTTTGTTTTATCCGAAATATGTGCACATACTCTTACTTCACCTTGTTTGCTCGATATGATTACAGTGTCGTTTTGCTGAATATTTCTCTCTAGTGCATCTTGGGGATGGATTTCTAAAAATGGCTTGGGAGTATGCTGCTTGAGTTTATTCACTTTTCCCGTTCGTGTCATGGTGTGCCACTGATCCCTAATGCGTCCAGTGGTGAGGATAAGTGGGTAGTCGCTACTGCATATTTCCGATTGGCTTTCTGGTCCTGAAACATGGATCTGTGCTTTTCCACTAGGCGTATAAAACTTCTTATCTGTAAAAAGTCGGGACGTTCCCCCATCCATTTTAGATTTAAAAGGCCATTGAACAGTGCCATGGGTTTTTAGGTATTCGTAGTCAAGTGCTGAGATGTCAATATTTGTCCCTTTTGTCAATTGGCAATGTTCTAAAAATATCTCGCTAGGGCCTCTAAAATCAAAACCTTTGAATCCCATTTTTTGGGCAAACCTCATTAGGATTTCTGTATCTGGAAGGGCTTCTCCTGGAGCATTCACGATTTTGTTCAGATAGCTAATGCGACGCTCGGCATTGGTCATAGTGCCTTCTTTTTCGCTCCAGCCTGCTGCTGGGAGCACCAAGTCGGCATAAGGAATGGCTTCTGCCTTATTAGAGATGTCTTGTACGATCACAAATCCAGCTTTTTTCAGGGCAGCTTCTGCCCGCCTAGCGTTTGGTAGACTCACTAGGGGGTTGGTACAAATGATCCAAACCACTTTAACCTTCCCTTCTTCCAAGGCTTCAATGAGCTGAGTAGCTGTTTTCCCTGGTTTTTCAGAGATAGAGTCTACCCCCCAAAACTTGGCTACTTCCTCTCGGTGGGCAGGATTGTCAAGGCTTCTGTGGGCTGTGAGCAAGGTGGCCATGCCACCGACTTCCCTGCCTCCCATGGCATTGGCTTGCCCAGTGAGTGAAAATGGACCTGATCCAGGTTTTCCTATATGGCCTGTAATAAGGTTCAGGTTGATCAGTGACAGGTTTTTGTTGACACCTTTTCCACTTTGGTTGAGCCCCATTGCCCACATAGACAAAAAGCCCTTTGCATTTCCGATAAAGGCAGCTGCTTTTCGGATTTCTGATAATGCAACACCACAAATTTTAGATGCTTCTTCCAAAGGCCTTTGCATCACGTATTTGCTGTAAGCATCAAATCCACTGGTGTGGCTTTCTATAAATGACACGTCGATGTCTCCAGCTTCGATTAAGCATCTGCCGATCGCATGAAAAAGCACCTCATCTGTTCCAGGGTTGAGTTGTAAGTGCAAATCTGACAACGTGCTGCTCTGAGTTCGCCTAGGATCTGCTACAATGATTTTAACATGAGGATTTTCTGCTTTATGTTTCTCAATTCTTCTCCATAAAATAGGGTGGCACCAAGCCGGATTGGCACCCGCTATAAAAAAGCAGTCTGCCAGTTCAATATCTTCATAAGCAACAGGGACGCTGTCTTCTCCCAATGTTTTTGTATAGGCCGCAGCGGCAGCACTCATGCACAATCGAGAATTGGTGTCGACGTTATTGGTTTGCAGAAAGCCTTTGGCTAGCTTATTTACCAGATAATACTCTTCTGTTAAGCACTGGCCCGACACATAAAAAGCTACTGCATCTGGTCCATATTTCTGAATTATAGATTTGAACACGGCACTGGCCCTGTCCAATGCCTGGTCCCAGCTTACCCTCTCCAAAGGGTGGGATTTCCCCCAGCGCATCTGAGGGTGAAGGAGTCGGTCAGACTTGTTTTCCACCACATAATGGAGGTTCATGCCCTTGGAACATAACATCCCGCGGTTTACCGGATGGTCAGGATCACCCTTCACAGTGATTTTACCTGCCTTGCCTTTCTGAACAATTAGGCCGCACCCTACTCCGCAGTATGAACAGGTGCTTTTGAATGTTTCCGATTTTACCGTTGTCATTGGCTTATAATTTCACTTTTATATTTTCTGAACCAGTTTGTCACTTAAGAGGAGAGTAAAGGTAAAATAAAATATTGAATAAATAAGTAATAGTACGTAAATATTTTTCATTTCTATATCAGTAAAAATACGTATTTGACAAGGTATCATTTTTAAGGTGGGGTCTTTAAGGGTAAGGTATTGAGCCAAAGAATTACCTTATTTCAACATCATAATGCTTTAATGTTTTTATTTGGGGTATGATTTGTTAAATGGCACAAGGAGGATTCCTAGATTGGTTTATATTGGCCAAAAAAGAAATCTCATGATACTATCTAGGATATTTTTACTGCTCATCTTTTTATATGCAGGGTATTTTTTATTAGCACAGACTGCTATGACAAAACCTTCTCGCATAGGTGTAGAGGGCAATAAGTTCGTTACCGAAGATGGAGCGCCCATTGTTTTTAGAGGTTTGAATGTGAGCGACCCGGACAAACTGGAACGTGAGGGAAAATGGAATGAGCGGCATTTTGAGGAGATAAAACACTGGGGTGCCAATCTGGTCCGATTTCCTGTACACCCCAAGGCCTGGCGAGAAAGAGGTCAGGAAGCCTATATCCAACTCTTGGACAAGGGCATTGCTATGGCTGAGGCGCAGGGGCTATACGTAATCATAGACTGGCATAGCATCGGAAATCTTAAGGACGAAAAGTTTCAAAGGGATATATATGAGACGACCGTAATGGAGACCTTTGAGTTTTGGGAAATTATGGCACAGCGCTACAAAGGCAATAATACTGTCGCTTTTTTTGAGCTTTTCAACGAGCCTACGGTTATGCACGGGCAATTAGGGAGCTGTACATGGGAAGAGTGGAAAGAAATAGTAGAAGAGATGATCTTCATTATCCGGGAAAATGGGGGTACGGCCATTCCCTTAGTAGCTGGTTTTAATTGGGCTTATGATTTAAAAGAGGCAGGTCAGAATCCAATCGAAGCGGAAGGGATTGGGTATGTGAGCCATCCGTATCCTCAAAAAAGAGATAAACCTTGGGAAGATAAATGGACAGATGACTGGGGCTTTATGGCCGAAAAATATCCGCTTATGCTTAGCGAGATTGGGTTTTGCGGGCCAGATGACAAAGGTGCTCATGTGCCTGTAATCAGCGATGAATCCTATGGCGATACCATTACAGAATATACCGATGACAGAGGCATATCATATGTGCTATGGGTGTTCGATCCCGATTGGTCCCCTATGCTGTTCAGCGATTGGGACTATACGCCTACGCGTCAGGGCAGGTATTTCAAGCGAGTGATGCAGGAGTACGTCCAAAAGTATGACCAACAATAGTCTGTCAATCTATAGTCTACCGTATTCTTATCATCTTTAAAGAGAAATTAACATTTTCCCTATCTTTGGGGATTATTTAATGGAATTTACGATGGAAGAAGCCTATAGCAAGTACTCATTCCTTCTTGACAGAACCGCCAAGCGAGTAAAACAGTATGCCCAACAGCGATTTAAAGAAATGAACTTCAATATTACCGTGGATCAATGGTTGGTATTGAGGCATCTTTCAGAGAATGATAAGATGACGCAAAGAGAATTGGCCGACTTGATCTTTAAGGATACGCCTACCTTGACTCGGATAATCGATCTATTGTGCTCAAAAGGCCTTACTGAAAGAAGAGTCGATCCTGAAGACAGGAGGTGTTTCAACGTGCATCTTACGTCAGATGGCATGGCAAAAGTGGAGCAATTAAGGCCTAAAGTAAGGGAAGTGAGGTTGAAAGCGTGGGAGGGTTTGAGTGATCAGGACTTTGACCATTTCAAAAAGGTGCTGAATACCATATACCGTAATTTAGAATAATTTTTTCTTTTTTAATTGCTATACTAATTATTGTTGAGCAAATTTGTATTTAAATTGAAATACAGCCATGATTAAAACCGATATTTGCATTATTGGCGCTGGCCCTGTTGGCTTGTTTGCCGTTTTTGAAGCTGGTTTACTTAAGATGCGCTGCCATTTGGTAGATGTATTGCCTCAGGTGGGGGGTCAGCTATCGGAAATCTATCCTAAAAAGCCGATTTATGATATACCTGGCTTTCCTGAAGTAAAAGCTCAAGAGCTGATAGACAATCTTCAAGAGCAGATTGCTCCTTTCCACCCTACTTATACCTTGGGTGAAAGAGTAGAAAGTGTGAATAGATTGGAGGACAATAGTTTTGAGATTGTTACTTCTGACAAAACACAAATCAATGCGAAGGTTGTTGTGATTGCTGGTGGACTGGGCTGTTTTGAACCAAGAAAACCCGAAATAGAAAACCTTACTGAGTTTGAAGGGAAGGGAGTTGTATATATGGTCAAGGATCCTGAGCATTTCCGGGATAAAAAACTGGTAATTGCAGGTGGTGGGGATTCCGCTCTTGACTGGACGATATTCCTGGCCAACCTGGCTGAGGAAGTTACTTTGGTGCATCGAGGAGAAACTTTCCGAGGTGCTCCCGATTCTGCTGAAAAAGTGTTTGCTTTAGCTCAAGCTGGAAAAATCAACCTTTTGCTCAACTCTAATTTGAAGAGCATCAGTGGAAACGGCACTTTGCAATCTGTTTCTGTGATGAACAAGGCCAAGGAAGTAAAAGAAATTGCAGCAGATTACATGATACCACTTTTTGGTTTGAGTCCTAAGTTGGGACCCATTGCAGAGTGGGGACTTAATATTGATAAAGGGGCTATATTGGTAGATACTTTTGATTATAGCACAAATGTGCCAGGAATATTTGCCATTGGCGATATCAATACTTACCCAGGGAAATTAAAGCTTATTCTTTGTGGTTTCCATGAGGCAGCATTGATGGCCCAAAGCGCATTTAAATATGTGTACCCTGACCAGAAACTAAGTTTTAAATATACTACCGTAAACGGTATCCATGAATTTTAATAATGGAAGATTTAATCAAATTTGATGTTGAAGACAGGGAAGGCAATGTTCAGACAATAGAACTACCTTCTGATATCAACCTAAGCTTAATGGAAGTATTGAAGGCTTCCGAATACTCTATCTTGGCCACTTGCGGTGGCATGGCATTGTGCGCCACATGCCACGTAGAAGTGAAAGAAGGTATTGATGAGTTGGGAGAACCAACAGATGCCGAACTTGATATGCTTGATACACTTCCTGATGCAAGTTTTAACAGCAGGCTTGCTTGTCAGATCAAAGTGGGCAAGCATCTCAATGGGCTTCATTTTAAGCTAATGGCCGAAGAAGAAGGTGAGATTCAAGGATAAAAATTCCACTATATAGATGATAAAGAGACGGTTTGCATAAACCGTCTCTTTTTTTTGCTCATTTTTGGCATTTTTAAATTGGCTGTTTATAGGCTTCTTTTCCTTAATTAGCGATCATTCAAAAGGCTTCGCCGATAACTAATCCAGCTTTTGTGTTTACTAAAGATATAGCATAATTATTGGTGTTAAATTGGAAAAAAATAAGCCTTATGTCCAAAACAATTATTTTATTCTTCGCTTTCTTGTCGACCACGGCGGCAATA
>SMEK01000260.1_pt1 | contig 21896 bp, 17 predicted proteins | sample 2456371 | NCBI WGS metagenome assembly SMEK01 (sample SAMN10132590, study PRJNA489261) | soil metagenome | isolation source: day1 antibiotic-loamy sand soil ammended with composted manure from dairy... | place: USA | collected 2015-04-01
GCTTCCTGGTAAGTATAAGCTGATCATGAAAGGTAGCATGGATGGGAGTACCTATGAGGCTACTTCAGAGCCTATTGATTTGCGCCCCAGCCACAAAGGTACGGTGCTGGTAAGCTGGAAGAATATCGACAATAATTATGGTATCGACTATACCACCGGCATTGAGCATGTGATACGTTTTGCAGGAAAATTCTTTGAGCGCACAAGTGCAGGGCAAAAAGAAACGCATCGAGATAGCAAAAATAGATTGATTAAAGTTTCTGCGTGGAAGCAAAGACGGGTGAAGCTCGAGGCCTGGAGACTCCCGCCGTGGGTGCATGAGCGACTGGAGCTCGCCTTTGATCATGATTATTTCACTGTGAATGGAGTGGAGTACCAAACTGGTGAAGATTATGACTGGACGTATTACGAGGACTACTCTCTCGTGGATGGCGAGATCATGGTGACGCAAGTAAATGACTACTTCAATGAGAATAGTGACGACAGCGGCGATGTGGATACTGGGTATTTAAGAGTTAATGAAGGCTATTTAAAGATCTGATAAATGGGCGTGTTAGACAAGTTTATTTACGAGTTGCTCCCTTACACAAAAAAAATTGATGTGAAGGATGAGCTTGTGATCTATGATCATGAGGCTTCTAAAACCAAGCGGGTTAGGGTTGAAAGCTTGATCACTGACAACGATTTTGATTTTCCATGGGATTCTGAAGCGACATATGCCAAGGATAGCATTGTATCGTTTGGCGGTGATCTCTGGGAGAGCTTGCAATCAAGCAACCTTGGAAACATGCCCGTGGAGGGTGTTTGGTGGACAAAGCTGAATAAGGTTGTCGGCTCTACTGTGGTGGAGTATCAGCCTGGCGTTTACGGAAAAGGGTTGGTGATCGTGCATTACCCTTATGAGGGGGCGATTGCTGCATATGCTGGTGTGAAGCTGTGGGAGTTGGTTGTGCCTGAAGCGCAGCGGCCATTTCACTCTTCGAATATTGTTGCTGAAATAGAAGCTGAAGAGGGTGGAGATCCAGCTCCTAAGTGGATGCCAGTGCATCCGGTTGGGGGAGGTAGTCCAGGAGACCTTACGGCTTTTGTTGCGAAAAATACGGCTGGATCCGACATAGTGCTTACTCCTTCAGATGCTAGTAGGTGGGGGTCCATCTTAAGCGATGGCAAGGCAGCCCTTATCGGTTTTATTGATTATATCGGATCCCGGTTGGGGCAGATCGGCGACAGGGATGTGGACGCATCCAGCCGTCAAGATGGTCGGCTTCTGAAGTACGATGCTTTGATCGGGAAGTATGTGCATGTGGATGTGGAGGAAGGTGAGAAAGAAACACCCGAAAGCATTGCTACGAAATATGAGTCTTATGAGGATGTTCAGCGTTTTACCACTGCTCATAAAAGTAAAGTGGAAAATCTAACAAAAGCTACTACACCTCTAGCAGAAGCAGGTACAGATGATGTAGCCTACATGACGGCTTTGAAGGTTATAGAGAGTTTGGCAAAGAGGGCGGGAATTGGAATTACCTGGGATAATGTTAATAAGCAATTTAATTTAGGAGGTACAGCTGAAAATAGGGGCTTTTATCTGGGCACGTATTTAAATGATCCTGATTTGCCCGATGCGAATAACGGTTGGGGTGTTGACATTAATCAAAAGGGGAGTTTTACAGACTCCGAAAGTGTTATCCTTAACTATGAGTATGATGATCTATGGGATTCGGGAGAAGCCTATAAACATAGTGTGGGTGTAGATAAATTTGGTGTTAGATTAGTCACCGATAATCGTTTCCTAATCTACTTAGGCAGGAGACATCCAGGAGGTGCTACAGGTTTTCCTGATTATTCTGCGCTTATAGTTGATAATAGAATCACAAAAAAAGGCTTGGAGTATCATGCCGACTATTCCGCTGCGATGTCTCCTTTATCCCTTATCAATAAAGGGTACGTTGACACAAAAGTAGATGGAATCATATCAGGAGAAGGGAATGGAACGTTTCTCCCTGTGCAAGACCTGACAGCACTAAAAGCCATTAACACTACTGACGGGGATGTGTACAAAGACAAGTGGCTGATACACGTAGAAGATGCTGGTTTGTACAGGTTTGACAGGGACAGCACAGCAACAGATAACGGGAACTCGGTTATCCAACCAACAGTTGGAGTGGGAAGGTGGTTAAAGTTGAACTCCAGCATTACATCTCATGAGATGCTCACTGGTGTACAGGGAGGCAATACAGGAGAGCATTACCATCTTACTGCTGCCGAATATCTCATAGCCGCTGCTACAGAGTTGGCATTTACACACGCAATAAAAGCAGAGATAGAAAGCAAACTGTCTCCAGAAGATTTGCCTTCTAGTGATTTGGTGAGGGACACAGTAACTGTTACAGCGGGAGGAATTGATCTAACCGACATCGATATTGCAGATATAGAATTAACTGAAAATACTACTATCGTTTCAATCGAAGGAATGGTTGAGGGTAGCAAGATGATCAACTTAGTGCCTAATGGCTTTACTTTAGATTGGAGTCCAAGCCTTATAAATCCTCTAAATGTTGATGGAGAGGCGGACACTGAAGGAGATTCTTTGATTATGTTACTGTGCTCTTCAACGGATCCTTTCAGGCTGAAAATAAAGGTGGAATCTAATCCAAGCCCCTCTGTACCTAAAGTTAATTTAATATTGAATCATGGGAACATTAATACTGTCGGGCCTTCATATTCTAATCTATTTTACCTGTCAACATCTGGAGCAATAACTTCAGGTTTGCACAATGTTGACTTAACTCCGTCACCTGTGGAGCTTGAAATTAATCCAACTTTCTCTATTAGTGTGGCCAATAACAAGAATGCTGGATTGTCAGGAGATGAGCCTAATGATATGTTGAAAGGTGTATTCTTGAACAATCAAACAAATTTTGCAAGAACATTTGATATTAAGAATCTTGATGATAATAAAACTTACACTATCTGGATGATTCTTTGCAATGATACTGCGGGAGCTAAAACTGACATAAGCATCAATGGGGGCACAACCCAAACATTCGACACTTTTGAACTAACAACATATCAAGAGATAGGCAGCTTCTCACCTGTGGACGGTAAAATAACAGTAGGCTTTGCAAAGAACCCCACAAGTACTCAAGATGCTTACTTGTGTGTAACTAAAATTGTGGAGGACGACTGATGGAATTAACCGCAACTTATGGATATACTTGGGTTGACCTTCATATAGAGGACTCGACTATACCCGACAGCTATAATATTTACAGAGACAATATTCTTATCGGGAATATTAGAGGCGTACAAAGGGTTTTCGAGGATTACGATCTTGAGTCTGGGGAGGAGTATGATTATGAGGTGAAACCTGTTGTTGGGGGTTTCGAGCAGGAAGGAGATAGTGTGATAGTAACAACTGATGAACCGCTAATCACTGGTCACAGGTATGCAACCGAACAAGACGCATTAAGGATTAAAAATGCTAATGTCGGTGATGGTATCATAGATGGTCATAATTCCACTGTTGAGGGCAGGTATTCCATTGAAAACAATCAATATAAAGGCTTTCAATTTGAATTAGGTCCCGGTCAAAAATTGCTCATAAAAGGAGGTACATATGAGCATATTTGGTTTAATCTTCCTGGCATTGTTGGCACTAAGAAAAATCCTGTTATCATTACCAATTATGAAGGACAGGTGAGGTTAATATTTGACCCTGACACTACCTCCCCCAAAAAAGATAGGTTTTTTGTACAAGGCTCTAAAAACTTCAAAGTAACGGGAAAGTATGATCCTACAAAGAAAACAGGAGACCCAAGATTCAGAGGGCACGATGGGACTTGGGGGTGGAGCTTCTTGGCGGATAAGTATGGGTTTTTGATGGATAATGCTTGGAAAACAAAAACTTATGCGTGCTTCAAAGGCGATCAAACTTATTTTGAAGTTGAATACACCGAAAGTAGAAATGGAGGTTTTGCGGGATTCAGCTTAAAGAATGATGACCCACCGAACCCCTCTGTGCCGATGGATATAAATATCCATGACAATTATATCCACGATCTCCATAGTGAGGCTTTTTATGTTGGTAAAAACCTAACAGAATGTGCTCAACACAACATTATAGGTAGAATATGGAATAACTTGATGGTAAGGTCAGGCACAGAGAGTTTGCAGGTAAGTAATATCGGTAACAAGTTCGCTACGTACAACAACACAATTGTTTTATCGGCAATCGACTGGAAATCTCCTTTCCAAAACTTTCAAAACAAAGGCAATCAGTTAGGGGCAAAGCAGGGTGTTTTTGATTACTATGGAAATATGAATTATGGTACAGGGATGGCTAATGGTGATGTGTCCATCATTGGAAACCTATGTCACCCAGGTAGTGTCGACAAACCTGTTACTTTCAAGAACAACACTTTTGCATTCGCTAGAGAGAGAAGTTGGTACATCTTTAACAACACAGGGGATAGAACCGACAATATTACTCCTTTGGTTTTTGATGACAATATCTGGCATATGCCAGACAACCAAGCGGGAGAAGTTTACCTCAATGATCAGGCCAACACCAATGATATTTTAAATAACCAACGGGATGGAGGTGTGTATGTTAAAAATAATAAGTACACGCTTTCAAAACCATTTCTTACAGGCAAACCTGTTGAGGAAAATATAAATAACACTCAGATAGCGTGGGTGCAGCCTGAGTTTGAAGGCTCTGGTTTTCACCCTGACTTGGATCCCCGTGCAATAGAGATCTGGAAATACAAAGTGGGCATAGAACCTGCCTTTAATGCTGATACAATCACCTACATGTCAACACCTTTTGATCTGGTGGGAACACATAACTTGCTTGATATTGAAGAAGATGACGTGTTAAGTGTTGTTGAATTTCCAAAGAGATTGGGTGTCGATTATTGGGATAACCCCAACCTTTTAGGGATGGAATTAAGGCTTGCCGATAAAGCCAACGAGTATGGCCACTTCATTATTGTAACTTTAAAAGAGGTTGATCTTCCTAATAAAACGATAAAGGTTTCTGCCCCTACCAAAATAGTAGCAGATTCAACGCCTGTTACAGTACAGGTAGATAGAGCTAAAGCTTACGTTACTTATGAATATAATTCAGACAACCCAGCTCTAAGTGATATTGTAACAGTTGATTCCAAATTCTACCAATACATCTGGAGCGGAGAGCCCCATGTGCCAAACGGAATAAGTCCTGTTGATGATGTTGCAAGCGGAGATGGTACAACTGGTACATATTGGAAGTTGTTGACTTGGGAGCGACCAGATGGAACTATAAGCTACTTTCCCGAGGACAACTGGAAAATCAAAGAAGGTACTTATTATGCCCTTCGCAATCAAGGGGTGGGATATACCTCATATGAATGGACAGAAGAAGAAACCCCAAAAGGAGAAGGTAAGAATCCCTTGAGGCTAAGAAAGCAAAAAATGCTAGACCTTGCTGTAAAAAGTTGGTTCAGTAAATCAGAACCAATACCACCTGCTGTAGAAAACTTTGAAATTGATTATGTGGATGGGGTGATGTTGACTTGGAGTACATATGAAGGGGCGGTGGAATATGAAATATGGAGAAAACAATCGGGAGGCTTTAGTTTGTTGGAAACTATTCCTCATGATGATTTCTGGGAATTATATTTAGATTTTACAGCCGAACCGGATAATACCTATTCATACAGGATTAGAGTAAAGCTTGGAGAAGGCAAGTACAATCAATGGAGCCAAACTAAAACTATTTATGTGCCTAGTGATTCGGTAAGAGGCACGGTAACTAATATCACTTACTCTAGCATCTACGGGTCTGGTCAAAATTTTGGATATAAGAAATATACACCTGCTTACTATGACGGCAATACCGCTACACCATTAGTTATTTGGTTACATGGCCTTGGGGAGCGAAGCCAATCCAATGGTAATCCACAATTCGGAAGACTTGAATTGTATGGACCGTTTAAGGAATACAAGGATAATGAAGCGGATTATCCATTCTTGATGATAGCACCGCAGCAACCTACTGATGTAGATGGAAAATATACGGGAAGGGGCAGTTGGGATGTAGAAGTAATAGAGGAGAGTTTAAATCATTTCAAAGATCAAGGCTATAATATTGACTTAGATCGGGTATATATCACTGGTCAGAGCATGGGAGGGGGCGGAGTCTTATCTTACATCAATTCTTCTTACGGAAATAGTACCATTGCAGCAGCTTTGCCTATTGCTTCAACTTTGCCACAAGGCACAGGAATTGCTTGCAATATTAAGCATATTCCTATGTGGCTATTTCATGCAGAAAATGATCCAACAGTGCCAAGTAGTAACAGCAAAAACTTATATACCGCAATAAAAGCTTGCACTCCTGCTCCAGAAGTCGAGCCAAAGATCACAATATTCAACTTGAGCTCACATACGGGATGGAATCAGGTATATCAAAATGTGGGTGCTAGTTTGACAGGATATCCAGACAATTCACCTTTCCCCGCAGGTACGACGTGGGAGAGTTGGCTGCTACAGTATAGTTTGTAATTTTTAAACGTTTAAATATATATAATATGGCAATTACAGCTTATGATCCAAGTGCAGAGTTATCTGCTTTTGTTCCTGATGCTCCAGGTAGCAGGGAAGGTTCGCGAATAGTCGGGCTCGCAATTTTCAAAACAGGTTTTGACGTCAGTGATTTGACCGATGATGCTGAGTCCTGGGACACGGGTATCACGGCCAAGGATATCGTGATCGTGAAGCCGGTGGCCGGCAATATGACCAGGCCAACGGATAATACTATTCCTGGTAAAGGCTTTCTGGAGCAGGAGATTACCTCTCGATCTTACGATGTGCCGGTTACTCATTATGGCGTTGATTCCAACCTTGCGCTTTGGAATACTCTTAATCAGTCTAATGACAATTACAGCGTTGGGTTTGTGTTTGAGGATTTCAAGATGTATGTAGCGTTAGATAGAGATTTGAATTTGATCCCTATGTCTATCGCTGGTGCGCCTGAGTCGGAGGAGACTCTTGGAAACAAGAGGCAGGTGTCCGCGAATATACGTTGGAAAACCAGCGATCTGCCCCACTCAGTGGCTGTGCCATCGAGCTTGTTTAGGTAGTGTTTAATACCTATTAAAATGCAAAAAAGCAGCTGTTAATCGGCTGCTTTTTTGCGTTCAAATATGTACCTTTTGTTTTGTAAAATGTGTATGTTTAGTTTTGCCGATTATAATTGGGAAACAATACTTTTTTTAAGTTTGAAGATATTTTCCACTTCCTCTCTTGATAGGCAGTTCAAGGTCCTTTCTTTTGTAAGGCCTCCTTTCCTGCCTACAGCTACCCCATAATGCATGTAGTCATATTCTTTTTTGTCGTGTGCATCAGGGTTGATGCTGAGCATCACATTTTTAGACAAAGCATAGTAAACCCATCTCCAGTCCAAGTCTAATCTCCAAGGATTGGCATTAATTTCAATGATCACGTTGTGCGTGGCACAGGCATCTATTACTGCTTTGTGGTCGATAGGATACCCTTCACGTCGCAAAAGTAAGCGACCCGTAGGATGACCAAGTATTGTGGTGAAGGGATTTTGGATTGCATGGAGGAGCCTATCCGTGTTTTTGACAATATCATTGGTAAATCCAGTGTGAATTGACGCAACGATAAAATCGAAGGTTTGGAGTACCTCTGGTGCATAGTCCAGTTCCCCCGTAGTGAGGATATCCGACTCTATGCCTTTGAATATTTTAAATGGAGCCAGCACTTCATTGAGCCGGTCAATCTCTGCTTGTTGTTCGGCAACCCTTTCTTCAGTGAGGCCATTGGCATAAAATGCGGTTTTGCTATGATCCGAAATGCCTAGGTATTCATAGCCTAAATCACGACAGGCTATGGCCATTTCTTCCAAACTGTGTTTCCCATCACTATAGGTGGAGTGGTTGTGCAGGATTCCCTTTATGTCCTCCATCTCAATGAGCCTTTGAGGAAGTTTCCCTTCCTTCACCATCTCAAATTCAAACAGGCCTTCACGAAGCTCTGGTGCTATGTAGGGTAGCTCCGCTAGGCTATAGGCCTCATCTTCACTGTTGAGTGGGTTTGAGTTGATAATTTTCATCAGGCTACCTCCGTTCTCCAGTGGCATGTTCAAATGCTCCGTTGTGCCCGTATGCTTCATGAGCAACTTATGGAAATCTTGCTTGGAGCATAGCCTGACAATAACGGGTAACCCACTTTCTTTAAAACTCCCTCTCCATGTAAAAGGGCCAGAGCCAGTTCCACTCTTTTCGATAGTAGCCAAGGTGTCCAAGAAGTCACCCACTTCTAGGAAGTTGTCTGTGCCTACCAGCAAGGCCACTTGATCGATTATCTCCATTTTCCTTCTTATGTCTCCTGTAGGGGAGATAAGAGCATGAGGGAAGGCGGTGTCGATTTCCTTTAGAAGCATTTCTACTAGTGGAAGTGCAGAGGCATAATGAAGTTTGCCCGCATTGGCTGCTTTGTAGCGAAGTGCTTCTACAATGTTTTCTTGGGTTTTCTTTCCGAATCCTTTGAGCGTGGCGATTTTATCGTCTGCACATGCTTGGAGCAGGTCCTCTATGGTTTCAACCCCTAGCGTTTTCCATATTGTTCTGATTTTTTTGGGGCCTACACCTTTTATGTCGAGCATTTCGATAACGCCCTCAGGAGTCTTTTCTTTGTATTCTTCTAGAACAGCACACTTCCCTTCCCGGTTGATATCGTCTATGTAGGCCGCGATACTTTTGCCTACTCCTTCAATTTTTCCAATTTCATCGATAGTCAGCGTGGATAATGCAATAGGACTCTTTTCTAGATTGAAGATAGCGTTGTTAAGACTGCGGATTTTAAATGGATTTTCCTCATGGAGTTCCATAAGCTGGGCAGTCTTTTTTAGCAATCTTATAATTTCTTTATTTTCCAACTTTATCTAATTTTTTATCTAACTTGTAGTAGCTTAAAATTACCTATTTAGTAAACGTTATATGACAAAAGAGGCGAAATTTTACTGGTATTTTTTGTTTTTGGTGCCTTTGCTGTTTTCTAATACTTGCAACGCCCAGACTGACAAAGATACTGAATTGGTGGGAGCAATAATAGGTAAGACATGGATGCATTCACATGAAGAGGATGATGGTGATGACCGTATATATCGTAGTGGGGACTACCAATTTCCACCCTCTAGGGGACGGGAGGGTTTTCGGATGGAGCAGGACAGTACATTTTTATTTTATGGAATAGCTCCCACAGACGGCATCTTAGTCCATATTGGATATTGGAGCATAGATGATAGCGTAATTGTGGTGGATTTTCCTCATGATAGAGCCCCCTTTAGAGCTATGGCATTACTTGTGGAGAAGCTCGAAAGTGAAAAAATAACTGTAACAGAAATGCGGATTTATGACGAATGATTTCTGTGTTTATACGTGGAATACTTCTCGGGATTTTAAATAGGTTTATGCGTATGGATAATACCGTTTTGCGTTTGATCTTGTGTGTCTTCTTTGTTTTCATGGTTTTAAACGAGGCCATTCCTCAGATTGTGCAGCCACAGCGATTGGAATGGGAGCTCAAAGACGATGATGAGCACTTTACTATAATCTCGGCCCAAGACCTTGGGCTACTGATGTTTCGCGAAAGCAGGGAAAGAGGAAGACGTGGGATGCGGAACTGGGAGTTTTCTTTTGTAGATACAACCTTGTCAACCGTTTGGACACAGGTCTACCAAATAGATTTTGACTATAAGATGTTGGGCTACGCATACCGGCAAGGCCAGGCAGCTTTACTGTTTCGGGATGGCTATACCCCAAAGGATGATTTTGTGATTATTACCATGGATGTTGCCTCTGGCGATACCCTTCACCATATGGTGAGGAGTTTGGTGCCCATGAATACCCTTACCCATTTTGAAGTGGTAGGGAGTGCAGCGTTGGTAGCAGGGATGATCAATTTTAGACCCACCATTGTCCATTATGATTTCGAGACAGGAAAGTCTAAGGTGATACCCGGCATATATAAAGGTGAAAGCGAGCTTCTGGAGCTGAAGGTGGATGAAAGGACAAAGACATTCAATGTGCTGATTGCTGAAAAGACATTCGATAAGCTGTTTACCGTTACTTTGATGAGCTTCGATGCGGACGGTGTGTTGCTGCAAAACACCAAGCTTGAACCTGAAAAAGAGCGAAGCCTTATTTTTGCAGGCTCTACGCCATTTAAAGAAGAAGAAATCATGGTTACGGGTACATATTCTCATAAAAGGTCTCATTATTCACGGGGAATATTCATAGCCAAGGTGGACGAATTGGGCAATCATGATATAGCCTACTATAGCTATGCCGACTTGGATAATTTCTTTAGCTATATGCCTGCCCGACGAGAAGCCCGGGTGAGGAGAAAGATTGAGAGAAAGAAGATCAATGGCAAGAAGGCGAAGTTTAACTACCGGATGTTGGTGAGGGAGGTAATAGAAAAAGACGGGAATTATGTCATGATAGGAGAAGCTTTTTATCCCATGTATAGAAACTCCTCATTTTATGGCTTCTACGATCCTTTTCATTATACTAGGAACAGTAATTTTATGGGCTACAAGTTTACACATGCCATTGTAATTGGGTTTGACTCTGAAGGGAAGGTGCTTTGGGACAATAGCTTTGAGATAAATGATGTGGAAAGTTATGACCTGGCTGAAGTAGTAAAGGTAGGGATAGAGGGAGACAAGGTCATTCTGCTCTATCTGTACGAAGGGGTGATACGATCAAAAGTGATCCAAAACGGCGAGGTGCTAGAGGGCAAATCGTCAGATGACATTAAGCTGAATTCAGACACTGCCAAAGTAAGCAATACCTTTGACGAATATGGTGGCATCGATAATTGGTTTGATGACTGTTTTTATGCATACGGCATACAGCGGATCAGAAGCAAAGATGCTGGATATGCCTTGGGCAAAAAAGTATTTTTTATCAATAAAGTGAGGTATGAGTAAATCCCCAATCTACCTGCTTTCAGGGTTTTTGGTAGCCAATCTGAAAGGTATGTCTGTCTTGCTATCAAATAGGCATTTGAGCATGATAAGGATATGCAAAACCCGATCGGGCAGGAATTTACAATAGTTCGGGATGCTATCTCTGAAAAGGTTGCGTATCGAGGGAAATCGCTTTTAAGGAGCATACCCCGATAGGGGTATAATATTTATTAGCACCGGGTATAACCCGGCGTTACAAATGAGGTGAAGTTCCTGTTTTGGCGTGTGTTTTTGTTGCAAAGCGAACAAAAACACACGCCAAAACGATGGAGAAAAATTTAAAGGCGATTTCCCTGGTTTTGTACCAGAGAGAAAGGGGTAATGAGAGGGTAAAATATAACTTCATATAAATAATCCTATTGTTTATATTTGGAAGTCTTAGCATTAGCTGAGGACTTTCGATATGGAAACGTCGCTATCACTAGGCTTAAATATTTGCCAATAGATGTTTTGCTCTGAAGGGGGCAATAAAATTTCCTTTAAGATTAATGAAGAGATCGACCTTTTTAAACATTGGCCTTGCCTTTTGTTTGCTGACATGGAACATGCAGATTTGGGCGCAAGGTATTGCCACAGATGAAGTAGAAAAAATTTATCAGCGTGCACTAGACACCAAGGAAACAGATTCTGATTCAAGCTTGGTTTATATCAATCAAATAATGGACTGGGCAAAGGAAAATGACAGCCCAGAATGGTTGATAAAATCAAACACTTTGATTGCAGAGGTTTATTTCTTTCGGAATGAAAGAGAGCTGGGGTTTGATTATCTAATTGAAGCATTAGAAGTAAGTAGCGAAAGTGGTTTGGTCGAGGATGAAATTGATATAAACTATACCATTGGACTGCATTATTCCAGAAGTGCCAGAAGAGGAGGCAAGGTGGTTGATGAAGGAAAGCTGCATACAGCTTTAGCATATCATAGAAAGGGGATCGAGCTCTCCGAGAAACATGAACTGTTCATTGCGGCGTCTAAGGGATACAACCTTACAGGTGTTTGCTTCATGCGCTTAGGTGATGCGGAGCAAGCACTGGAGGCGTACGAGATCTCTGAAAACTACTCCAGGGCAGCAAATGACTCTCTAGGATTGGGGTATACGTTAGATTATGCGGGGTCATTGCTGGCTCAGCTTGGACAAACAGATCGAGCCAAGGAGAAGCTGTTGGAGGCACTCGGGATCAAAAAAGCGCTAGGGGATACATTTGGTTATGCTATAATATTGAATAATGTTGGAGAGTTCTATTGGTCACAGAACGACTATGACAATGCTATTGTATATTTGGACTCCTCTTTTGAGTTGTCTTCCACAAATTTGTATCAGGACTTGGCAATACATACTGCCGCCGTTTTGGCCTCTATATATGAAGCCCGCGAGCAGTTTGAACGTGCCTACCAGATAAAGAAAGAAGAAATGCTCCTGATGGATACTTTGTATAGCATCAATAGAGCCAAGTCACTCATGGAAATTGAGACGAAATATGAGACGGTCCAGAAAGACAAGTCCATTCTTGAACAACAGCAAACCATCCAACAAAAGGAATTGGCATTACAAAAGCGCACTTTGTCGCTGGTTTTAGTAATGGCAGTTATCTTAATTATTTCAGGAATTTTATTTTACCTGTTCAAACAAAAGCAGGCCGCTGCGCAGAAAGCGGTTCTGGAGTTGGAACTGGCCGAACAAAAAGAACAGACACGTATTCAGAAGGAACGTTTACGTATTTCTAGGGAGCTGCACGATAATATTGGGCCATACCTTACCTTAATGAGCGCCTCTGTCGAGCAAGTTAAAAATAACACTGCCGACAATGACTGCATTACAAGGCTGCATAACAGTATAACCTTGAGTATGCGGGAATTGAGGAAATCGGTTTGGTTATTGAACAGACAGGCTATCACTGTGGATGAGATAGCAATCCGTTTGCGTGACTTTTTCAAACCCTTAAGGGAAGATGGCACTATGAGCATAAGCGTAACCGCTGATGGGGATACCGATGTTGCCCTTACAGAAATCCAAACGACACACCTTTTTAGAATTATTCAAGAAGCCATAAACAACGCCTATAGACATTCCGAAGGCAGTAGCATTTCTGTTAAAGTTGCTACGAAAAGCGAAGCGAAACTAAGTTTCACCATAATAGACAATGGTAAAGGCTTTGACCCCGATGCTATACAACCTGGCAACGGCCTTCAAAATATTGAATCGCGCATTGCCGAACTGGGCGGTGAGTTGAAAGTAAAATCAACTAAGGGAGGAGGAACAAGTATAGAGGGATGTTTTGATCTGAATCACAAACCAGTAGCCAGTTAAAAGTATAGGGATCTGGATGTTAACTTACAAAATACGAACTACTGCGTATAGACACTCATTCTTACTCATTGTACCTTTGGATGATAATGGATAAAAAATGCCAATTCAAATAGCTATAGCAGAGGATAATAGTTTTACTATATCTGCTCTAAAGAAGCGGTTAAGTGACTACCCTGAGATTAATATCAAGCTAATCGCCCGAAATGGTAGAGAGCTTTTGAATAAGCTGAAGCAAGACGCAAATATCGATCTGGTGCTGATGGACATAGAAATGCCCGAAATGAATGGGTTGGAAGCTACATTAGAGCTGAAGAAACGTTACCCGCAGATAAAGGTCTTGATCCTTACCATGTTCGACGATGAAGAGCTGTTGTTTGATACCATAATGGCAGGGGCATCTGGTTACTTGCTCAAAGAAGACAATGCTAATCAAATACACCAGAGCATTATTGACACGCTTGCTGGCGGTGCGGCCATGAGCCCTCCAATCGCCATGAAAGCACTGAAGCTGGTACGGCAGCCCTTATCCAAAAAGCAGGGAAGCGAAGACTTCAACCTTACCGCTCGGGAGATGGAGCTTCTTATTCAACTCAAAAACGGGCTCACTTACGAAGAAATAGCGGCTAATCTGCATATCAGCTATCATACCGTTCGCAAACACATCGAGAATATTTACCGGAAACTTCAGGTAAATAACAAAGTGGAGGCAGTGAAGAAGGCTTCTGATAACAGGATAGTGTAGTGGCTATAATGGCTTGCTTACGTCCCTTGTGAGCATAAAATCCCCTCTTTTGTTCTTAATCAAAATACGAATAACTGCGTATTGAAGCCGTTTGTTTGCAGTCTTAAATTTGTTATAAAAAAACATAACATATGAAAAGAAAGATACTATTAGGCTTGCTTGGCATTTGCTTCAGCACACTATCAATGGCCCAGATTGTCGATTACAGCTTTAATCATAACAATCCCGATGACGTGTCAAAATTATTGATTCTCGTAGAAGCGGGCATTGATGGAGGAGGTAAGGATGGTTTGTTTGTAGCTGATATCAACCTAGGTGCCATTGCCCGTTATACTTTCGTCGACAATATCGATTTCCAGGCCAAGATCAGAAAGTCGATAGCCAGCTTTCATTTTGACCCTGCCTATCGAAAGAACTTTGAGATAGAAGGCCTTGGGGCAATCTTTTTCAGCGATAATGTAAAGCAAAAAATGGAAACGGTTGAGATATCCTCAAAGGAAAGAGGAAACACAATTACCGTGAACTACTTTGATACAAACCTGCCCCAGCGCAATTTATTTGGAGTGAATGGTGGGATCAATTATAAAACTGTAGGGATTAACCCAACAGAAACGTACGACAATCGCACTGGAGAAGGGTACAATGGCATTCGGGAAAATGTGAATTTCAGTTCGGTTTCTATCATTGGTGGGATTCAGTTTAAAAGAATAAATGCAAGTGTGATTAAACTTAAAAACTATCGCAACTATCGTGTTTTCGATAATTATATAGTGATGACTTTGGACGGGATTTTCTCCCCAATAAACACCTTTACTGACGGCATAACAGGCGAGAACGTAGGTAAAGAGATAAAGGATGAGGGCTTTAGGAAGTCATTGCCCTTTGGCGGCAGATTTACCTACAATGTGTACAGTTCACTCCCCGCTTCCGATGGTGCAAAAAGATTAAGATACACCTTTTCGGGCTCTATAGGTTACAGGGCTTATCTCGGTTTTCATTATGATTTCGGACTAGGATTAATGGTGTTCCGCAGTAGGTAAATCAAATTTAGGTCATTATGGTTCTGGATAAGAAAATTTGCATTGTGCTATTGGCCATGTTAGCGATAGCGCCATATGAAAGTTCTGCTCAGCTTAGTGAAACCATCGCTGCCGACAACCGGGGGCACTTTAGTTTTCAGGTCGGAGGACTTGCCCTGTGGGATAAACATGCCCTATATGAACCCCATCGGAAGCATGGCATATATCCTTCATTCAGTCTTAGCGTTCAACGATACGACTTTAAGCCAGGAGGACTTCGCCACCGACTAGATTCTGATTTATGGGTCGAGAGTATATATCTGCTCATTCGTATGGCTGCAAGCGGCGACTGGAAAGATCCGGATGGCAGGTTTGGCAATACTTCTTATTTCGGTACTGCCCTGTTTGAATATGTTCCGCTAATCCCTGTGTACACCAATTACTACTTAAGCACGGGCATTGGCGGGGTGCTTCATGATTTGAACTATGCCCATTACCTCTATGATGAGAATGGGGAGCCAGATAACCCAAATAAGAGCGACGTGAGCCAATATGGGTTTTATGGAGGTTGGAGTGTGTTTGTAGATGCGATGATCAAGCAATCGCTTACTTTACACACAGATTTCTATTATAGCTATGGCTTCTATAACGGTTCGCAGAAAAAGCTCAAAGAAAAAGGAGAACCGCAGCAGCCTTTTCACACTTGGAAAGTCACTTCAACCTTGCTTTATGAAAACGGATTGTTTCTTTCCCTTCGCTATCACCAAGTAGTCAACCGTACCACTATCTCCACAGCCGCTTCACGCTTCAACATGGGCATAGGGTATCGGTTTGGCATGTGGAAGTAAAGCAAGAACCTAGAGAAGTATTATGTTGAACCGTGTGTGATAAGGGTGCTATTGTCTGATATAGGCTTCAAATTACGAAGAACTGCGTATTGCCTGCACTTTTTATTCTTATCATTTTTAACTTTTAAAAAAATATCATGATGAAAAGAATTTTATATCTATTGGGTATTGCCATGTTTCTCTACACGGGACTACATGCGCAAGAGCCTGTTTTTAAGCGCTCTGGAGATAGGAAGTTGAGCAACTTCAATGCCCTAAAGAAGCCAGGTGATGTTTCCATCGTACAAACCTCCGTTTTTTTTCAAAATATGACCAAGAGAAAGATCTATGTGACAGAGAGGAATGCTCTTGGGGCAATATTGGGCAGTTCTGCTGGATCAAAATCAGGTGGGAATGCGGCTTCAGCAGAGTTGGTGGCCTATCTGGTGTTTTCAGATGGCGAACCTACTGATGCGGAATACCAAAAGATTACGAATGATTTCTATGATTATCTCAACAAGAAGCTTACACAAGGTGGAATAAAGGCGGTTCCATGGGATAAATTCACATCTTCTAAATATTACGATCAAGTAAAGGACGAAAAAGACGATGCTGGTACTGTGGAGGAATTTAAGAAAAAAGGAAATGCCTGGAAGGTATACACCGCTAATCAAGGTCCTAGAATCATACGCTACAACCCCATTAACCACAATTATAATGCAATGGCGGTGCGTGGGACGGTAAGGATGGCCAATTATGGCAAAAGTGTGAAAGCAGGGACTGTACTGGCACTTAACCTTGTCGTTGATTTTGCTGATATCCTTCTGGAAGGCGACGTGAACTGGAAAGAAAGTACTGTAAAGTACATGGTTAGCCCGCATTTGAGGATAACAAGTCGGCACAATGGCGGCAATCAAATCTTTGTGTTTCCAGTCAAGAGCAAAGCTTTTGATGAGGTCTATAATGCAGAAGATATCAGGGCATCGCAAGAAATGCCGGCCTTGGTAGCGCAAGACCCTAGCAGGGTACAAAAGAGCATATTCCTTTCTGGAATATCAATAGGAATGAAGCACGATATCGATCCCTTTGTGGTGGAAGTGAGCAAATCGGAGTATTTTGAACATGTGAAAAATGCTTTGGAGGTATATGCCGATGAGTTGGTGAAAGCGATGGTAAGTGTTAAAAAATAGACTGTTTTATAAATGATAAAGGACACAACTAAAAGCTTGACGAAGTTAATGCGTGGCGTATGCTTCTTCTTGGCTGCATCTTGTAGTAATGATGATGATGCTGGGGATGTTGGTAACTGCGATCTTACAGCAACCTGTTTTGCCTGTGTAAATTGCCAAGGACAGTATGGTCACATGCTCAATGGTGAATATTGTGTCGATGGTTTTGACAATTGTGAAGATTGGGAAGCCATGAAAGCTTTTAGAGAAAGCGAAGATGGATGCGACTGTCAGTATATTGAGTAATCTTTCTTCTACAGATGCATCAACACAGCAATATAATACCTATAAAAGCCGCACGAGTCGGCTTTTTTTTATACCTTATAAAAACCTGAAAGGCTTAGCCGCTTGATTTTCCCATCCTTTGGCACATCCTGTCTTCATATAGCCCGTTAGTGAGCAGCTCCCCAAGTATAACCCTTTTTGATTTTCGATAAAGCACTGAAATGGATTGGACATTTCAGTGATGAACGCATTGCGATAACGGTATCATCACGCCCCTCGTTATCATTCTAGGCGGCATATATCTAATGTGCCAGCTTGGTGAAACATAACTTTACACAATCATAAATTTATAAAAATGAACTTTAATGAATACAGTGCTTATTTCGAAAGCATAGTGAACACGCCTGCGGAAGAGCAGCGCGCGCCATACGATAACCCCGATTATTTTGACTATACAAAAATCAACTGGTCAAGGATGAATCGCTGGTTTAAGACGGGAAAGCTCACTGCCGAGATGGTGGAGACGGTGAAGAAAATTGATAAAATGCAAGAATGGATCGTGATTACAGAACCTTGGTGCGGTGATGCTGCCCATAATGTGCCTTTCATCGAAATGATCGCAAGAGAAAATCCGCTGATAACCGTCAGCTACCAATTAAGGGATGCAGAGCCCTATTTGATTGACCAATATCTTACCAATGGCACAAAGTCAATTCCAAAATTGATCATGCGGGATGAACAAGGCCACGATATAGGCCTATGGGGGCCAAGGCCAGCAGGCTGTCAGAGATTATACACCTCGCTAAAGGAGGAAGGAGCGCCTTTCGATAAAGTGAAAGTTGAGATACAGAACTGGTACAATGCCAATAAGGGAGTTGAGATTCAGCAAGAGTTAGTAAAAGTAATTGCGCAGCTTTTCAAACCGGCGTAGCGAAGAACTGTAAATATTTGAATATGGAAAATTCAGCAAAGAAAGTGGTAGATAAGATGTTGGAGGCTTTTGTTGTAGGGGATGTTGACAAGATAGTAGAAACGGTATCGGAAGATACCGTTTGGTTTTATCACGGAACACATATAATTCCGAAAGCAGAGTTTAGAGGAAAGGAAGGAGTCAGGCAGTTTTTTGCCAATATTTTTGAACGAACAGAAGTAATCAAATTTGAGCCAGAGCAGTATGTCGTTCAGGACAATGTGGTGGTGATTCGAGGAAATGAGCATCAGCGGACAAAGCGATCTGGCCGAGAACTCAAGCAAAATTGGGTACAGCTCTATACTGTCGAGCATGGATTGATATCCAAGATGGAGGAGTTTGCATCATCTGAAGTGGTTGGATAATAGTTAGAAGATTAATTATAAGTGTTGAATTTTGAAAGGGAAGAACAAGAAGGATGAAGCGGGCAGTTGGCGGTTCGCAATAAGCAAATAGAATGACAATGAAAGACCTGGCCCTTATTTGTCATCTGCCGCCGTGGTTCGTTTCCTTCCGTTAGTCCGGATTTGTAATCCGGACTCTTGAGCCAGGGATTTGCAACCCCCTTTACGCTACCTATAAGGATAGTAAAGAAAAAATATTAACGGCCTCTTTTGATCATGTAAATAATGCTTATATTGGAAATAGATTATAAGTAATAAGAGACAGGTTGTTTGCTACTGAAAGTAACCCCTTAAAGGTTTTGTCTCAACCAGCACCGATTCTAAGGACTTAATGGAGAAATATAAAAACAAATACCGCATTGTATCTGCTCGTGCTCAATGGTGGGATTACGGATGGAATGGGGCGTATTTTATCACTATTTGTACCAGAAATAGAGAACATTCTTTTGGGGAAATTCAGGTGGGAAAATGGTGCTATCTAATACAGGCGTGATTGCCGATATTTTATGGTATGAAATTCCGAACCATGCACCGTTTGTTGAATTGGGTGATTTTGTGGTGATGCCTAATCATATCCACGGAATATTGATATTGAATAAACCGGATGCTAACGTAGAGACAGGGCATGCCGACGTGGAGACAGGGCATGCCAACGTAGAGACAGGGCATGCCAACGTAGAGACAGGGCATGCCCTGTCTCTACAATCCACAATCGGGCGAAACAGGTTTCAAAATATTGGGAAAAATACGGTTTCATCCATTATTGCATCGTACAAATCTGCCGTCACAAAACACGCCAATCGGCTAGGGTTAGAAAATGGATGGCAACCACGTTTCCACGACCACGTCATCCGAAATGACAGGGAATATCAACGTATTTCAGATTACATCATTAACAATCCGATGAATTGGTCAGAGGATAAATTTTATCCAGCATGAGGAGGTAGAACCGAACGATCGAATTCAAGATACGTACCACATCTGAGGCACATGGATAAACTGCTGAGCGGCAGGGATAGAAGCGATACCCCGGTAAGGGCGGGCTTGGTTTTGAAGAAGGTACACTGACGGCCAACTGAGAGTTTTCGAAATACAGGCGCGTGGGACCGGAGTATAAGCGGATAGCCCGGCTGCCGCCCAAAACTTTTATTTTTCTCTCTTTCCTGATTTTATATCATGCCCTTTTAATTATATTTGCATGGTCATATCACGCACTCGCCAGATGGAAATGGCCCGGTGAACCGACCATGAACGATGAGGTCCCTATGCAAAAAAGATTAATATTTGACAGTCATCAACTTGATATCACGATAAGCCGGCTGAGCCAGCAGCTTATAGAAAATCATGGTTTTTTCGAATCTTCCGTGATCTTAGGTATGCAGCCTCGCGGCATATACTTGGCCGAACGGATCAAGGCAAAGCTGGAGGCTATTCTTGACAAGCGCATAGACCTGGGCTATCTAGACACTACTTTCTACCGTGACGACTTCCGACGGAAGGGTACTCCCCTAAAAGCGAATGCTACAAAAGTGCCTTTTATCATCGAAGACAAGAAGGTGATTTTGATCGATGACGTACTGTACACAGGTAGGACTGTTCGTGCGGCGCTCGATGCGATGATTGCCTTTGGCAGGCCTCAAAAAGTAGAGCTGCTCACGCTGGTGAACAGAAAATATAGCAGGGACCTGCCGATAGAGGCAGATTACATTGGCAGGAACGTGCACACGACTGAGTCGCAAAGGGTGCTGGTGGAGTGGCGAGAGCAGGGCGTAGAGAATGACAATATTTGGTTAATTAACATCAAGGAAGACTAATTATGCAGCAGTTAAGTGTTAGGCATCTTTTAGGGATTAAAGACCTCACATTGAAAGACATTGAATTGATTTTTGAAACTGCTGACAATTTTAAGGAAGTACTCAACAGGCCCATCAAGAAGGTACCGTCGCTGCGAGATATCACCATCGCCAATGTGTTTTTCGAAAACTCTACCCGTACAAGGCTTTCATTTGAGTTGGCAGAAAAAAGGCTTTCTGCAGATGTCATCAACTTCTCTTCATCCAATAGTTCGGTAAAAAAAGGAGAAACGCTGCTGGATACTGTAAACAACATCTTGGCCATGAAAGTGGACATGGTGGTGATGCGGCATGCCAGTCCTGGTGCTCCGCATTTCTTGTCGAAGCATATCAAGGCCAACATCGTGAATGCCGGTGACGGTACGCACGAGCACCCTACGCAGGCATTGCTTGACACCTTCTCAATCCGAGAAAAACTAGGTGAGGTGGCAGGGAAGAAAGTGGCGATAATTGGCGATATACTACACTCTAGGGTGGCATTGTCTAATATTTTTGCCCTTCAGAAGCTGGGTGCCGAAGTGATGGTTTGCGGGCCCAACACGCTTCTGCCCAAATACATAAAAGACTTGGGTGTGAAGGTAGAGTTGGATGTGACCAAGGCCTTGCAGTGGTGCGATGTGGCCAATGTGCTGCGAATTCAGCTTGAAAGGCAGCATATTAAGTATTTCCCTTCGCTACGGGAGTACTCGCTGTATTATGGGATTAACAAAGCGCTATTGGATAGGCTAGACAAAAAGATCGTGATAATGCATCCTGGCCCGATAAACCGCGGCGTGGAACTGAGTAGTGATGTGGCCGACTCCGACCATTCGATCATTCTGGGCCAGGTAGAAAATGGCGTGGCCATAAGAATGGCAGTCCTGTACCTTCTGGCAGGAATTGATCAGCAAGCATAAGGAAAGACGCAAGATTTTAGACGCCAGATTCTCGAGTAGGCAGTGGGCAATTGACAATAGGCAAAGAAAGGTTTCACGCAGCGGCCGCAAAGGAAATAGACACAAGATTTTAGATAGGGCCATAAGCTCATATGTTCAGAACAATGAAGACCTAACGCCCTTTTGTCTTCTATAAGGACCGTGTTGGAAGGAAGTAGGGAGCTCGGAGATGGTTTCACGCAGCGGCCGCAAAGATGAACGCAACGATCGCAAAGGGGGAAGGGCATAAGACTTTAGACATCAGACAAAAGAGTGGGCAGTTAGCAATGATGCAAAGGAAGCCTGAGGGGCTCAAAATGAATAACCAAAAAGCTTCCATACCAAACCCTACCCTGAAGGGGTTGA
>SMEK01000693.1_pt1 | contig 21793 bp, 13 predicted proteins | sample 2456371 | NCBI WGS metagenome assembly SMEK01 (sample SAMN10132590, study PRJNA489261) | soil metagenome | isolation source: day1 antibiotic-loamy sand soil ammended with composted manure from dairy... | place: USA | collected 2015-04-01
AATTCAAACTATCCCAATCTTGAGATCCTATTAATCAATGCTCAGCCCCCAGCACATTGTCTGGATCAGGATTCGTCCGATTTTAGGATTAGCAGGATTGGGTTTTTACTGATGGTTAAAGTTATTCAGAAAATTTAAATCCGGCTAATCCTATAATTCTGTAAATCCTGATCAGACTATTTGCTTATCCTGATCTACTGATAAATTCTCACATAGTCTATTTCAAAAATAGCTTCAGTAAAGTCGGGCATAATTTCTCCTCCTAAATTACCGCCCATGGCTATATTCAACAAAAGGTAGTGCGGATTGTCGAAAGGCTTGTCTTGCGTATTAGGCAGTTCAATAATTACCCTATCGTCTACCGTAAGCCTGATGTATTCCTCGGTCCATACCATCCCATAGACATGATACTCTCCTGTATTCGCTACAGCAATCTCATTGCCTGTAGTTTTATATTCGCCTGTATTGGTATCACCCCAATGAAAATATCCTAATGTTTTAGATTTGTCTGCGCCTGTTTGCTCCATAATATCTATTTCACCACATGCAGGCCAGCCAACGCTTCCGTATTGGTCTCCAAAATAATTGCCTACTTCATTAATATTAGCCCCTAAGGTCCAGATTGCAGGCCATGTGCCTGGCTCGGTAGGTAATTTGGCACGAACTTCCACCCGCCCGTACTGAAAAGCAAATTTAGAATTCAAACGCGCAGAGGTATATGATTTGGTCGAACCTCCAGAAGTATAATTTTCTTTTATCGCTTTAATTTTAAGCGTCCCTTCACTTACAAATGAGTTTTCCAACCTATCGGTATAGTGCTGCTGTTCGCCATTAAACCAGCCTCCATTTTCCGGAGCAATGGTTTGGTGAAACCATTTTTCATCATCTAAAGCACCTTCATAATCAAATTCATCAAAAAACACCAAAGTAGTAAAGTCGTCGCTTGGCGCTTCATTTGACTTATATACCTCTGCAGTAAAGGTCTTATTCACAAACTGGCCCGATTCTGCATACGCCCAAACCACGATTGTATGTGAATGAAGGCCTTCCGCTGTAAAAGTGTGCGCTATTCTTCCTGATTCACTTTCTATCAAATCTCCTTTATCAAACCTAAAGGCATACCTCACCGCATTCTTTTCAAAAGCAGTAACTTCTATCTTGCCAGAGCCATCTCCATTGGGATTGGCTTCATCAGCACCGACAAGCGTGATTTCTACTTGTAAGTTTTCCAGTGTTACGTTAGGTGCTGTAGCATTAGATTCACAGGCAGAAACTAACAACAGATGGGTAATGGCAAGAACAATATATTTTAGTTGTATCATATTTTGTTTTGAATATAAAATAATAGAAAAACTGAGTGCCGTATAATTCCTTGTGTACGTTTGGATATGATAAGGCACTCAGCATAATCCCGCTACCATTAAATAGATTAAGACTTCATGATAGCGGAAAGGTTTTTAATAAAAGTAAAGGTTGTCAATATAGAAAGTAGGAGCACTACCCGATCCTCCATCATCGAATTTAAACTGGATGATCTTAGTCAAATCTACTTGGCTAATGAAATCAGACAATGGAATATCAATGCTTTTCCATGCTCCCGCATCTGAAGTTACTACAACAGGCACCTCGTTGGGTCCGTCACTAATTAAGGAGAAATTGAACGTAACACTTTCTACCGACCAAACATCCAAATGCACCATCGTTTTACTAGACACATCTTGCATGTTAAGATGAAAATCTATTCCTTGGTAATTTAAGCCTGAAAGCAGCAATACGTTGTCTCCTTCTACAGTTTCGGTAGTTACAACAGTATTTTGTCCCCAGAATGGGTTGGTATCTACACCCTCAATATTTGTATAAGCATCACTGTATATGGAAATCACGTCTGCTTGTGCCTGAGTAGGCGCAGGTGCTGCCGTAGCAGGTGCTGAGCCCGACCCGTCATAGAAATAAATATTATCTATGAAAATGGTGTTTCCTTTAGTAGGTGCTCCCACAAAAATAAGCTGTGCTATATGAGCCTGTGTAGTTAAGCCTGTAAAGTTGGATAATGGAATATTTAAGCTAACCCACTCTTCTTGTGTGGGATTCTCAATAACGATTTCATGTTCCACATCATCGCCACCATCAAAAGCTCCATCAGCACCGAAATCCACCAGCTTAATTTTTATTTCTGTAGCATCCGCTGTCCATACATCTACATGAAAGTGCGTCATCGAAGTTGCATCTATCGGGCTGCTAACCGCTTCAATGCCAACAAAATTTAACTGGCTATATTTTTTAACTGCATCCCCAGCAATAAGCGTATCCGTCAATACTGCGTCCGACCATTCTGTTCGCCAGGTATCCACGGTTACATTATCATAGGCATCGCTGAACAAGGAAATCACCAGGCTTTCATCTAATGTTGGTGCTTGCGCTGCAACGGCCGGTACGGAAGATGGCCCTTCTGGCTCTTCGGCACCTCCACCTTCTACCAGAACGATATCATCGAAATAATGCACTGTGGCCGCATCTTTATTCCCGTTGAAATTAAAGAAAAGCACCATTTTTTGGTATTTATCAGAATCGCGCGACGAAAAAGAAAAGGACAGTTCCTCCCATTCATTGGCCACTGTAGTTTCTGCAATTACTTCTGTACTGATGGCGCCGTCTACAGCGTCTTCTAACTTCAGGTTAACCTGCTCACCAGCTGCTGGCGAATAGACCTTAATCTTGATAGTGCGCTTTTCCGAAAAATCGATCTTCTCAGCTAGGTTAAAGAAAAAGCCTGCCCATCCTTCTACTCCTGCCGACTGCTCAACTTTCATTACTTTTTCAGACGTGTTTATTCCTTCTTTAGCAGGATTGTCAGATGATTCGATTGTAATTGTACCATCTTTTTCTCCAAACGACTCTGTCTGGGGGACTCCGCATTCAAAATCCAAACCATCGGCCAAAACAGGCACAACTATTTTAAACTCGCACTCTTCAGAGGGGTCTGGTTCTTCATAAGCAGAAGGTGGTGGCATATCGTCTTCTATATCGCACGATACAGACAAAATCAATATTCCAAAGAATAAAAGCATTGAAAACCAGGAATATTGTAGCAAATGAAATCTATGGTATTTATACATGATGAATATTTTAAATGTGAAAGCCTACAAATAATCAATTATAGCCCTCGTTCTGAGGATAGTCAGGTCCCAAAAGGTCCATTTGTTGTTCTGGGATAGGCCAATGCTGCATATACTCCCTCAGAAGTGCCTTAGGATTTCCTTCTGGATAGGACTCGTTCATGTTGTCGTTGTTCATGTGATCCAATAAGAACTCGTACAGCTTACCGGTTCTTTTAAGCAAGTACCATCTTTGCCCCTCGAAGCCCAATTCTCTTGCATGTTCATCCATAATAGCTTGGAGATCAATATTGTCTATTGGATCTGTATTGGCCCTTTCTCTTACTGCATTAATATAGTCTAAGGCTATACCTGTATGACCCAACATCATGTGTGCTTCCGCACCTATCAAGTAGGTTTCCGCCAATCTATAGATCATGATGTTTTTATAATGATTTCGATCCGTCGGCTCGGCGGTTTCATCCATAAATTTTCTGACGCCTGGGTTTTGCCTTATATAATAAAGCATGAAGGTATTTTGATCGGTAGGGTGATTATCATATAAATCCAACGGTTCACCTAATTGCTTGCCTGCTGGTAGCATTTCTTCGTCATTATACTTGTATTCGAAAATATAGTAGGTGTTTCGACGCTCATCATTAGGGTCTTTTTCCAGCAAATCGATCATGTAGTCATTTAATGATAGGAATCCTGCACCTGATCCGCCATTTTCAATAGAGGGAACCAACCCTGGTGCTAAGGAATAGTTAGACACTACATTCCAGCTCATAATGTGAGGATTACCTCCTCCTATGGTTTCTCTTTCAAAATTAACTGCGAATAAAGTTTCTGAGTGATTCAGGTCGCCAGCAAAAACCTCCGCAGTAGATCCTACTAGGCTATGCCCACTATTGTTGATCAGGGAATCGGCCTGAGTGGCCGCCTCTTCCCAGTCCTCTTCCCACATGGCCACTTTTGCCCTCAGGTGCCTTGCCCCACCTTTTGTCCACCTTCCTAAAGTGGGGTTCTGGTACTCCAAATTCGCTATTGCAAAATCCAAATCCGATCTTAACAAGGCGAAGATTTCTTCCTCGGAAGTCTTGTCTTGTGGCATATCGAAAGCATTTTCAGGTGACGTTATTTCTGTGGTCACATAAATGTTATTGAAAAGCCTGTATAATGTGAACACAGCATTAGCACGCATGGCTTTGGCCTCCGAAAGAATTTGATTCCTTCTGGCTTCGTCAATATCATGCAAATTCTCGGCACCCTGAATAATGGCATTACATCGAGCCACTATTTTGTAATAATGTACCCAGTATGCGTTAATACCCGAAGCTGTTCCGTAATCTCCACGACTTGCTCCCCACAACAATCTACTATAGAGCGATACCTCTCCTGTGATGCCTACACCAAGGTCACTTTTAGCCTGAAGAATTAAAGGTACTGTTCCATTCAACTGCTGATCCTGATAGATTTCCCTGTTTAGAGAGTACAACCCCACAACAGCAGATTCTAACCCTTCGGGGGTGGAATACAAAAACTCGACAGGAGTGTCTGAAAGCAATTCATCTTTCAAAAAATCGTCATTACATGCGGTGATAACCACTAAAGTCGCCACTAAAAAATAGGGGCCTTTGAATATTATTTTATTGATGAAATTTTTCATGCTGTTATTTTTTAAATTCCTAGTTTAAGACCGATAGTGATATTTCTCGTTTCCGGAAAGGCCGTTTGATTACCATTTAAAGGGTTTTGTTCCGGACTGTAGGATTTGAAATCTGTAAAGGTCAACAAGTTTGTTCCTGTTACATATACTTGCCCTCTTTTCAGCCCAATTTTGCTAAAGGCTTTGTCTGGAATGGAATAAGTCAGAGAAACCGTTCTCAATCGAACATAAGAAGCATCTCTAACCGCAAAGGAATACAAATGCAAATGGGTATCTGGTTTTGGTCTTGGGTATTCTGTAGAAGGATGCTCAGGGGTGTAGTATTTAGTCCTAATGCCATTTATGGCACCTTTCCATAATTCCCCATCGGCCAACACGGTGTTTAATTTCGTTGCACCTTGCACAATATATATATCTGCAAAGAGCTCAAAGTTTTTGTAACGAATCGTATTGGTTATAGAACCATACCAATCTGGGTCGGCACTCGTGAATACGTTGTCCCTGCTATCAATTTGTCCATTACCATCTTGGTCCACTACTCTTACGTCACCAGGCTGTGCTAGCGGATTACCAGAAGACTCTATGTCGTCTCCAACCTGATAGATCCCATCATATTTCGGATACCAGAGGTTGTTGATGGGTTGACCCACTGAAAGCCTTCTTCCTTCCGTATCATTAATATCGATTTCTTTCCCATTTTCGTCAAAAACACCTGTTAAGGCTAATACCTTATTTTTGTTAGTAGAAAATATAATGCCTAGTGTCCAATCAAAATCTCTCTTGTTGATTATATTGGAAGTCAATGCGACTTCAACCCCTTTGTTTTCAACCTCACCCACATTAAAGCGGCTAACTTCAAAACCTTTTGTACCGGAAATAGCCCTATCCAATAATAAGTCGGTAGTGTTGGCTTTGTAGTACTCTATTGTTCCCATGAAAAGGTTGTTCAACAACCTAAAATCAAGTCCAATATTCAGCGTAGCGGTTGTTTCCCATTTTAGATTAGGATTGGGAAGCCTTGAGGAGGCGATAGCACCAGCCACTGTCTGACCGCCGAATATGTAAGGAAGATCGTCTGCTCGTCCTAGTGATTCCAATGGATTGATGCCCTGGTTACCAGTAGCACCATAACTCACCCGCATCTTCAATTCATTCACCATGCTCAGGTCCTGCATAAAACCCTCATTATGAATTTTCCAGGCCACAGAGGCTGCTGGGAAAAAGCCCCATTTGTTGTTTTCTGCAAAAACCGAAGCACCGTCTGCTCGGGCTGTGGCCTCCAATAGATATTTGTCACGGTATCCATATCGAATTCTACCCATATAGGACAGTAGTCTTCTCCTGGAAACATCACGCACACTATTTAACAATACGGTAGCATTACCATTATAACCCAGTGCATCATTCGTAAACCCGGACTTGTCTATTTGTGTGTACTCATAATTTTGCTGGTCAAAAGCATTTACTGCAGTGATGTCCAATTCGTGCTCCTCGCTCAGCTCAGGTGCATAGTTGACAATATTTTCAATCAACACTTGCCTGAATAGCGTGTTGGACAGCACGCCTAAACCATTTACACCTTCATCTCCATCGGCATGTAGTGATGTTCTGTAGATTCCCCTATTGGTATTCCTATTTCGGAGGAAAGTATTTAATGTGTAGCTCAAATTAGGGGCTATCTTGTAGGTTAGGTTGATATTGGCATCTGTCAGGTTCACTTTGGTTTCATCCGTAGACTCCCTCTGGTTCCAAAGTGGATTTACAAGATCCGTGGTTCCTAAATAGTACTTCACCAGTTCATTGTCATCGTCAAATGGTCTGGCCAGCGGCGATATGGTGGTATAATTGAGCCCTCCGGTTTCTCTGTCCTGGCTCGAAACCTGATAGTCAAAAATCCCCCTCATGGTAAGCCTGTCTGTCAGCTCTTGCTCGATATTCAACTTAAGCGCCCCTCTCTCATAACCTGAATTTGGCACTATACCTTCTTGGTTAAAATAATTGACACTAGAAAATACCCTTGTTCGCTCACCCCCGCCAGAAAAGCTAACGGTGTGACTCTGAAGCACCGCATCTTGCAAAACCAAATCCTCCCAATTAACAAATTGACGGTTTGCTATCGTTTGCAGTTCGTAGGGAGAAAATATATTTTCATCGCTGAGGTAGGCACCGGTAGTCCTGTTTCTATTGGCTTCCCTTCTTAAATCTATGAACTGTTGTCCATCATACTGATTGAAGTTTTTTACTAACGATTGCATGGTGGTGTATCCATGATAGTCTATGGCAGCTTGGCCTGACTTTCCTCGCTTGGTTGTCACCAAGATTACACCATTAGATGCTCGTGACCCATAAATAGCAGTCGAAGCAGCATCCTTCAATACTTCTATATTGGCAATATTGTCAGGTGCGATATCATTCAGATTATCATAGGGTACTCCATCCACTACGATAAACGGAGCATTACCATTTGGGGCAACGGAAACACTACCGCGGATAATAATATTTGAATTACCCCCAGGCCGCGCATCGCCCAAGTTTACCTGAACACCAGCAGCGCGCCCTCTCAACATTTCTGAGACATTGGTCGTAGGCACAGCGGTAGCTTCATCTACTTCTACGCTAACAACCGAACCAACTACGTTACTTTTCTTTTGCGTTCCGTAGCCGACTACAACTACTTCATCAAGCGCTGCAATGTCCTCCTCTAATTGAACATTGAAACTGGTGGTATTCCCGACGACCACCTCATAGGCTTTGTACCCTATGAAACTAAAGCGCAATATATCCTCTGGGTCAGCCATAAGACTAAAGTTACCATCAATGTCCGTAACAGTTCCTTCCGTAGAACCTACTATCATCACATTAACTCCTGGAAGTGACTCTCCCTGCTGGTCGGTAACTTTACCAGAGATTGTGTTCTGCCCTATTGCCAAGAAACTCGAAAGCAAGAGCAATAAAATGAGTAAAGGTTGTTTCATAACATTATGTCTATTGTTTAAATTATGAGAATCAATAACACATCTACTCGAAATGGAGACTTGCATTATTTATCTCGTATTCTTAATTAGATTATCCAAATGACGTGTAAATTATTGTTAACTCATCATTATCGACTACATCAATACTACATCAAGTGGCAATTTGCTATTTCACAAAAATACATCAGCTCCTATAGGAACTGCAGTTGAATCGGGAGGCAGAGATGTTCCCTACAGTCAATATAAATCAATGTCCAGAGGGTGAATTTCATCAAACCGATAGATCCTCAGACCAGTTATTTGACCAAAGAACACCGTCATATTCATAACCTAGAAGAGGATGCCTATGTTGAAAAACCTTTAGTGTACTTATACAACCAAGTGATGGATTACCCCGGGGAAGTAAGGGTTAAAGATGGAGAGCGTGAGCAATTAATCACCATCCTATGCGGTCAGAATACTGATAACATCGAGCAATAATCCGAGAAGTTGATACTTGAAACAATAAGCCCTCCCGAATCAAATTTCCAGGAGGGCTTTGTCAAATGCAAAATGAATTACTGTATGGAATAGCTTACGCCCAGCGAGTAGCTACGGCCCCAGTTATAGCTCTGGAAAGTATATTCTTCTCCTTTATAATCCATAGTCTGTTCAAAACCTGAATTGAGGAGGTTGTTGGCGCGCAACCTTAGGTTGACCCTTTCCCCTATGCCTTTGGCAATACTGAAGTTAAGCTCTGGCCTCGACCGCTCATAAACATAGGGCAGGGTGGTGGATACGAAAGAAAGCCTATCACCAAAGATGTTATAGGTAAGATGAGCATTCCACTGTCGCAAAGGGTCGTTGTACGAAAGCTGGGCATTGATAAGGTATGGAGACTGATTGTACATGTCCCGCACAGGCTTGGCGTCGGGAATAAACGTCCGTAATGCGCTCAGCTCTGCTTCATGGATATCCACTTCGGACTGCATGAGGGTCACATTGGCACCTACTCTAAAGTTCTCAAGGGACGGCGCTATAAAATTCAGCGATTTCCGCACTTCTAGCTCCACACCATACAATATGGCTTGATCAACATTGTTGTAACGGTACTCTCCATCGGTGGATCCGCTCTGGGGAACAATCGTATTTTCAATAGGATTGGTGAAGTTTTTATAGAAAGCACTAACAGAAACGTATTCTGTCGGATTGGGGTACATTTCCCAACGCAGGTCGAAATTGTCGATGACGGTCCTTTCAAGATCTGGATTCCCTAGCTGGATAAAATCTCCTATAAAATCGAACGTGGCCAATGGGGCAATCTCCCTAAATGTCGGTCTTGCGATGGTTTTGGAATAATTGGCCCTAAGATTCATTTCGGGCTGTATTTCAAAAGTGGCCCCTAGGGCAGGTAAAAAGTCTACTTCACTGATCTCCCCTTTCGTACCGTCTAAGCTCAAAAGGTTGATGTCGGTAGTTTCTACCCGTAGGCCTCCATTCATTTTGAGCCTTCTGCTAATGGGCAATTCAGCTGCCAGGTAGGCAGCAGCGACCTGTTGGTCGGCATCGTAATTATTCCTTCGTTCCGTAACGTTCGACAGATAGTGGCCAAGTCTCCCATCCTCACGTACGCCTAGATTTTCTTTTGAAAGGAAAGCTTCTATGTCACCCTCAAATCTGATGTCGTTGGCAAGGAAATATTCCAAACGATCTTCCCTAAACGTCCTTTCCTTGGTAGTGTGGGCTACCCCAAATTTTAGTTTGCCAGAGGTGTCATCTCCTATTTTCATTGGAAGTATGAAGTTCAACTGATTGTCGAGGTTGGTTTCTTCTAAGTTGCGGAAAAAACGGGACGGTCTCCTAGAAGTAGCCGCATCGAAACCATACCGGATGCTGCCGTCGGGCTGAATATTGATGTTATTGGCAAAGAATTTCAAATCAGGTTCGTCCTGGTCGGAAAGGGTATAGGAAGAAAGCCAGTGGATGTAAAGGTTGCTCAAGCGTCTCACGGTATGTTCCCCTCCAAGTTGGATGTTCTTCATTGAGCGCTCCGCATAGCCCATAGACCTGCTTTCAAACCTTTTGTTTTCATCAATTTGAGGTCTAGCCCTAAGTCCTTCTTGGTTTCTAGAAGTGTTGACGCCGCTTTGATTGATCAGGGTATTGATCTTGATTTTGTTCTGATTATTGATCTTGAATGAGGTATTCAACAAGCCCGACAACAGCACAGTTTCTTGTCCACGGGCATCACTCAAAGAACTTTCTGTGATGAGCTGTTCTGCGCCTGCTCCTGCACTGTAGCGCCCTGTACGCCCTTTGTCATAAAATTCGAAATCTCTCGAATAACTAAGGGCAGTTACATAACCAAAAGCACTTTCCCTAAAGAGTTTATGCTGATTGCCCAATGACACACTGAAGGCATGATTTACGAACGGTGCGGCCAACCTATTATCCAACTTCTCGTCCTTAAACGATTTGGTAAGCTTGTCCAATTCAGGGTTGTTGATATAGGGTGCTGGAAAATTTTGCGAATTGTATCCCTTCAAAGCAGTAGGCATAGCCCTGTACCCATCATCGAAACCTAAAAAGTCGGTAGCGCTTTTGGGCGAAGTAAGAAACCGATCATTGAAGGTAGTCTGATCGTTATACCCCGTTGATCCGGAGGCTTGGAAAGTAAACCTGTCAGGAAAGTCTTTCGTGACCACATTGACCAATCCACCCGTAAAATCACCGGGAAGCTCTGGGCTAAAAGCCTTATACACAATGATATTATCAGCCCAATCCCCTTACGTAGATGTATTTTCCTCCTTCAACCGAAACGCCGGTAACCCTACGCACCGCTGCGGCAGCATCACTGTCTCCATTTTTAGAAAACTGTTCAGATGAAATCGCATCTAATAGGACCTGGGACTTTTTCTGAATTGTCAAAAGAGCGTTTTCTGTATTTCTAAGGGCTCTAGCTTCAACCACCACTTCATCTAAGCCTACACTCTCCGGCTTCATGCGGATAGTTAAAACCACAGGTGTCGCGCCAACTTCTACATTTTGAACGGTTTGTGATTGATAAGACACAAATGAAACTTGTACATTATAATGGCCGGGGTCGAGGTTGGCAATAGAGGCCTTCCCGTCCATATCAGCCACAGACCCAATGGTGGTACCTACCACCAAAGCCGTGGCCCCTATAAGAGGTTCGCCAGTGTCGTCATCAATTATGGACAAGCGAATAGTGCCCTTTTGGGCTAAAGCCGCATTGGAAAGAGCGATGAACATACAAACGAATAAGGCAAAATTTTTCATCTAATTGCGAAATTTTTTCGTAAAACTAGCCTTTGGTTTATTCAAAAAGTATTTTTTGATTTTATGGTTTTATTATGTTAATGTGTCATTGCGTAACAATAAATTAACATGGCTATTGAAATAATGCTTTCGGGATATTCCGCTCCCAAGGACAGGCCAAACGATTGATTCAAGCTCACATTAATACCTAGCAACCCTGCAACCCTGCCCAAAACATCCGCTATTTTATATAAACACCCTTGCACTTAGCCACCAAGTTCCTTACAGGGTACGGGACGAAATCCGTCACGCAGAAAAACTTGTTAAGCATATGACCATGTGACACAAAAAAGGCAGCCTCTAAGTAGAAGCTGCCTTTTAATATTAAGTATAGGAAGATTAAAAATTATTATTTGTTGAGGACTTCCCAAGTTTTGGTCCATCCAGCAATCCATGGCTCTTCACCGGGAGCAAAAGCACCTTTGTAATCAGCTTGCTCGAAGAACCCATCATTTGGGACAGTGCTCAAGCCTGTAGTCACGGCATCATTAGCAGCAGGTACTACGCCATTCATCTCAGGATCTGCTGTAAGATTGCCAGCATCGGTGAAATAGGTAGCAAAGTAATCTGCGGCATCGTCTCTTACATCGTCTGATACCGTTCCGCCAGTGATGATCTTGAAAATATTGGCAGGCGTACCATCTGCTATATTGTACCAGATGTTATTTTCTAGCTTAAGATCGCCCGCTACCAATCGGTCGTAGGAGCTTTCAATATCTGTTCTCAACTCAAGGGATACACCGTTTTCATAATTCATGAATATGCTATTGTGGTATTCTCCTCCGGCATTATCTCTCAGGAGAAGCGTTCCCAATAGGCCTTCATCGCCCATATAAGTAATGTTGTAAAACTCAGGAAGGGCATAAGGTTCGACGCCTTCATTGTTGCCTACACCACCGTCATGCTCTCCACCCCATGAATCGTCTTTTACATTGGCCTTGTTCGACCAGATAAATGCATACTGTACTTTACCTGAAAACCCTTCGTCATAATCCAACGCATCGTCACCTATCCAAGAGCTTACCAGGTATTTTGCTTGTGCTGTACCGCCAAACCACTCAATCCCATCATCCAGGTTTGACCATACTTCGATGAATTCTATTGTTGTACCAGCACCCACACCCCCTAAAGTTAGGCCGTTGATTTCATTGTCACCGCCTATAAGCGATCCACCGTGACGAATAGAGATATAACGAAGCACGCCAGAATTATCCTCCGGGTCATCTCCTCCGTACAAAGGATCTCCTTTTAGCCCATCGGTTGGCAAGCCTTCAATGGCTTTTTGTCCACCTTCAGCAATATTATTCGTTGGGGCATTACCCAATACGATCAAACCTCCCCAAAGAGCTTCTGCATCGTCAGGAACAGAACCTTCGAGGTCATCTGCCAAGCCAGTCATGATGATAGGAGCATCTTTTGTTCCCTCTGCCATAATTTTCCCACCTCTGGAAACGACCAATGCACTGGCTCCTCCACCTTGGCCAGGACGGCCTTTTATTACCGTACCTGCTTCGATCTCGATGGTCTGGCCGTCTTGCACAAATACAAAACCGTCCAATATCCAAACCCTGTCGGCAGTCAATTTCAAAGTTTTTGTTGTAGCATCATAGCCCTCTACGTCAGCTAGGCCATTGTTGCCCGTAGCTATGGTAAAAGGTTGTTTTTCGGGAGTAGCAGTAGCTTTTACCGTTACATTGGCTGAGGCGGTCCTTCCCTCTTTATCAGAAAGCGTGAAGGTCAATTCATATGTTTGCCCTTCGCTCGCATCTGCGGGCACAGCATATTCATATTTGATCATTTGATTTTTATCCTCTGCATCAAAGTCTACACTACCTTCTGTAGCACCTGTCACAGCAATAGCACTTATGCCAGCTTCGGCATTGGCATTCAATTGTATTTCTACCGACTTTCCAGGCTCTTGCTCGTAGTTTTGCAATACTGCATTTAGCTCAGGAGCGCTGAAGCTTGGCGCTGAGTCATCATCATCGCTGCATGCTACCAAAGCAAGGATCATTGTTGCCGCTAGCATCAATGAAGAAAAATAACTTTTCATTGTTGTCATAATCAAATTATGTTTTATTTAAAATTATGCTACAAAAATGGACAACACATGTTAAGTGGGTGAGTTGCTGAGGTTAAGATATTGTTAATAAATGGCCTGTTTGTATCTCGATAAAGACAGCAGGCTAATTCTTAATTGAAACCTATAATCCAAGGACAAGGGGAAGGGGAAGGGGAATAATGCACGGGATAGCGTCTTCTTTCGTCTACTGCAAATGGCATTTCCTAAATTCTTTTGATGGTCGCATTCTTTGACATTTAACTACATGTGTGTCTTTTGCTATCACTCCTGGTTTTTAATTATTATAGATATACCTAGCTTATTCGAAGGGAAAATCCCTGTGCGCAAGATTCATATAAAGTTTATCGCCATGAAATCTTCAAACAGATTGCTCAAAAATTTTCTTCCATTGCTATTTTTATCATTACTTACCTATCTCTCTCCTGCTCAAAAAATCGGCCTGCTCATGGACAGCTACGTAAATGAACGATGGCTCGTAGATGAGAAACTCTTTACCGACAAGATCGTCGAGCTGGGCGGCGAGGTACAAACAGAAATAGCTAATGGCGACCCAGACACACAACTTGCCTTGGCCAAAAAGCTCATTGCAGAAGGGGCAAAGGTATTGGTAGTAGTCCCTTGCGACAGCAAAAAGGCCAGTGCTATCGTTTCTATAGCAGAGAAGGAAGGTATACCCGTGATATCATACGACAGGCTCATTATAAACGAAGGAATTGCCCTATATGCTTCGTACGACAATCATGCAGTGGGTACGCTACAAGCAAGATACGCTCTGGAGAAAGTTCCTAAGGGCAGGTATTTGCTCTTAAATGGTCCCGTCTCTGACAACAATGCTGTTGCATTCCGTGCCGCACAATTGGAAGTACTGTCGGAGAAAGCAACTTCCAAAGATGTTGAAATTATTGGAGATATGGTGTTGGATTCTTGGAGTGAAATTGAGGCACTAATGCATTTAGAGGAGTATTTCATGAGTACAACCACCCTACCTGATGCCATTATCGCTGCCAATGATGCCTTGGCCAATGCATGTATTGAGGCACTCAATTCGAACAAGATCGACAAGCCAATAGTCATTACCGGCCAGGATGCTGATGTGGTAGCTTTGCGAAATATCTTGGCAAAGAGACAAGCCATGACAATTTATAAACCTATTCGTCCGCTAGCGCACGCAGTGGCCCATTCTGCGTGGAAGCTGGCCCAAGGTGAGAAGCTAGCTGAGGTAGAAAAGCTAGCAATAGGTGGTATAAAGGTAAATGCTATTCTTTTGGAGTCCGTAGTAGTGGATATCGACAATTATAGAGAAACTGTAGTGAAAGATGGGCATGTGTATCTCTCGGAAATCCTGAACAAATAAAACGCAAAACAAGAATTGATAAGCTCGGTATTTATGTTCCGAGCTTTCTTCTTCTACATACAATAGAGAGGGAGAAATTTATGAATTAAAGCTATAGTTCATATTGATAGACCTAATTCTGGCCTTGATAGAGGCAAGGTCTATGTTAACTTTGTATTTCATTTTGATATAACGACGCATTACCTCCGCTTTCTTTCCCTTTCTATGATAGGTGTCGATTACATTATTAATGATACAGTTCATGACAAAATGGTTTTAATGACTAACTTCTCTAAATATAACAAAATTTATTTAAAAAAGTCTTTTTTTATCCATTTTATTACATCACTTTTTTGATAAAATTGGTGCTTATCATTCTAATAAGGAGGAAATATCTTCTTTGGATAGATGCTTAATAAAGCTCTCCTCTGTTGTAATAAGCTCATTAGCAAGCGCTTTCTTCTTTTGCTGGAGTTTTAGTATTTTCTCCTCCACAGTATTTTTGGTGATGAACTTATAGGTAAACACCTTATTTTCCTGACCTATTCTATGCGCCCGATCAATGGCCTGAGCTTCAATGGCAGGGTTCCACCAAGGGTCAAGAATAAACACATAATCTGCTTTTGTCAGGTTCAAGCCTACGCCGCCTGCTTTTAAAGAAATTAAAAATACTTTTACATCATCGTCGCCTTGAAACTGATCTACTACCGCTTGTCGATCCCTTGTCTTTCCATCCAGATAGGCATAATTAATCCCCTTGCTTTTCATAAACTGCTTAAGAATCTGCAAATGCCTGACAAACTGACTAAAGACCAGTATTTTATGATTTTTTCCAATGGCATTCTGAAGCATGTAAGTCACATCCTCCAGCTTACCCGAATCGCCTATATATTCTGGATCGATCAATTTTGGATGATTAGCAATTTGCCTCAAAGCAGTCAACCCTTGAAGCAGTAGAAATTGAGATCCTCTTAAACCTGATTCCTCGATATGATCCAATATCTTATTCCGGTACATATTTTTTACCTCTTCATACTTTTCCTCCTGCATGGTCGTCATCGTACTGTATTGGATGTTCTCTACCTTTTCAGGGAGTTCGGTAGCTACTTGAGACTTATGCCTTCTCAGAATAAAAGGCTTTATGATGGTATATAGCTTATTGGTTTTATGATCGTCGTTCTTTTTTTCTATGGGGATAAGAAACTCATTTTTGAAATAAGTCTGATTACCTAATAAACCAGGATTAATGAACGTCATTTGTGACCATAAGTCCATTGTACTGTTTTCTATAGGCGTACCGGTAAGAATAAGTCGATTCCTCGCCCTTAGTTTTTTCACGGCTTTCGCTATATTGGAATTAGGGTTCTTGATGGCCTGCGATTCATCTAAGATAATATAGTTGAAGTTGTACTGAACAAGGATGTCGATATCCATCCTGGTGATGCCATATGAAGTAAGGATGAGGTCATATTGCCCAAGCTTCTCAACATCTTTTTCGCGCGAAGATCCGGCATAAACAAAAACCTTTAGTTCGGGTGTGAACTTTTGGGCTTCCATTTGCCAATTATACAAGAGGGAGGTAGGCATAATCAGTAACGATGCATTCTTATGTCCCATTTCCTTTTGATGCTGCAACATGGCAAGCGTTTGGACGGTTTTTCCAAGTCCCATATCGTCTGCTAGACAACCCCCAAACTTATACTTGTCCAGAAACTGAAGCCAATTGTAGCCAGCCTTCTGATAGGGCCTTAGCTCGCCTTGAAACTTTGCAGGTAAAGGATGATCCTCTATTGTCTCAAACTCCTTTAATTTATGCAGCTTCTGGCTCATGGAAAGCTTAGCTAAATTGTTGTTTTCCATATCCTGAACCAGCGCAAGGTGATATTTTTTGAGTGTAAAAGGCTCGCCAGCTTGCTTTTGCTCCTCCATGAAGGCAAAAAGCTCAGTGTACTCCGTGAACCAAGCTTCTGGTATAATGGCCACTTCATTATTTGGCAAGACCAGCTCCCGCTGTTTCTTCAAGATGAGCTTTCTAAGCTTTACAAAAGGAATTTCATAAGGGCCAAACTGCACAGTACCATGTATATCGAACCAATCGATATTTTCATGTACTTCAAGGGAGATACGCGATTTCCCTATAAAATATCGCTTCTCTTCTTTTTTATTTTGATGCACCAAAAACCCTTCTTCCGTTAATTGCTCCAGATTTTCTTGTATCCAAGCAAATGCCTTGCCTTTGTCCAGGGTCGCACGAGCATGTTTTAGCTCCAACCCGAGCTTTTTCAGCAATTCAATAGACTTCTTTTCATTCTCCAGCGATCGCTTGATTCGGTGGAAGGTATAATCATCACCTACATGCTCCAAGTGCACGCTTACAGGAGCAAGAAAATCAGCCTTGAACTTATAATCGCCATAACTGAAACTCAATTCGAAAAGAATTCGATCCTCCACAGTTATTTGTCCACTCCCATCATTATCAAATAAGGAGTTGGTTGGGCGAGCAGATACGACCGAGAAAATAAGATGAGGCACAGGCTTGTAGGTTTCAGTGACTATATCAAACCCCTTGGCATATACGTCAAATGAGGCTACAAGTGGAACAACAAATTTTCTGAAATAAGTATCTTCAACTTTCCTTGGAATAGCAATAAATTTCTTATTGAGGAATGGCTGCAGTTTCTTCCCATCTAGGTCCTTATGAAAGCTGTAGAGTTTGTTCCCTACCACCAGCCAAGCTGGCTCATTGCATACAATGTAAGCGTTCTGATATTGAAACTCTACCTTTTCCCCATTATGCTTAATGGTAGGAAAATAATGGGTATTGTCTTCATTCCTTCTGAAATGGAAAAGTATGGATGCTTTTTCTTCCTGTATTTTTAACTTTTTTCCTGCGGGTTCGCCGTCATTACTCATTTCGTAAAGCTGCTTTCCTCGAACCAAGCTCAATATCTTCGCCCTTCTTTTCTCAAGATATTTGTCGACCTCATTTATCAATACTTGGTTAGGATTCTCTTTCTGATAGTGTTTCACGAAGAATTCTTCTGCCTTCATCCTACGCTTCTCGAAAAACTTGACAACGGCATCCTGCTGCATAGAATCGATAAGGCTTATAATTTCAAAGTCTTTATCGTCCAGCTTAGCAGAGAACTCCTGAGCATTACGAATGGAAATATTTTGGGAAAGGAAGGTTAAATTCCCTTTTTCGTCCAACTGAACTACAAAGGATTCAAAAAGATATCCAAGGTACTCATGTTGGAATAAAGAGTAAACTATTTCGAATGGCTTGGAGGTAGAAACTTTCATTTTACAACTAAACAGAATCGCAAAATAATCAATTTTGCCGTATATGTAAGTGCAAAGACAAGCATTCTTGTGGCTAGGATCATTTCAAACGAAAAGAGTCACATTGAAGTGGTTCCTTACAGTATTGTATGTTATCTCGTCCATAGGCAGACCTTGGTCTCATTGGCATGAGTAGTGACCACCATGCTATAAAGCTACAAGTTGTCTTTTATATTGGCCTTTGTAGCCAGTATGGCTGGACGGAACGAAGCCAAGAAGGTAATAAGGATGATGCTTAGGCCTGTGTATATAAAATCTGTAAACTTCATTTTGACTGGATACGCATCCAGCACACTGGTCTGCATACCCATCGACACCAATCCATAGGTTTGTTGGAGCCAGCAAATCAACAACCCCAAGCCTAAGCCTGACGCAGCACCTATAAATGCGATAAGTGCACCTTCTTTCAAAAATACCCCTCGAATCATCTTGTCTGTCGCACCCATGGCATACAAAATCGCAATGTCCTTCTTCTTGTCTATGGCTAACATGGTCAACGAAAAAAATATATTGAAAGAGGCTACGGCTAGGATAAAAGAAAAGGTAATAAAGACGAAAAGCTTCTCTATTTTAATCGCCCTGAGAAGACCAGAGTGTTGCTCATCGCTGTTGAGCACTTTAAAATCCTCTCCCAATAGTTCCTTCAAAGAATTCTGCAAAGTACGAATGTTGGCTCCTGGGGAAGCTTTTATTTCTAAGGAGGTCCGCTTGTTGCCATATTCCATGAGCTCTTGTGCAAAGTCAAGGGGCACAAATACATAGCTTTCATCGTACTGCTTTTCGATGGCAAAGATTGCTCCCGGCAGAATGTTACGTTGATTGTATATATTAGTGGCACTTAGCGAGCCAGGCCTGATGTTTTTGGGATAGAAAAGCTGCAAAGTATAAAAATCATTGCTAGGGGAGATCCCAAGCATATATTGAACTCCTCTCCCGATTATTGCATAATTGATCCCTTCTTTTTTCAACTTCAGTTCTCCATGCACGATGGTTTGGTCAATGCGCTGCTGATCGATAAAATTATTGCCCACACCTTTTATCTTGACCACCATTTCTGCATCTCGATACCTGGCATAAGCATTATCCTCAATCACCTCAGTTACAATATCCACCCCCTTCACATTGTTAATCTTCTCCAGAAAGTGATCATCTACTTCAAAGGATTTGCCAGTGCTGGCCGTTATTTTTATTTCTGGGTCAAAAGAGCTGTACAAGGACCGGATAAGATCCTCCAGTCCATTAAATACCGACAATACGATCACCAATGCCATGGTACCTATGGCAACTCCTACCATAGAGATATTGGAGATGATATTGATAAAGTTTTTCTTCTTCTTGGACCCGAAGTAACGCCGGGCTATAAAAAAGGAAACATTCAAGTTAGGTAGCGTTTAGGGGTACCGCATTCAATATGGGAGATTGACTTTAGGTCGGTGCAAAGATAAAGAGTATCTCGTTTATTTGTCTCCCTCTTCTTCAGGTATATCCAAGTCGGACAACAGCTTGTCGATGCGTGAGGCATATTCCGACGAGTCATCGAGATAAAAGAAAAGATCCGGTACAATCCTTACCTGTTTCCCGATTTTGTTACCCAATATTCTCCTGACTTCGCTTTTGCGTTTATTGATGTCTTCGACCATGGCTTTGGGATTGTCCACTTTCAAAAAACTAAGGTACACTCGGGCCACAGACAGGTCCGGGCTTATTTTTACCCCAGTCACTGTGATGAATGCATTATTCAAGGCACTGCGCATTTCCTTTTGAAATATCTCACCTAGATCTTTTTGGAGCAGTTTGGCTACCTTTAATTGTCGATTACTTTCTTTCATCATTTCTATATGGTTAGCTGTCAATAAACGACATGATCCAACATTTTTTAAAATTAGGTATTAAATCTTTAATATGGGTACAATAAAAGGGGAAAAATTGGCCCGCTTACGTTTTAGGCACTTTATAGAAATTACTTACTTTCACATATTTGTTGCAGCATTGCTGGCAAGGAATCCCCATAATATCGCATATTTGTCATAGTTTTTCTGGATTTTCCGTAAAACAGAAATTTTGTCGTACTTTATGGGGGAGATCCAGCATGAAAAAACAAACTGATAACTTGCTCTAGCACTAAAATTAACATACAATATTGTTTGCACTTTTTAGATTGAACGATCCTTACAGGATGCTGGTTTTGCTCCTGTTTTTGCTGTTAATGAAACTTCCGGCATTTTATGGCAGCGTACCGTTGACAATCCCAGAGCTTAACTGGATGGTCGTCGGGGAAAAACTTGCTGAAAAAGGCACAGTAATGTACAAAGACGTGTGGGATCCACTAGCACCCCTTGCCGCTGGCATGTACTGGTTGTTGCACGAGTTGTTTGGCCGGTCTCATTTAGCCTATCAAATCATCGCTTTATTGTTAATTTTTGTACAAAGTGCCTTGTTCAACTACATCCTATTAAGGAACAAAGTATACAATGAAAACACCTATGTGCCTGCTCTCATTTATGGACTGCTCATGTGCACCTTTTTTCAATTCTATACGTTGTCTCCTGCCTTAGTGAGTACCACTTTTGTGATGCTCACTATAAACAATGCTTTCAACGATATCGAGTTCAAGGGAGCCAAGAACAACTTGTTCAGCACAGGCATTCTCATGGGCTTGGCATCGCTTTTCTACCTCCCATCGCTGGTGCTGTCCCTGGCACTCCTATTTGCCTATTTGCTCTTTACTGGCGCCACCCCCAAAAGCTACTTTTTATTTCTATATGGTTTATTAATGCCCTGGCTTATCATTATTGTATATTACTTCTGGCACGATGCACTATTTCACTTTTATATTAATTGTATCTATTCACTTTTATATCTGGATAATGTATCCTATATAAGCTATAGCCTCCTTATCACCATTATTGGATTACCACTTGTGATTCTTATCCTTTCATTCTTCAAATTATTTGATGCTAAGAGGTTCAACAATTACCAAGAACGCTTCCAGCAGACCATGATATTTATCTTTATTATGGCATTTGTAGCTTGGTGGATAAGTCATAGCCGAACACCTGCTTTACTAGTTTTATTTGTTCCTGTGGTTGCTTTTTTTATAAGCCATTTTTTCTTACTTATAAGGAAGAGGTTCATCACTGAGATTTCTTTTCTCTTGTTCTTTATAGGGATTCTGACGATCCATTTTTCAACTCTATTTCAGTGGAATTCGGTAGCTCCGTGGTTGGATTATGAGAAGTTAGTAGTGCAAGAAACCCCTTGGGATGATCTGGTAGAAAACAAAAGAATTCTTTACTTAGGGGACAATTTGAGTGTGTATAAAAATGCCCAACTGGCCACTCCTTATCTTAACTGGGAACTGTCATCGCTTCAGCTCGATTCTCCAGATTATTATGACAATCTCATGTCGATCTATGAAAACTTCCACGAAGACACACCGGAAGTGATTATTGACACAAAGGATGTTATGGGGAAAATCTTTACCAGAATGCCCACGATCGCAAAGCAATACACACAAGGCAATGAGGCAGGCGTTTATATAAAGGAGTAGCAGTATAAGCACACATTGCTACTCCTTCATTCCAAAAAAAGCCTGAATGATCAGGATTGCCTAGCAACTGATCTTGTTTACTCGCGTACCATGTCTGCCTCCCTCGAAGCCGGTCTCCATAAAGACATCCACTATTTCCTCCGCCAATTCGTAAGCTACAAACCGCGCTGGAAGACATAGCACATTGGCGTTATTGTGTTGTCTGGCAAGCGCTGCTAACTCTTTGTTCCAGCACAATGCTGCACGGATATCCTGATGCTTATTGGCTGTAATTGCTACACCATTTCCACTGCCGCATATCAGTATGCCTAAGCTAGCCTTTCCTTCTGCTACAAACCTCGACAGCGGGTGTGCAAAATCTGGATAGTCTACGGACTGATCCGAAAAAGGACCAAAGTCCTTCACTTCAAACCCATCTTCCTGTAGCT
>SMEK01000299.1_pt1 | contig 21758 bp, 18 predicted proteins | sample 2456371 | NCBI WGS metagenome assembly SMEK01 (sample SAMN10132590, study PRJNA489261) | soil metagenome | isolation source: day1 antibiotic-loamy sand soil ammended with composted manure from dairy... | place: USA | collected 2015-04-01
AAAATAGAATCATTCCGAAGTAGCTCAGTGGTAGAGCAATCGGCTGTTAACCGATTGGTCGTAGGTTCGAATCCTACCTTCGGAGCCATTCTTCTTGGAGAGTTGTCCGAGAGGCTGAAGGAGCACGATTGGAAATCGTGTAGACGGGGATAACCTGTCTCAAGGGTTCAAATCCCTTACTCTCCGCCATAATTAAGAGATTGGCCCCTTGGTCAAGTGGTTAAGACACCGCCCTTTCACGGCGGTAACACGGGTTCGAATCCCGTAGGGGTCACCAATTCGGAGGATTAGCTCAGCTGGGAGAGCACCTGCCTTACAAGCAGGGGGTCGGCGGTTCGATCCCGTCATCCTCCACCATAAAAAACAATTAACATTATCGCGGGGTAGAGCAGTCTGGTAGCTCGTCGGGCTCATAACCCGGAGGTCGCAGGTTCAAATCCTGTCCCCGCAACCAAAGTGGTCCCGTGGTGTAGCGGTTAACATGCCTGCCTGTCACGCAGGAGATCGCGGGTTCGAGTCCCGTCGGGACCGCCATAAAAAGTGGGTCGGTAGCTCAGTTGGTAGAGCATTTGACTGAAGATCAAAGTGTCGGCGGTTCGATTCCGTCCCGACCCACCATAAATATGCCGGTGTAGCTCAATTGGCAGAGCAACTGACTTGTAATCAGTAGGTTGAGGGTTCGATTCCTTTCGCCGGCACCATCATGAGCCATTAGCTCAGTGGTAGAGCATCTGACTTTTAATCAGAGGGTCGAAGGTTCGAGTCCTTCATGGCTCATCAATAAACATTTGCGGGTGTGGCGGAATTGGCAGACGCACTAGACTTAGGATCTAGCGCCTTACGGCGTGGGGGTTCGACTCCCTTCACCCGCACCATTTAGAAAAATTGCGGAAGTAGTTCAGTGGTAGAACACCACCTTGCCAAGGTGGGGGTCGCGGGTTCGAACCCCGTCTTCCGCTCCAATAATGCCGGGGTGGCGGAATTGGCAGACGCACAGGACTTAAAATCCTGCGGTAGGTGACTACCGTACCGGTTCGACTCCGGTCCTCGGCACCATGTAAAATAGAAGTTAGCGCCAGTAGCTCAATTGGATAGAGCGTCTGACTACGGATCAGAAGGTTGTGGGTTCGACTCCTGCCTGGCGCGCCAAAAAAAGTGAACCGGGAAGTAGCTCAGCTTGGTAGAGCACTTGGTTTGGGACCAAGGGGTCGCAGGTTCGAATCCTGTCTTCCCGACCAGCAGGAACTACGGGGCATTAGCTCAGCTGGGAGAGCGCCTGCCTTGCACGCAGGAGGTCAGCGGTTCGATCCCGCTATGCTCCACCAAATTATAAATGAATAACAATTGACGGCGGTGTAGCTCAGCTGGCTAGAGCGTACGGTTCATACCCGTGAGGTCGGGGGTTCGATCCCCTCCACCGCCATCTTAAGGACCTTTAGCTCAGTTGGTTAGAGCAGACGGCTCATAACCGTCCGGTCGCAGGTTCGAGTCCTGCAAGGTCCACCAAAGGTTGAAAAGATAGATAAGAAACAAATGGAGGAATACCCAAGTCTGGCTGAAGGGATCGGTCTTGAAAACCGACAGGCGGGTCAAACCGCGCGGGGGTTCGAATCCCTCTTCCTCCACCATAATATGAGCAGTCTGGTAGCTCGTCGGGCTCATAACCCGGAGGTCGCAGGTTCAAATCCTGCCCCCGCAACCAAAGTGGTCCCGTGGTGTAGCGGTTAACATGCCTGCCTGTCACGCAGGAGATCGCGGGTTCGAGTCCCGTCGGGACCGCCATAAATACGGGTCGGTAGCTCAGTTGGTAGAGCATTTGACTGAAGATCAAAGTGTCGGCGGTTCGATTCCGTCCCGACCCACTTGATGCGGGTGTAGTTTAATGGTAAAACCTCAGCCTTCCAAGCTGATGTCGTGGGTTCGATTCCCATCACCCGCTCCAATGGGCCTATAGCTCAGCTGGTTAGAGCGCACGCCTGATAAGCGTGAGGTCGATGGTTCAAGTCCATTTAGGCCCACCATATATTCCGAAGTAGCTCAGTGGTAGAGCAATCGGCTGTTAACCGATTGGTCGTAGGTTCGAATCCTACCTTCGGAGCCATAAGGAGAAGTACTCAAGAGGCTGAAGAGGCGCCCCTGCTAAGGGTGTAGGTCGGGGTAACCCGGCGCGAGGGTTCAAATCCCTCCTTCTCCGCCATACATAGCCAAAAGAGTATGGGGAGTGGAGAATAGATGAAAGTAGTGGACCTACATTGCGATGTATTAGAAAAATTAGCACGATTTGAAGATGCCAATTTTCGCAATGATTCTAGAATATATTCTAACTTTGAAAGATTAAAGGCAGGGAATGTAAAAATTCAAGTATTTGCAATATTTATCCATCCAGATATTCCTAAAGAGCAGAAATTTCAAGAAGCATTACGTCAGATTGAAGCCTTCCATAAATATGTATTGAAAGAGCCGGAAATGGTTCATATTAAAGATTGGAAGCAAATTGATGAGCTCGAAGAAGGGCAAATAGGAGCCGTATTAAGTTTGGAAGGCTGTGATGCCATAGATGATGATCTTGAAAAATTAAAGATCATTTTGGATGCAGGCGTTAAGATAGTCGGATTAACTTGGAATTATGAAAATAAAGTTGGCTATGGCACGTCAGAAGATTCTACAAAGGGTATAAAACCTTTTGGAAAAAAGGTAATTGAATTGTTAAATGAACGAGATATTATCATAGATGTTGCGCATTTAAATGAAAGAGGATTTTATGAATTATTACCGCTTGCAAAAAAAGTGATTGCTAGCCATTGTAATTCACGCACTCTCTGTGATCATCCAAGAAATTTAACGGATGAACAAGTGAAAATGCTTGTAGAAAAAGGTGGACGTATCCATGTTGTTTTTTATCCCCCATTTATAGAAAAGGAGAAGAAAACGACGACAATCGAAAAATTGGTTGAGCACATAAAATATTTAGCTAATTTAGTAGGAGTGGAACATATCGGTTTTGGTTCTGATTTTGATGGGATGGACCCATTGTCAGTAAGCAATTTATCAAATGCTTCTGAATTTCCAAATATCATTGAAAGGTTGCGTCAAGAGTTTACAGATGATGAGGTGAAATTATTTTCAGAAGAGGGATTTATGAATTATATAAGAAAATTAAATGCAACGACTTAATATAGAGATAGGGAAATAAAAACTATATACTCCTAAAATTGGAGATTTTAGGATAAAAACTTTATAAATAATTTCACAGAAAGAATAGTTGAAAGTATTATTATTAAACCTAAAAAAATGATATGATAAAATAGATATTGCATTGTTCGGAAAGGCAATCAGAATAATTATTTTAGGAAAGCAGAAATAAGATTCTGCTATTTTTATGGCAAATTACATTGCTTTTTTACGGAGGTTTTTTTCATGCATCAAAAGTGGTCTAAAACCACTGAAGTTGAAGTGGCATCAAATAAATTGTCCTTTTATATTGAAACGATTGAAGTGAATCAATTGTCCCCTTTAGCTTTTTATGCAGCAGGAGAACAGCAATATAGAGGGGAAAGGTTTTTTTGGCAAAATCGTGAAAAAACATTAACGATTGTTGGACTTGGACAAGCAATCGTATTGGAAAATAATAAAAATGGTCAACGTTTTTATGATATTGAGCATCAATGGAAAGAATTAACGAAAAATATTGTAATGGAAGAGCAGGAACCTCAACCTATTTTATTCGGAGGTTTTACCTTTGATCCGGAAAATAAAGAAAATGGTGAGTGGAATGATTTTCCTCAAAGTTATTTTACTGTAGCTACTTTTCAATTAATAAAACAACATGAGAAAACTTATGTCAGCATTCATTTGATTACAGAACAACAAGATTCTTCGATACATTTTGAAAAATTAAGGGAAGAACGGGACCGATTAATTCATGCAGCTCAAGTGAAAGAATTGAAAACATATGAAAAGCCGAAAATTCACTCGATTCATGAGCGAAATAAAGATTACTATTTCCATGCAGTTGAAAATGTTACCCATTTAATTCAAAAAAACGAAGCAGATAAAGTAGTAATCGCCCGTTCTTTAGAATTGGATTTTAAAGATGCGTTATCTTCGCCTCAAATCATTTATCAAATAATGAATGAACAGCCGGAAAGTTATTTATTTGGTCTTGAGCGGAAAAACTTACTATTTTTTGGTGCTACCCCTGAGCGTTTAGTAAAGGTGAAAAATCAGTATGCTTATTCTGCTTGTGTTGCTGGTTCTATCAAACGGGGAAAAACAGCAGAAGAAGATAAATTGCTAGGGGAACAACTATTAAGTGATTCCAAAAACTTAAAAGAACATCAATATGTTGTCGATATGATTGAAAATATTTTTAGCAAACATTGTGAAGAGTATAAAGTGCCAAAGCGTCCTAAATTATTAAAAATTCGTGATATACAACATTTATATACGCCTGTTGAAGGAAAATTATTCAATCATGCAACAATATTGCAATTAGTAGAACATTTGCATCCTACTCCCGCGTTAGGTGGAGTTCCTAGAAATAAAGCGATGGAGATTATTCGTGAGTTCGAAAAAATGAACAGGGGATTATATGCAGGACCAATCGGTTGGATTGATGCTGATGGAAATGGAGAATTTGCCGTTGCTATACGATCTGCAGCATTAATTGATAAGAAAGCATACTTATATGCTGGCGGTGGAATTGTCGCAGATTCAAATCCAATGACGGAATATGAAGAAACGTTAGTAAAGTTTCGTCCGATGTTGCGGGCTCTAGGAGGACAATTTAATGAGTGAACGTAAAATTTTGACGGATTATGTGTATCAAATTGTAGCGTCTCTTGTCCAAAATGGTGTGGAAGATGTAGTCATTAGCCCTGGATCACGGTCAACTCCGTTAGCCTATGCATTTGCATCAACAAAAGAATTGAATCTGTATCGACAAGTGGATGAACGATCTGCGGCGTTTTTTGCGTTAGGATTGGCAAAGTCAAAAGGGAAACCAGTAGTATTACTGTGTACATCAGGTACTGCAGCTGCAAACTACTATCCTGCTATAGTGGAAGCAAAATATGCACGAGTTCCGCTCGTTGTCATTACAGCTGATCGTCCCCATGAATTGCGTGAAGTAGGGGCTCCACAAGCAATCAATCAAATTGATTTATATGGAAATCATGTCAAATGGTTTGCTGAATTTCCAATACCTGATGATAACAGTGTAACTCTGCCATTTGTTGAACGTCATATTGTACGAGTTGTCAATATTGCTAAGACTCATCCATTAGGTCCGGTACATATTAATATTCCGTTTCGTGAGCCATTGTTGATTGATTTTCAAAATGAATTACCAAAAAGATCATTTTTGGCAAGTTTCAATGGCACGATTACCCCACACTATGAAGCGATGAAGGCGCTATCATCGATTATCAAAGAAACACGAAGAGGAATAATCGTAATCGGTGAACTTGCACTTGGTACAAAGTTAGAATATTTATGGTCATTTATTCGAAAAGTACAATGGCCTGTTTTAGTTGAAAGTTTATCAAATATGAGAGCGAATATCCCAGAAGATTGTAAACAGTATGTCATTGCTACATATGATGCGCTCTTAAAAAGCGATGAGTTTAAAAAATTGGCAGTTTGCGATACAGTCATCCGTTTTGGTGCACAACCAGTTTCAAAATTTTTAACGATTTTTTTAATGGAATCAAAGCCAAAAAACTATATAGTAATCGATGAGGATCCGATGTTTCGAGATTCAACTTCCGTTTCAACACATTTTATCCATGCAACCATCGAATCATGGTTAGAGGAAATGATTATCCAGTCAACGATTAATGAATCATATTTTACTCTTTGGAAAACAGCTGATGATATAGCTAAAAAACATATACTTGCATATACTCAACATGAAAAAGATGAAGGGGCATTCGTTCGCTATTTGTTAGAACAATTGCCAGAAAAAAGTGATTTATTTGTGAGCAGTAGCATGCCAATACGAGATATTGATACTTTTTTGTTGCCTACTTCAAAGGATATTCAAATCTTTGCTAATCGAGGGGCAAACGGTATTGATGGAGTCATTTCAACGGCTTTTGGATTTTCGAAAGGGAGAGAAAATCGAAAAACGTATTTATTGATTGGAGATTTGGCAGCCTTACATGATATTAACGCGTTTCTATTAACCCGCTATCAACCGTGTAATATGACTATTTTTGTATTAAATAATGATGGTGGGGGGATTTTTTCCTACTTGTCTCAAGCAACCGTAAAAGAATACTATGAGGACTTATTTGGAACTCCGACTGCACTAAAATTTCAAGATGTAGCAAACATGTATGGAATGGACTATTTGCTAATCAACCATTTTGATGAAAAAGAAAAGATTTTTGAAAAAGGGGACAAACCATTAAGATTAATAGAAATTCGAACAAACCGAAATGAAAATGTTCAGGCACATCGAAAGTTATGGCAACATATAAATTCGGAGTTGAAAGAATGGCTACTTTAAATATTCGTGGAATACAGGTCAATGTGGAAATATGGAATGAGGGTGCAGAAGAAGTTCTTGTTTTGTTACACGGTTTTACTGGAACAACTAACACCTGGAATAAAGTAATTGAATACTTGCCAAATACAATAAAAATTGTCGCAATTGATTTAATTGGACATGGTAAAACAGAAGCGCCAAAAGATTCTTCACGATATTCTATGATTGAACAAGTGAAGGACTTGGAAGAAATATTTAATCAATTGGGATTACATTATTTTAACTTATTAGGTTATTCAATGGGAGGGCGAGTAGCATTATCATACGCAGTTCGCTTTCCTAAGCGGATTAAACAATTAATATTAGAAAGTTCATCGCCAGGTTTACATACCGAAGAAGAACAACTGGCTAGAAGACAGGCGGATGAATTATTGGCTGATGAAATTGAAGAGAAGGGAATTCAATGGTTTGTAGATAAGTGGGAAAACATCCCCCTTTTTGCATCCCAAAAGACATTACCTGAACAAATACAACAAGCGATTCGAGAAGAACGGTTAAGCCAATCAGAAACGGGGCTTGCTAATAGTTTGCGTGGAATGGGGACAGGTGCCCAACCTTCATTATGGCGAAAATTAATTCGTCTCTCCTTTCCCGTTATACTCATAACTGGAGAATTAGATCAAAAATTCGTCCAAATTGCTGAACAAATGCTTGAACAGCTACAAAATGCGAAACATATTAACGTTCCTAATGTAGGCCATTCAATTCACGTGGAAAATCCGGAACAATTTGCTACAATAATTAAGGAAGTCTTATAAAATTCGGGGAGGTTACTCATATGACTCGTGAGTGGAAAACTTTACATACTTATGAAGATATAAAGTATGAATTTTATAATGGGATTGCAAAAATTACAATTAATCGTCCGGAAGTACGCAACGCATTTCGACCAAAAACGGTTGAAGAATTAATTGATGCTTTCTCACGTGCTCGTGATGATGCAAATATCGGTGTTATCATTTTAACAGGTGAAGGTGATAAAGCATTCTGTTCTGGTGGTGACCAAAAGGTGCGCGGTCATGGTGGGTATGTAGGCGATGACAATATCCCACGATTAAACGTACTAGATTTACAACGACTAATTCGCGTAATTCCAAAACCAGTTATTGCGATGGTTGCTGGATATGCTATCGGTGGCGGACACGTATTACACGTAGTGTGTGACTTAACGATTGCTGCAGACAACGCTATATTTGGACAAACTGGTCCGAAAGTTGGTTCCTTTGACGCTGGATACGGTTCTGGCTATTTAGCACGCATCGTTGGACATAAAAAAGCTCGTGAAATCTGGTACTTATGCCGTCAGTATAATGCACAAGAAGCGTTAGAAATGGGATTAGTAAACACGGTTGTACCTTTAGAACAATTGGAAGATGAAACGGTAAAATGGTGTGAAGAAATCCTTGAAAAATCACCAACTGCCATTCGTTTCTTAAAAGCTGCAATGAATGCAGATACAGATGGACTTGCAGGACTTCAACAATTCGCTGGAGACGCGACGCTTCTTTACTATACAACGGATGAAGCAAAAGAAGGACGAGATGCGTTTAAAGAAAAACGTAAACCAAACTTTGGTCAATTCCCAAGATTCCCTTGATTTAGATATCGATAATTCGTTTTTGAAAATAGGCTGTCTTGAAAGTTTCTACTTTCAAGACAGCCTTTTTCATTTTGGATGGATTTTGTAAATCATGATAACTAATGAGTCTGATTGTTAATTTTTATTTATGATATTTTTTTAGTAAAATGAAGGGGAGAAAGGGAGGAATTATAATGTACCCTAATTGGATTCTACAGCGAGCCTATTTAACTCCAAATCGAATTGGATTATCTTTTGAAGGTAATCACTGGACTTTTGAAGAAATCAAAAAGATTTCTGTAAAACGTGCGGAACAATTAAAGTCATTAGGCATAGACAAGGGAAGCCGTGTTGCGGTTCTTGGAGAAAACGATTCAAGTTTGATTTTTATTATGTACGGATGTATGCATTTACAATGTGAAATGGTGTTATTAAACCGTAAGCTAACTACTAATGAATTGGCTTATCAAATCAATGATGCACAAGTCTCAATGGTATTAGTCAATGACAATGATCTGTCATTACTGCCTGAAGATGTGAACTACTTGCGATTCTCTGAAATCGAAAATAGCGATTGTAAGCCAATTGAAATAAGCCGTGAATGGCCGCTGCAACAGACGATTTCCATTATGTATACGAGCGGCACGACAGGTTTTCCAAAAGGCGTGCGTCAAACGGTAGAAAACCATCAATCAAGTGCCGTTGCTTCAGTTTTGAATATCGGTTTATCCGAAAAAGATGTTTGGCTTTGTGCTGTACCTCTTTTTCATATTAGTGGATTTTCGATATTAGTTCGTTCTCTATTATACGGCAACGAAGTAAAGCTCTATCGAAAATTTGATCATGTACAAATTGCAGAGGATATTGTTTTCGGTAGGGTGACAAATGTTTCAGTGGTAGCGGTGATGCTTGAGCGAATTTTACATATCCTTGAGGAACGAAATCAGAAGGCATCTCCATCATTTAAGTTGATATTGGCAGGAGGTGGCCCTATTCCGAAAGATTATTTAATTCGTGCAGAACAGCGGGGATTGAAAGTATTGCAAACTTATGGGATGACGGAAACTTCCTCTCAAACAGCGACATTACCTGCGGAAGATGCTTTGCGGAAAATCGGTTCGGCTGGTAAACCATTATTTTTCAATCAGATTAAAATATTAGGAGCGGAAGGTCCTTACCAAGAAGGGGAAATTTGTATCCGAGGTCCACATGTGACGCCAGGATATATTGGACGTTACGAAGCGAAACCATCGACGGAAGACGGATGGTTACATACTGGTGATATAGGTTATGTAGATAACGAAGGATATTTATATGTCGTTGATCGCCGTTCAGACCTAATCATTTCCGGTGGAGAGAACATTTATCCAGCAGAAGTGGAAAACGTGTTAATGGGGCATCCTGCAATCAAAGAAGCGGGTGTTTGTGGAGTGGAGGATGCAACATGGGGACAAGTTCCAGTTGCTTTCATTGTATTGAAAAAAGATGTTTCACCTGATGAAATTAAAGAATATTGTTTACAACATTTAGCGAAGTATAAAGTACCAAAAGAAGTCTATGTGGTTGATGCATTACCAAGAAATGCTTCCAATAAATTGTTGCGTCGAAAATTAAAAGAATTGTTACCTTAATCTCCATGAGTAGTACAAGCTGATTTGTACTACTTTTTTAATGGGAAAAGGTTAACTTTTCTACGTTTTTAACTATAGATTGCTTATCATGTTCCTAATTTTAGGAAAAATAAGAGCGAATCGAAAGCCTGTAGCTTTCAAAATTCGCTCCTTTAAGATTAATAATTTAAAGCTTTTTCCAACGTTTTTAAATTTTTTTCCATTAATGTAAAGTAATCTTCATTATTTTTTAGATCATCTTCTGTTAATACGCTTAGGTTATGTAATATTAGCGATTCGGCTCCAATTTCTTCCTGAATGACAGATGCTAGTTTCGATGAAACATTTTGCTCAAATAATATATATTGAATTTTATATTTTTTGGCAAGTTCGATAATTTCCGCAAGTTCCTTCTGGGATGGTTCGCTTTGTGAATTTAATCCAGCAACGGGGATTTGTGTTAACCCGTAATTTCCTGCGATATATCCAAAGGCTGCATGGGACACAAAAAATGTTTTGGATGAAGCATGACTTGCTAAGTCTTTATATTGTTGATCTAATTCATCGAGACGTTTTACTAATTGCTCATAGTTTGTATTGAACGTATTTTCTTGTTCTGGAAGAAGGTTGACAAGTTCATTTTTAATCGTCAATGCTATATCTTTAGAGATCGTAGGAGAGAGCCAAACATGTGGATCGACCTCTCCATGGTGGTGGTCGTGTTCATGTTCATGTTCATGTTCCTCGTGGGAATGTCCAACAGAAGTTTGTAGTTTTTGTTCATCAATTTTTTCTGCGACTGGAACAAATTTTACGTGTTCATTTGCCAATGATTTTTTCGCATTTTCCACAAAACTTTCTAAACCTAATCCAATATAGAAAAATACGTCTGCATCTGCTAAAGCGATCATATCCTTTTGTGTTGGTTCAAAAGTGTGCTCATTTGCTCCAGGAGGATAGATAGAAGAAACATTCACATAATCTCCACCGATTTGTTTTGCAAAATATTGTAGTGGGTATACAGTAGTATATATATTAATTTCGTTATTCTTTTCTTGATTCGATTCATTATTGGTGCAGGCAGTTAAAAGCAGCGTCATCGCTAGTAATGAGAGGAAAATCAAATTTCTCATTATATTTCTCCTTTTCATCAAATAGTAATGATTACGATTTATGTAATTTTCACGAAATCAATAATACCATGAACAAGTGAATAAATACAATAAGAAAAACCTTCGAAATTAATTTTTTTTCGAAGGCCACTTTTCAGGTACGGGATCAAAACCCCCAGGATGAAAAGGATGACATTTTAAAATGCGGATTGTAGTAAGAATAAAGCCTTTAATAGCACCGTGCTTTTCAAATGCTTCAAGTCCATATTGAGAACAAGTCGGATAAAATCGGCAGGTTGGTGGTGTGAGTGGAGAAATAAATTTTCTATAAAATTGAATAAGCCAAATAAAAGGATATTTCATTGTTCGAATTTCTCATTCCTTACTTTACTTATTTAAAATCGACCTTTTCTTTTCATATGTATAAAGAAACCGATAGCACCAATCATTATGATGAAATACATAACGCCTACTAATATTAAGATACCAGACATATTCAATATCATCACCTCTACCTATATACTAACATAATTATTCTTCTGATTGTTGAATACAAGGTGAACATAATATTTGGATAAATTCAATAAAAAATATCATACTATATATGAACTGTTTTCTGAGATTTCATGCAATTGTAAAATTATAAAAACAATGTTTTTAGTATAATTAAAAAAGAAAGAAAAATCTGTAAAATGAGGTGAAATGATGTCAAACGATAAATTAATTGCCCAATTAAATGAATTAGTTTCAACATACTCAGTATTATATACTAAACTTCATAATTACCATTGGTATGTAACAGGTCCAAGCTTCTTTACATTACATGAAAAATTTGAAGAATTATACAATGAAATTACGGCAAACTTAGATGAAGTAGCAGAGCGTATTCTAACAAAAGGCGGAAAGCCAGTTGCAACATTAAAAGAGCATTTAGAATTATCAAGAGTACAAGAAGCTTCAGGTTCAGAAACATCAGAGGAAATGGTTCAAACAATAATTGATGACTTCCAATCCACTATGAAGCTGATTAAAGAAGCAATGGAAGAGGCGGCAAATCAAGGCGATGATCGTACAGAAGATATGTTGAACGCAACTTTCCAAAGTCTAGAAAAACATACATGGATGTTATCAGCGTTTTTAGGTAAATAACGGAATGTCTATCCTCAAGAGTTCAATGATAGAACTTTTGAGGATTTTTTATCCTTTTGAATAGCCCTAATTATATTTCACCATAATGAATATAAGGAGGGTGATTACTATCGAAAAGACAACGCTGTATGTGAACGTCTTAAACCAATCTTATAATTACATTCCTACTGGCGAACCTTGTGAGTTTAAGATTGAATTGGATCCGGATAAAGTGTTTATATTTAAAAAGCTATTTAATCAGTTAAACTCTTTAGAATTTGATAATGCAGTAAGAGCTCATTTACCATATCTTCCATACCATCTTGATGAAGAGAATGATGAAATTGATAATCGATTGAAAAAAATTTATGCTTTAATTCATGAGTTTGGCGATGAAAAAATAAAAGAATTTGTGGAACAATTGCCCTATTTCAATAATTGAATAGAACACATCCCTTCGCTACACTAAATGTATAGGAGTTGAAGGGATGTTTACTTTTTATGATTTAAACAATAATAAAGTCGAACTAAGTTTTGAAGGTCCTCCGTTTCCACTTGAGCCGAAGCATGTCCTGGTGCTTGTACAAAAAGATGGAAAATGGCTTTGTACAATCAATCAAAAACGGGGTGTGGAATTTCCTGGAGGTAAAGTGGAATTGGGAGAAACAATAGAACAAGCAGCTAAGCGGGAAGTTTATGAAGAAACGCTCGTACATATTACGGATTTGAAATTATTTGCCCATTATACTGTTTATGAAAAAATCCCATTTTGTAAAGCCGTATTTGTTGCAAAGGTGGCTCGAATCGAACCTTTTGTTCAACAATACGAAACGGTCGGGCGACTTTTTTTAACAACGGAGGAAGTATTACAACATCCATATGCAAGTTTTTATATGAAGGATGAAGGGATGAAAAAAATTTTGCAGGAAGTGAAACAACTTGAAAAAGAATGGTAGCATTGAATTAATTAGAAAATATCCTTCTCCTAATCCAAATGTAGAGCTTGAGGAAATCGTTTATTGGTCGGAAGGGCTTCGAGTGAAAGGATTGCTTGCTAGACCTATTGGAGATGGTTCATATGAAGCATTATTATATTTGCGTGGTGGATTGCAGTCGGTAGGAATGGTAAGGCCAGCTAGAATTGCGCAATTTGCCTCAAATGGGTTTATTGTATTTGCACCGTATTATCGTGGAAATCGAGGTGGAGAAGGTCGCGATGAATTTGGGGGCGATGACCGTCTTGATGCACTGCATAGCATCCAATTATTAAAAGAAATTGCCAATAATGATTCGGTACACCTTTTTGGTTTTTCAAGGGGAGGATTAATGGCTTTATGGATGGGGATTTTGAGTAAAGATATTCGGTCAATCGTCACTTGGTCGGGTGTAGCTGATTTGGCGGATTTGTACGAAGAACGGGTTGATTTAAGACGTACGCTAAAGAGACTTATCGGTGGATCTCCAACAAAATATCCGGAAATTTATGAAGAACGCTCACCAATTTATGAAGTGGACCGCATTCATGCACCGGTACTTATTATCCACGGTACTGAAGATTCCAATGTTAGGATTGAACAATCCTATAAGCTTGAAAGGGCGCTTAAGGAATCAGGAAAAGAATTTGAAACGTGGTATATGGCCAATTTGGCACACCATTTTCCACCTCATATCAATAGAGAAACGGTCCGTTCTATTTGCAATTGGATGAAAGAAAAAGGAAAGAAGCGATGATTTCAATTCACTCTTTTCCCTTTAATTATTGAAACACTTAGAACCGTTTTTCATTAAAGATTTATAAAAAAGCCCATCAAAATTAAATGGCCTGATCAAAAAGTGTAATATTTTTTGATCAGGCTCAAATTCTTTATGATGATTATATTTTCCCTGCGTTGGTCACATCTGACGCGACTCCTTGTCGAAATTAATCTGCGAAGAATGCATGAGCATCAGTCGTAAAGAGAGGCGCCTCAATGACTTATTAGGCGCCTCTTTAATCTTAATATGAGTTTAGAATGGATGGAACGTTGATATTAAACCAATGGTCCACCTTTTTTCAAAATATCTTCTGATACGTTGTTAAATTTCTTGAAGTTTTCTTTGAATAAATCAGCTAAATAACGAGCTTTTTGATCGTAAGCTTCTTTATCTTTCCAAGCTTCACGAGGATCTAGCACTTCGCTTGGAACCCCTTCAATTGCAGTTGGGATGTGTAATCCGAAAATACCATCTTGTTTTGTTTCAACATCGTTTAATTTACCGCTGATAGCAGCACGTACCATTGCGCGAGTATATGAAAGCTTCATGCGGCTACCTACACCGTATTCGCCACCAGTCCAACCAGTGTTCACTAAGAATACTTGAACGTTGTGTTCATCGATTTTCTCACCTAACATTTCAGCATATTTTGTTGCTGGAAGTGGTAAGAAAGGAGAACCGAAGCATGTAGAGAATACTGGTTCAGGTGAAGTAACGCCGCGTTCAGTACCAGCCAATTTAGAAGTGAATCCGCTTAAGAAGTGGTACATTGCTTGTTCCTTCGTTAATTTACTGATTGGAGGAAGCACTCCAAAAGCATCAGCAGTTAAGAAAATAATTGTTTTCGGATGACCAGCAATAGAAGGCATTACAATATTATCAATGTAATGAATTGGATACGCTGCACGTGTATTTTCTGTTAGGCTATTATCATCGTAATCAGGAATACGTGATTCTGAATCGATTACAACGTTTTCTAACACTGTACCAAAACGAATGGCATTATAAATTTCTGGCTCTTTCTCAGCTGATAAATTAATTGTTTTAGCGTAGCAGCCGCCTTCAATGTTGAACACACCGTTGTCAGACCAACCATGTTCATCATCACCGATTAATTTACGATCACTGTCAGCAGAAAGAGTTGTTTTTCCAGTACCAGATAAACCAAAGAATAACGCTACGTCACCATCTTCTCCAACGTTAGCAGAGCAATGCATTGAAAGAATTCCTTTTTCAGGTAACAAGTAGTTCATGATACTGAAAATAGATTTTTTCATTTCACCAGCATATTCCGTACCACCGATTAAAATAATTTTCTTTTCGAATGATACGATAATAAATGCTTCAGAGTTTGTTCCGTCAACAGCTGGATTCGCTTTGAAACCAGGTGCAGAAATAATTGTGAAATCAGCTGTATGAGAAGCTAATTCTTCTTTTGTTGGACGGATGAATAATTGATGACAGAAAAGGTTGTGCCAAGCATATTCATTTACTACTTGAATAGATAATTGAGATTCTTTATCTGCTCCAGCAAAGCCTTTAAATACAAATAACTCGTCTTTTTCTTTTAAGTAATTTAATACTTTTATATACAAGTTATCAAACACTTCAGCAGAGATTGGCTGATTTACACTACCCCAATCAATTTTATCTTTAATGCTTTCTTCTTCGACAATAAATTTATCTTTTGGAGAACGGCCTGTATATTTACCTGTCTCAGCAACAATTGCACCATCAATTGTTAATTTGGCTTCTCCACGAGTTACCGCCTTTTCAACTAATTGAGGCACTGACAATTGAGTGTTTATATTTCCACCTTTTAATAATTCCTTCAGCTCATTTGCAATTTCTACTGAATTCATCGATTAAATACCATCCTTTTTTTATTTTTAGGAAAATTAATTGTTGGTTATATAATACAGAAATTAGTATAACACATTAGATGAAATAATCTATACTAATTCTTAAAATTATTTATGAAAATTTTTTGCTTGTAACAAGAGTACCTACTTATAAGTAAATTATAGAATACCGGGTTATGTCAAATTTGAGAAAAAGGAAAAAATATTTGACATTGTATAGTATATTACGTAACATGTTGGTTGAACGGATACTCTTATCCAGAGCTGGTGGAGGGTTAAGGCCCTATGAAACCCGGCAACCTGCATTACTATAATAATGCGTGGTGCTAACCTGATGCAAGGGGTTCCCTTGAACGATAAGAGTGAAAGGTAGAATGTTTAGTTCCTTTCCTCATGCATGTGGATAGGAACTTTTTTTATTCAAGCACAAATGTCGTACTCATTCAACCTATAAAACCTATAAAAAGATAAAAATTTCTTAAAGCCTTTCATCATCTTCGCACTGTTCCTTACGGGCGAATGTTGCTAAGGCAAAATGGATAATGAGTACCGTATCATAGCAGAGATTCGTCTCGTAAATTTAGGAGGAAATTTAATGTCAAATCGTCGACTGTTTACATCAGAAAGCGTAACAGAAGGTCATCCAGATAAAATTTGTGACCAAATATCCGATGCAATATTGGATGCGATACTAGAAGAAGATCCAAATGCAAGGGTTGCTTGTGAAACAATTGTTACAACTGGATTAGTGCTTGTAACCGGAGAAATTACTACGACAACTTATGTCGATATTCAAAGTATTGTTCGGGACACTGTCGCAGAAATTGGATATACGCGTGGGAAATTTGGATTTGATGCAGAAAACTTGGCGGTGCTCACTGCAATCGGTGAACAATCACCAGATATTGCAGAAGGTGTAGACCAAGCCTTAGAAGCACGAGAAGGATATATGACTGATGAGGATATCGAAGCGATTGGTGCTGGAGACCAAGGATTAATGTTTGGATTTGCTTGCAATGAAACTCCAGAACTGATGCCTCTACCGATTAGTTTAGCTCATCGACTTGCAAGAAGATTATCAGAAGTTCGGAAATCAAAAGAGATTCCGTATTTACGACCAGATGGTAAAACACAAGTTACTGTAGAATATGATGAAAATAATGTACCTCGTCGCATTGATACAATCGTCATTTCTACTCAGCATGATGAAGGAGTTACTCTTGATCAAATTAAAGTAGATATGATGGAAAAAGTTATTAAGGAAATTGTTCCAATAGAGTTGATTGATGACGATACTAAATACTTCATTAACCCAACTGGCCGCTTCGTAATTGGTGGACCAAAAGGAGATGCGGGTCTAACTGGACGCAAAATTATTGTGGATACTTATGGTGGATATGCTCGTCATGGTGGAGGAGCATTTTCTGGAAAAGACCCTACAAAAGTGGACCGTTCTGCTGCCTATGCTGCGCGTTATGTAGCAAAAAACATCGTAGCATCTGGTCTTGCTGATCGAGTAGAAGTTCAATTAGCTTATGCAATTGGTGTTGCACGTCCTGTATCCATTTCAATTGATACTTTTGGAACAGGTAAAGTAAGTGAGAGCAAATTAGTTGAGTGGGTCAAAGAACTATTTGATTTACGACCTGCGGGTATCATTAAAATGCTAGATTTGCGTCGTCCAATTTATAAACAAACTGCTGCATATGGTCATTTTGGTCGCACGGATATCGATTTGCCTTGGGAAAGAACAGATGTGGCCCAATTATTAAGAGAGAAGGCAGGATTATAATTATTTTATAAAAATGCAGGCAAATATGAACGCCTGCATTTTTATTTTTCAATGTAAATTTAATATTGTATAAATAATAATAACTTGAATTTTATTTCTTTAATGACTGATAATATTTTCCTTTTTCAACATATTCTTGAATAATGCGATCCATATCTTTACGATCTTCTTCTGTTACTTGACGGACGACTTTAGCAGGATTGCCCATAGCGACAGAATTTGGAGGGATTTTTTTACCAGGAGGTACTAAACTTCCAGCTGCAACGAGTGCTCCTTCTCCGATTTCAGCACCATCTAATATGATGGATCCCATGCCAATTAAAGCGCGTTTACGTACAATACAACTGTGTAAGGTAGCCTGATGACCAACGATGACTTCATCCTCTATGATTAGAGGGTTATTGGGACTTTGATGTAAACAACTTAAATCTTGGATGCTACAACGTTTTCCAATAATCGTTGGTGCAACATCTCCGCGAATCACAGTTCCAAACCAAATTGACGTATCTTCGCCAATTGTAACATCTCCAGTAATCGTTACATGGTCTGCTATAAATACAGAAGGATCGATATTAGGTTCTTTATCTTTATAAGGATAAATCATCGCAAAGCTCCTCATTTCTAAAGTATTATTATGTATATTATCCTAGCAAATAAGAAAATATTTGAAAATAGAACAAAACTAACTTGTAATGACAGAAGTATTAGTGGATTTAGGAGGAACGCTATGTGGAAGTGGGAAACTAAAGAGCAACCGAAAGCTGTTATAGTAATAATACATAGCGCTTTTGAAAACCACCGTTGGTATGCATGGTTAATAGAAAAATTGATGACGGAAGGTTATCATGTCGTGATGGGCGATTTACCAGGGCATGAAGAAGGGTCAAAATTTACGAGGGTTCATGATGAATTAATTGACGAATACTTACTTTTCATTAAACAGCTCATGAAAAGCGCTCTTCAATATCATTTACCAGTATTTATCATTGGACATGGCTTGGGCGGAACCCTTGCAATTCAATTTTTAAGGTCAACGAAGATGGAATGCGCTGGACTAGTATTAACTGCTCCGTGGTTACAGTTGCATAAACATTCCAATTTACTTACAAGTGCACTAGCAAGCATGAACATAGCACCAAGCAAAAAAGTGTCGATGGAGTTTGATAGACGATTATTTACTCGAAATTCTGATGGTTTTCTAGAGATGGAGGATGACGTACCATATCATTCCAATGTTACCGTTCGATGGTATCGAGACATTCAACAATTAATGAAAAATTTGATGACTCAGGATAAGACATTGTCATTGCCCATTTTGCTCATTACCCCTAATCAAGATAAAGTGGCGGATTCAGAAACGGCGAGAAAGTGGTTATTATTGCAAAAAACAAGTGAATTTCAATATAAAGACTGGCCCCATAGTTATCACAATATTTTTCATGATTATGAAAGGGAAGAAGTATTTCTATACATGAGAGATTTTATGAATAATGTTCTACGATCTATAGGATATATAGTTTAATTGAATTATATTGAAATTGGAGGAATGTTCGATATGGACATTCCTTTTTTAATATAAAATTAATAATTTTTTTAAAAAAATGATATCAAAAATATTGATTGTTTTCATAAGTTTTTGTAATATAAAAAATATTCATGATACATAAATTTAAAGGGGTGTGTGTATGTTAGAAAATTTCTTAAACTGGATTAGCGGCATCCTTTGGGGGCCAATCATGATTTATGGGATTTTAATCGTAGGACTTGTGTTCTCGATTATGACCCGATTTGCTCAAATTAGAAAAATTAAAGAAATGTTTGTTTTAATGTTTACTGGAGAGAAATCAGAAGCTGGTGTTTCTTCTTTCCAAGCATTAACGATAGCGCTTTCAGGACGCGTCGGTACCGGAAATATTATTGGTACGGCCAGCGCTATTGCATTCGGTGGTCCAGGTGCGGTATTCTGGATGTGGATTACAGCATTTATTGGAGCATCAACAGCTTATGTTGAATCAACTTTAGCGCAAATCTATAAAACTAAGAAACAAGGGGTTTATCGTGGTGGACCGGCGTATTATATGGAAAAGGGGACTGGAAAACGCTGGTTCGGGGTAGTGTTTGCGATTGCAGCCATTTTAGCGATGGCTATCTTGATGCCTGGAGTTCAATCAAATGCCATTTCCAGTGCAATGAACAACGCATTTAACATTTCACCTTGGATAACAGGTTTAATTACAATTGCTTTACTTGGTTTCGTTATTATTGGTGGAGTAAAACGAATTGCGAATGCAGCTCAAATTATCGTACCATTTATGGCGGTTGCATACCTATTAGTAGCAATTGTCGTGATTATCATGAATATTTCTGAAGTGCCTGCAGTATTCGGATTAATTATCCGCAGTGCATTTAGTGTAGATGCAACATTCGGTGGAATGATTGGTGCTGCCATTGCATGGGGGGTAAAACGCGCTGTTTATTCCAACGAAGCTGGACAAGGTACAGGACCACATGCTGCTGCAGCTGCGGAAGTATCCCATCCAGTTAAGCAAGGTCTAGTACAATCAGCATCTATTTATATTGATACGTTGCTTGTATGTTCCGCGACAGCGTTAATGATTTTATTCATGGGCACTTACAATACGAATGTGAATAATGCTGATGGAGAATTAATTGTTGAACATGTACCAGGGCATAACTATACAGAATTTACTCAGCTTGCTGTTACTGGAGCATTCCCTGGATTAGATAATTTCGGTGCTGCATTTGTAGCCTTTGCGTTATTCTTCTTTGCATTCACAACATTAATGGCTTACTACTATATTGCAGAAACAAATGTTGCTTATTTATTCTCCGGTCGCACTGAAGGAACGATTACTTGGATTCTAAAAATTGTAATGCTTGCTTCCGTATTTTACGGTTCAGTAAGAACATCAGATTTAGCTTGGCTACTAGGGGATATTGGACTTGGTTTAATGGTTTGGACAAATGTCATTGGAATTATTGTATTAGCGAAGCCTACCTTCATTGCTTTAAAAGATTATGAGGAACAAAGAAAAGCTGGAAAAGATCCTGTATTTGATCCTATTAAATTAGGAATTAAAAATGCAGATTTCTGGGTAGAGCGTAATAAATCTCAAAATCAACAAGAAAATAAAGAAAAATAGAAATATAAAAACTGCCGACTTATTTTAAGTCTGGCAGTTTTTTCATTTTCTCCAAAGCAATGATAAACGGAGGGTCGTTTTTTTGATTAATGAATTCATAGCGAAGAACGTGAACATATTTTTGAGGAAGAGATTTTACAAATTCAATCACCGCATCTCTTTCCTCTTTCCCACCTTCGTGACCATGGTAAATCACTAAAACTATTATGCCACCAATCTTTAAAAGTGATAGTAATTGTTCAATTGCAGAAATAGTTGTTTCTCCTTTGGTGATAATGTCATGATTTCCACCAGGTAAGTAGCCTAAATTAAAGATAGCCCCCGCTACTTCTTCTTGGACATATTTAGTCAGTTGTTCGTGTCCATCTAAAATGACACGGGCTCTATGTTCTAATCCGTTTTCTTTTAATCGTTGAATTGTTACATCTACTGCTTGTTGTTGAATATCAAAGGCATAGACAAAACCTGTCTCTCCTACAAGATTAGCTAGAAATAATGTATCGTGGCCGTTTCCAGCGGTTGCATCAACGGCGATATCACCTTCATTAATTACAGATGATAATAAAGTTTTTGCGTAAGGTAAAACCCGTTCTAGCATTATTTGTTCACTTCCGCCTTATAATATTTTCCTTGCCAGGAGTTTCTACGTTCTAATTCAGCATCAATGCCGTTTAACACTTCCCATTTGTTCACGCTCCACATTGGTCCAATCATTAACTCTATCGGTCCATCACCGGTAATGCGATGGATGATCATGTTTGGCGGAAGAATTTCTAATTGGTCTGCTACAAGTTTGATATACTCTTCTCTTTCAAGGAATTGCAACATGCCTTTTTCATATTGTTTTACCATCGGTGTTCCTTTTAATAAATGCAAGAGATGAATTTTGATGCCTTGAACATCTAACTTAGCCACTTCACGTGCCGTTTCCATCATCATATCGTAATCTTCTAATGGTAAACCGTTAATGATGTGGGTACAAACACGTATATTATGTTTGCGAAGTTTCTCGACTCCTTCAACATATGTAGCATAATCATGAGCTCGATTGATTAAATTCGCTGTTCTTTCATGTACCGTTTGCAGTCCCATTTCAACCCATAAAAATGTTCTTTCATTTAATTCTGCCAAATATTCTACGACGTCATCTGGTAGACAATCGGGGCGAGTAGCGATGCTTAAACCCATTACCCCTTCACAATTTAG
>SMEK01000267.1_pt1 | contig 21470 bp, 21 predicted proteins | sample 2456371 | NCBI WGS metagenome assembly SMEK01 (sample SAMN10132590, study PRJNA489261) | soil metagenome | isolation source: day1 antibiotic-loamy sand soil ammended with composted manure from dairy... | place: USA | collected 2015-04-01
AAGACTAATATTAAATCACCTTTGGCAGTTTTTCTTAATGTTTTCAATATTGCTCTAAGTGCTGCTTCTGTATGGGCATAATCGATATAAATAGACAAATTTAAATGGTTTGGAATGGACTCAAGCCGACCTTTAGGCAATCGCAACTGCTCTGCCGCTTCACAAATATTTTCGATAGAAAAGCCTAATTCGCTTACTGTCGTAATTGCTGCAATAGCATTTTGCAATTGATGTTCTCCTACGAATGGCAAAGTAAATACTTTTTGACCTTTATCGCTCTGTAAACAGCAAGTGGAATGATGATTTCCCTCTGCTAATAGTTGCAATTGATAATTTACACGATTTCCAAGACCAAAATAAGTTTTTTCCTTTTTCGATTGTAAGCCTACTGTGCGACAAAATGAATCATCACCATTTAGTACTAATTTATCTGCTAGTTGAGCCAAAATTTGTTTTGATTGTTTATACTTCTCGTAAGAACCGTGATCTTCAATATGATCTTCCGCTAAATTTAAAAATACGCCAATATCAATATCACAATCATCTAGTCGATGAGTAGATAACCCCATGGAAGATGCTTCAAGTACGACATATTGAACTTTATTGCGTACTGCGTATTGCAATATTTTGTGTAAATGTTTTGGTTGTAGCGTTGTTAATGCTTCATATTCTATTTGTAATTCTTCACCGTTTATAAAAACTCCATTCGTTCCAATTACCATTACTTTTTTATGTAGTGCTTGTAATAATTGACCAATAAAATGGCTCACAGTCGTTTTTCCATTCGTCCCTGTAATGGCAATCACTTGCATCGCTTCTGCTGGAAATCGATAAATTTTTGCAGCACTAAATGACATGAATTTTAAACAGTTTGGTACCCAAATAAGTGGAACGGATAACTTTAATTGATCAAGTTGTGTTTCATCTTCAATGACAACTCCAACTGCTCCATTTTTTACAGCCAAATCAATATACTGATATCCATCAAATTTTCTTCCTTTTCGTACAACAAATAAATCACCGGGTTTTACATGTTGTGCATAGTCTTCAACGCCATTTACTTCTACACGGATGGAACCGCCTTTTACCGTACATGGCCAATCTTTCAATAATTCTGCTAATTGCACTGTGTCACTCCTTTTCCCTATCATATGCCTAGGTCGTTAATGTGACACTGTCAGAAAAGGGTCAACAATAATCCCGTATCCCCTTTTAAAAAAAAAGCACCATTATCCCTGTGGGATATGGTGAACTTTTATATAACGGCTCATTATTTATTAAGAAAGATTTGAGTATAATAATTAATGAAAACGCCTGATCCTACATGAGTGAAATCATCATTCAAAATTAATTGACGATGGTCTTCCGAATTGAACCAACCGTGGGCAGCTTCAATGGCATCGTAATATGCAGTTGCCAAGTTTTCGCCAGCTTCATTATATGAAACAGAATGAGATTCTAAACGATCTTTTAAAGAACCGAATTTCGGAGAATCATGTGATAAATAATTTTCCATATACATTTCTTCACTATGTTCCATTGCAACGATACTTGCATCAACATCCCATTGTAAAGCAGTCACACGTTCTTTTTTACGAAAAACATTTACAATATCAAACAATTGTCTCGAATAGCCTTCATTGCTTTGTTGTAACACATAAGAATTTAAATTAAGCGTTGGAATGAGATCCCCTACAAAAGTCATCTCATATGGCCGATGTTTAATAAGGGTTTCGCTGTTAATAAATCGAATTCCAATTAAAGTATCAGTGAATTGGTCAATATATAATTGAGCAAAAACACCGTCAAATTTTACTAAAATCCGAGTGTGCATATCGTATTCTGTCAATGAAAAGATGTAAATATTTTCCCCTATTTTGACTGATATCTCCGGATTAACTATCGTCATTCGATAAATTTCATCAAGGGTTTGGCCAATTTTATAAGGAGTGGCATCCATATTTTCACCAGCTATGTATACTTGAGTAATTTTCCCGTGATCAACACCAAACATGGCAAAGGAATTACTATCATGATTATAAATCCACCATTCATAACCATAGGCGCTTTGGTCGATGCGATTCGGTTCACCAAACTCTTTCAATAATATATTACTTTCTTGATTTATGTATGTAGAGACCCCCGCTTCCGGTCTTGGTAAAGCATCTTCAAACCCATCTGGAATTTCTGTTTTTGGAATGACAGTAGATTTCAAATTTGGTCCTTCTAAAGGTTTTAATTCACTAGTTGAATCTGATGTATAATAATACACAATAGCTAAAGAAAAAAGGACAATTAATATTCGAAAGAGAGTTTTCATACAATTCATATCCTTTTCTATAATGGTTTAATTATACTAAATTAATCATGTATGACACAATGTTGTCATTGCAACTCTTGAGAAATTGCACTATTATAAAATTATGCGTAAAATTTTGTGCGATGTAACTAAAGGAGGAACATTCATGTATTTCGAAAACAAAACACTTGAAGATATAATAGTTGAACAAGCAGTACTTGTTGATATTATGGAAAAAAACGGTTTACAATGCCATGGCACATGGGACTATGATCGTATGACATTTGACAAACGTTTCGATGTAAAAGAAGGCCGTTATTATCTACGCGTATTCTGCACTGCAATTTCAGGTGACTGTGGAAATAACAGCGCAACTTTAAAAATCTTAAAACCCGCACTTGGTAAATATTATTATCCACATGGCGTAGAATACGGTGATGATGAAGTATTCCCAACTCATTTAGTAAAAAAATGTGAAACGATTTTAGAAAATGTGAAAAAAGATTTAGCCGAATTAGGCATCGCTTAATGCACTCATATATTCATTTTACAAAAGAGGCAGCTGAATAGCCTCTTTTTATTTTTGCTTCAAATTTTACTTAAAAAATAGAAATAAAAAAAGGAGCTATTAAATTAGCTCCTATTAAAATCCAAATATTGCTTTAATGACAGAAGTAGTTTCTCCGCCTTCATAAATAACATATAGAAGTAAATAGACAATAACGCCTGTAATGGCAGTAAAGAACCATATAATACTCGTAATCGGTCCAAGTCGATTATGAGTGCGATACTTTTCCCTTAATCCTGTCACAATGCTAACAATACCAAAAACAGCTCCTACTGTAGCTAATAGGATATGGAAAAATAAGAAGAATGTATAATATATTTTTAACTCTTCTGGTCCACCAAAAGACGTATTACCAATAAAGATAGTTCGACTAGCATAAATAATAAAGAATATTAATGCACTAACACCAGCTGCCAACATTACTTTTTTATGTGCTTCTTTTTTTCCTTTAATGATTAACCCCCATCCAATTGCAACTAAAATTGCACTTATAACGATGAAGGCTGTGCTGATAGTTGGTAAAATTGGTACGCCCATTCTTTACAAACTCCTATTCTTAATATTGATTTCTTTTTTTCGCTTGAAACTCACTATATGCTTTTGCAGTAATTTCTTCTTCACTAATTTTGTGTTCATCTCTCCACCAGTCGATGAATACAAAATACAGCAAAATTCCTAAAATTATTTCTTGGATAATTTTCATAAGTACTCCGCCCAATTGTTGGTCACGAATTGGTGATAAATTCGTAAACAATTCTGGACCAGATAGTTGAACTGTTGTACTTATGCTAGCTAGAGTTTGATCCGGCACACATAGAGCCATTGCTCTTAACCATGCTTCTCCATCAGTATATGTTGCATAGACAGGATCTTTTGTAAAAATAATTAATGCACAAGCAGGAGTTATTACAACAGCTGTAGCAATTATATATCCAATCTTGTACAACCCTTTTAATTTCGGTTGCCCTGGCACTTCATTCACAAGTGGCCAGTACATAAAAAAGGCAGATAAAAACAATACAAGACTAGCTAAACCATGTAAAGTTTCATCAATTTTAATGTAGTCAAATACTAAAGGAATATGATATACAGAGAAAGTTAATGCAAAACCCAGTACCGAAACGATCGGATTTGTAAACACTTTAATTAGTTTATTGACTACCGGAAACTCAACTACGACTTTCCAAACCCACCATGGAATTCCTTTAATAATCAATATTGGTAGTAATAGCAAATAAAAGGCCATTTGAACCATATGCATTGTAAACGTTATATTCGACATTAAATCAATCGGCGATCCTTTTATTACATATAAAAGCACGATTCCTAAAACAAAGTAAATCGCCTCTCGTTTCTTCAATGGTTCACTCTCTTTAAAATCACTTCTCCAACGAATTGTAATGAGAAAATAGACAATGACTAAAAAAATCAATGTCCCAATCATATATGGGCTCCACAAAGCTTGAAACCCAAATATACTTAAAGGCATATTATCGCTCCTTAAAACCAAGTAGTAAAAATAGCAAAGTTCTATTGACATTATATCATTATTTCACTATACGAAATGTAATAAAAAGGCCATCTTTTTGAAGAAAATATGATATTTTTCAAAAGTAAATATATGTAAGAATGGCTGCCTAGAAATTCTAGACAGCCATTTTCATTACCACCAAATAATTGTGTTAAATGCCAAGAAGAATGTGAATGCAATGACAGCTCCTACCCATACAAAAGTGGAGATTACACCGATAAAAGGTGCATGTTTATCATCCATATGCATGAAGGAATATAGTTGTAATACAACTTGAATACCAGCTAATAGTAAGATCACTGGTTTAATAAAAGTTGGTGCAAAGTCAGCAACAACTGTTGCAAATGCAACGAATGTTAAGAAAATCATAATCGCAAAATTAATAACTTGCTTGCGCATTTGTACTGCGCTTTTTCTGCGATCAAATTCGTATTGGGACTGGCTTCTACCTTGAATCTCAGTATCGTGACTCATATTATCCTAACACCCCCATGAGGTATACTACCGTAAAGATGAATACCCAAACAACGTCAATAAAGTGCCAATAAATGGACGCTACAAAGTATTTAGGTGCGTTGTATAGATTCAGACCACGACTAGCATTACGGACGATTAAGCAGATCATCCAAACTAATCCGATAATTACGTGAAGACCGTGCGTTCCTACAAGTGTAAAGAATGCTGAAGAGAACGCAGATTGAGTATAACCAAAACCAATGTGTACATAGTGATAGAACTCATAAATTTCAAGGGCAAGGAAGCCAAGTCCAAGAAGAACTGTTACTCCAGTCCAAAGTTGAACCCCTTTGAAATTATAGTTTTTCAAATGATACATCGCATATACAGAAGTTAATGATGATGTTAAAAGGAACATCGTCATCACAAAGGCCAATGGTAATTCAAATAGTTCTTGAGATGTGAACTGCATACCTGCTGGACCTTTGTTTCTCAAAGAAATGTATGTTGCAAATAAACTTGCGAATAACACAATATCGCTACAAATGAAAATCCAAATACCTACGTACTTATTTTTACCTTCATGTGTTGCTTGTTCTGGGTGTTCTGGCCAAGTTTGAGGGGTGAATTTAGTATTTAACATTATTTATTTCCCCCTTTTCCATAAAGCTCATTTTCAATTTCAATAATTTCTTCTGCATGTAAGTGATATCCTAAATCATCTTTTACTGAACGAACAATCATTGCAAGTACAGTAATACCAAGTCCAATTACCATTACTGGTACTGACCAAGATTCTCCATCTGGATGATATAATGCACCAAATGCAGCAACGAATAATCCGATTGACATAATAAGCGGTAAAATTGAGTTATTTGGCATATGAACATCGCCAAGTGGCTCTGCATATGTCATGCCTTCAGGATTTCCTTCTTGTTTTTCAATCCAATATGGGTCAAATCCACGAACAAGTGGAGTTTGTTTAAAGTTATAGAATGGAATAGGAGTTTTTAATGCCCATTCTAAAGAACGTCCATCTCCCCAGTAGTCGCGGCAGTTTAATGGTTCAGATTTAATTGATAACAACATGTTTAGAACCATTAACACTACACCAATTGCCATCATAATCGCACCGATGGATGAAATGAAGTTGAATAAATCCCAACCTTGACCTTCCATGTAAGTGAATACGCGGCGTGGCATACCCATTAATCCAAGGAAGTGCTGTACAAAGAATGTTAAATGGAATCCGATAAAGAAAATCCAGAATGTCCAATAACCTAATTTTTCGCTCATTGCACGGTTGAAGAATAACGGCCAATAGAAGTGGAATGATGCAAAGATTGCCGTTACGATACCACCAACGATTACGTAGTGGAAGTGTGCAACGATAAAGTATGAATCGTGTAATTGATAGTCAAGTGGTGCAGTTGCCTGCATTACACCTGTTACCCCACCAGCAACGAAAGATGGGATAAATCCTAAAGCGTAAATCATTGGTACAGTAACTTTAATAGAACCGCCCCAAATTGTCAGAATCCAGTTAAATACTTTCATACCTGTAGGAACAGCAATCGCCATTGTTGCAACTGCGAAAATAGCGTTAGCTGTTGCACCAAGACCAGTTGTAAACATGTGGTGAGCCCAAACCATGAATCCTAAGAAACCGATTAAGATTGTCGCGAATACCATTGAAGAGTATCCAAATAAACGTTTACGAGCAAATACCGGAATAATTTCAGAGAATAATCCGAATGCTGGTAAAACTAAGATATACACTTCAGGGTGACCGAAAATCCAGAATAAGTGCTCCCAAATAATCGTATTACCACCCATTGTATGATCGAAGAAGTTTGCATCGAACATACGGTCAACTAACATCAAGAATAACCCTACAGTAAGTGGAGGGAATGCGAATAAAATTAATGTACTAGAGATTAGCGATGTCCAAGTAAATAAAGGCATACGCATAAATGTCATACCTGGTGCACGCATAGTGATAATAGTAACAATGAAGTTAATACCAGAAATTAATGTACCTGCACCAGAAATCTGTAAACCTAATACATAGAAGTCAATACCATGTCCAGGTGAATATAAAGATAATGATGCATATGAAGTCCAACCAGCATCAGGTGCTCCACCCATAAAGAATGATAAGTGCAAGAATGTAGCACCTAAGAAGAATAACCAAAATCCTAATGAGTTCAGGAATGGGAATGCTACGTCACGAGCACCAATTTGTAAAGGTACAACCATGTTCATAAAGCCGAATAATAGTGGTGTTGCTGCTAAAAAGAGCATTGTTGTACCGTGCATTGTTAATAACTCATTGAAAGTACCGGCAGAAATAAAGTCGCTATTTGGAAACATTAGTTGAATACGCATTAAAAGCGCTTCAAAACCTGCGATAGCAAAGAATAATAGCCCAGAGAATAGGTACAATACCGCAAGTTTTTTATGGTCAACAGTTGTTAAATAGTCCCAAATAACCGCACCCACGCCCTTTTTCTTTGTGACTGCTACTGAGCTCACAACTTTAACCTCCTTAATTAATCTCTATCTATATCTTTTAAATGATTATTTTTCAACTGATAAGCTCATTAAGTAATCAGCTACAGCACTTACTTCCTCATCAGTTAATTCTTTATACATGTCAGTCATTAAGTTGCCTGGTTTATATTTTTCAGGATTTTTAATCCATGCTTCTACATTCTCTTTTGTATGCTCTAAGATACCTGCAACACGGTTGCGATCACCAAATGTTGTTAAGTTTGGACCCATTGCTCCAGCAGGGCTAACTGCAGAAACTGCGTGACAACCTAAGCAGTTTTGAGCAAATACTGCTTCACCTAAATCTGTTGAATCAGTAGAAGCTGTTTGACCTTCTGTAGCTTGCATAGCAGCTACCCAAGCATCAAAGTCTTGACGATTTAATGATTTTACTTTGAAATCCATTAATGCGTGAGAAGGACCGCAAAGTTCAGCACATTTTCCGTACCATACACCTTCTCCACCATTTAAGCCTGCAGATTCTTTATCGAATACTAGATAGAATTTATTTACGTTTTCAACGTTAGTATCCATTTTTCCGCCGATTGCAGGAATCCAGAATGAGTGTTTAACGTCAGCTGCTTTTAAGTTGAAGTAAACCTTTTCATTTGTTGGAACAACTAGTTCTTGAGCAGTGACAATACCATATTCAGGATATTCAAATTCCCACCAATATAATTTTGCAGTAACATTTACTGTTAGCGCAGTTGGATTACCTTCCTCATCCACTTCATCCATAGCAGATACATCGGCAAATTTATAAGTAGCCAAAATAGTTGGAACAGATAAAATTAATAAAAGAATAATTGGGATAACTGTCCAAATTACTTCTAAAGTGTGGCTACCTTCCACTTGTTTTGGCATGTAATCTTCGCCGAGTTTAGAGCGACGGAATTTCGCGAAAGTAAGTAAATAAAGAACTGAAACTACTATAACTACTAACGTCATGATGCTTGTAGCTAGTAATAGTAGATTAAATTGCTCTTTTCCGACAGCACCAGATGGTCGAAGTGTTGAAATATACTCTTCACCACAGCCCGATAAAATAATAGCAAATGCTGCTAATAACGGGAAAAGAGACCATTTTTTAAGCCCTTTCTTCATAGCTTAATTAAACCCCTCTTTCTTTTGATTGTCTTGTCTAACAGGACATTATGGCTCTATCTATTTGAATTCTTTATTGAAGAAAGAATCCCTGATGGTATAAAACTGTTAATTAATGAGTGAAATTTTTACTGTAATTCATATCATCAATCAAACTAATACAACATATACTTAGTATAAACAGTACTTAATCTAATAATGGTGCTTAATAAGTGCAAAAACCGCTATTTAGCAGTTTATACATAAAAATGAAACAATAACCATATTAACATACAATTTTCATTAGATGAATGACATTTTTTTAAAATAAAAATTTAAATATAACTCCATGCATTTATTACATACATGTCCTAATGAAAACACAGTTTCCCCATGAGCTCCATTTTCACTAGCTCTGAGTTTACTATGACGATCATTATATTGGCAAGAAAATTCAATGCCTCAAAATTTCAGCCCGCTATTATTTCCCTCCTTTTTTTCCTTTCAAAATTGTAAGCTTTACTTACTAAATTCTACTATATCGAACTTTGTGCCAAATTTCTAGATTATAAGGTGAATTTTGTGTGAAACACCAAGTTCAATGACCTTAATTTCTACTTTACTACAAAGCATATTATAAGGAACTATCAATTAATAGTATTTTTGTGAAATCTTTTTCACATTTCTGTGAACAGTTTGTGAAATTTCATATCAATTATTTCGTGCGAATTCTTTGAAGTTGTCTTTTTTGTATGAATTCGCTATCATCATAAAAGCATAGCTTTTTTCATGCAATTTTTACAGAGTATAAAAGTAGGTGTCAATTAATGCAACACAGGTATTATTGGATATTAAAATGGGTTGCAGTAGCTACTACCCTTGGTATGTTGCTTATTCTATTAGGGGGAGCTCTCGTAACAAAAACGGATAGCGGTTTAGGCTGTGGTCGAAATTGGCCAGATTGTAACGGATCATTGATTCCAAAAGAAATTACTACTGAAGTGTTGATTGAGTTTTCCCATCGCTTTGTTACCGGGGCAGTCTCCATCCTAGTTTTAATATTAGTTTTTTGGACATGGAGATCTCTCAGTCACGTTAAGGAAGTTAAATTTTTAGGATTTCTAGCAATCTTTTTCCTTGTATTGCAAGCATTAATTGGTGCTGCCCAAGTACTTTGGGGACAAGGCGATTTTATTTTAGCCCTGCACTTTGGTATTTCCCTTATTTCCTTTGCAGCCGTAATGTTGCTCGCAATGATTGTTTTCGAAGTCGATCAGAAATTTGATGCTGATCGGGTTATTATTCGTAGAAAATTAAAGTGGCATACCATTGGTGTTACCCTTTATTCATACATAGTAATATATACCGGAGCGCTAGTTAGACATACAGGATCAAGTTTAACATGCCCTAGTTGGCCGTTTTGCTATAACGATAAACCATTTAGTTTACCTAGCAAAATGTATGAATGGGTGCACATGGGGCATCGTTTAGCCGCATTATTAATTTTCATTTGGATTTTATATATTATGATTCATGCCTTTAAACATTATAAAGATCAACGGGTTATTTATTGGGGCTGGATTATCGCGTTTATTCTTGTTGCTTTGCAAATTATTGCAGGCATGTTCATTATCTTGACTCAATTAAATTTAGTCGTGTCCTTACTGCATTCATTGTTTATTACACTATTGTTCGGACTGTTATGTTATATGATTTTATTAGTTGCCCGTAGTTCTTATAACGAAAATAAAAGATAATTTTCATGTGGATTGTTCTCTTAATGAGAGGCAATCCATTTTTATTTCATTACTATTGAATCGAATCTTCAAATCCTTAAAGATATTCCCCAAGCAATAATTGCTATACTACTATATTTCTTACGCTCTAGAGAATTTATCAACCAAATATTAAAAAAAAATGAGCGAATTAGAAAACATATCGCTTTCTAAATTCGCTCCATTTATGAAATTTCATATTCTTACATTATTCAAGTTCAATTAATAAGTCACCAGTTGAAATGGCATCGCCTGGTTTCGCGTAAATTTCTTTTATAACCCCATCGTTAGGTGCTTGTACAGTCGTTTCCATCTTCATTGCTTCTGTAATTAATAAATGATCTCCACGTTTTACACGACTACCATTTGATACAAGAACTTTTAATACCGTTCCAGGCATTGTTGCACCAATTTGATTCGGATTATTCGGATCTGCCTTAATAGCAATTGTTCCATCTGCTTCAACCGTTAAATCTTCAACTACGACTTCACGAGGTTGACCGTTAAATTCGAAGTAAATAACTCTCGTTCCATCGTGTTCTGCTTCACCAATCGATACTAATTTAATAATAAGTGTTTTTCCTTTTTCAATTTCTACTTCAATTTCCTCTCCGATTCTTAAACCATATAGGAATGAAGGCGTATCTAAAGCAGAAAGGTTGCCATATTTTTCAACAGCTTTAAAGTAATCTTCAACTACTTTTGGATAAAGTGCATAGGAGATAACATCTTTTTTCGTTAACGATTTGTTAACTTTTTTCTCCAGTTCTTCTTTCAATTTGTCAAAATCAACTGGTTCTAATAATTCACCAGGTCGAACTGTAATCGGTTTTCGATCTTTTAATATTACTTTTTGTAGTTCTTCAGGGAAACCACCGTGAGGCTGACCTAAATATCCTTGGAAAAATTCAACTACAGAATCAGGGAAATCAATCGTTTTTCCTTTTTCTAAAATGTTTTCCTCATTTAAATCATTTTGAACCATGAATAATGCCATGTCGCCAACAACTTTAGATGATGGCGTTACTTTAACGATGTCGCCAAATAATAAGTTAACACGAGAGTACATCTTTTTCACTTCATCCCAGCGATCAGCAAGGCCAACTGCTTTCGCTTGTTGCTGTAGGTTACTATACTGACCACCAGGCATTTCATGAACATAAATTTCTGAATGCGGGCTTTTCATGCCGCTCTCAAAATCTCGATAAAACTCTCGAACATCTTGCCAATAATAGGATAATTGCTCAAGAGAATCGATATCCGCACGTACTTGTCGATTTGAGCCGCTCATGGCATAATAAAGTGTATTTGCACTAGGCTGAGATGTTAAACCTGCCATGGAACTTAATGCCGTATCAACAATATCAACACCCGCTTCAATAGCTTTTGCATATGTGTAAATTCCATTGCCGCTCGTGTCATGAGTATGCAAATGGATTGGCAAGTCTACAGCTTCTTTTAGTTCAGAAATAAGCACATAAGCAGCTTCTGGCTTCAATAATCCCGCCATATCTTTGATGGCTAAAATATGTGCTCCAGCTCGCTCCAATTCCTTCGACATTTCTTTATAGTATTGAATTGTATATTTCGAACGAGTTGGATCTAAAATATCGCCAGTATAACAGATCGCAGCTTCTGCGATTTTGCCTGTGTTTCGAACTTCATCGATGGCAATTTCCATACCTTTAATCCAGTTTAAGCTATCGAAAATTCGGAATACGTCAATTCCTGCATTTGCAGCTTCTTTAATAAATTCGCGAATTAAGTTATCTGGATAGTTTGTATAACCTACCGCATTAGCACCACGGAACAACATTTGGAATAATATATTCGGAATTTGTTCACGGAGTTTCACAAGTCTTTCCCATGGATCTTCTTTTAAGAAGCGGTAACTCACGTCAAATGTTGCGCCACCCCAAAGTTCTAATGAGAAGAAATTATGCAACATGCGAGCATTATAATCTGCAATTTGATACATATCTTGGCTGCGAACTCGGGTTGCTAAGAGCGACTGGTGAGCATCACGGAATGTTGTATCCGTTAACAATACATCTTGTTGCTCCTTAATCCAACGAACAACCCCCTCTGGACCTTGTTCGTCTAAAAGTTGTTTTGTTCCCCGTGGTATCTCAGTGTTTTTAATATCCAATTTCGGTTTTGTCGGTTTGACAAAAATCGGTTTCTTCTTTTTCTCAATTCCAGGGAAGCCATTTAATGTTACATCCCCGATATATCTCAATAACTTTGTACCGCGGTCTTTGCGTGTAGCAAAGTTAAATAATTCAGGGGTTGAATCAATAAAACTTGTATCAAAATCACCAGATAAAAACTTCTCATGTAAAACAACATTTGTTAAAAATGGAATGTTCGTTTTTACACCACGAATTCGGAATTCACGCAAGTTTCGATCCATTTTCGCAGCAGCTTCTTTAAATGTTCTACCCCAAGTGGAAATTTTGACAAGCAAAGAATCGTAATAAGGGGTTACAACAGCTCCTTGGAATCCGTTGCCTGCATCTAAGCGCACCCCGAATCCACCGCTTGAACGATAAACCATGATTTTTCCTGTATCCGGCATAAAATTATTTGCTGGATCTTCTGTTGTAACGCGAGATTGAATCGCATGTCCAAATAAAGGAATTTCACTTTGTTCAGGGATTCCGATTTCTTTGGAATGAAGATTGTACCCTTCTGCAATTTTAATTTGCGCATGAACAATATCAATGCCCGTAATCATTTCAGTGATCGTATGTTCTACTTGAATACGCGGATTCACTTCGATGAAATAGAAGTCGTCACCGGAAACTAAAAATTCTACTGTTCCAGCATTCACGTATTCAACGTTTTTCATCAACTTAACTGCAGCTTCACAAATGGAGTTTCTCAAATATTCTGAAAGCGAAATCGATGGCGCAATCTCTACCACTTTTTGATGACGACGCTGAATAGAACAATCACGCTCATATAAATGAACGATATTGCCTGTTTTGTCCCCTAAAATTTGCACTTCTATATGTTTCGGTTTAATAATCGCTTTTTCCACGTATACTTCATCGGAACCAAAAGCAGCCTTTGCTTCTGATTTTGCCCTTTCATAGGCACTCTGTAATTCGTCTTTTGAATGCACCAATCGCATTCCTCGACCGCCACCGCCAAGCGCCGCTTTAATCATCACTGGATAACCTACATCATCTGCAAAGCGCTCTAATTCCTCAAAGGATGAAACAGGGCCATCGCTACCAGGAATAACTGGAATTCCCGCAAGAATTGCTTGTTCCCTTGCTTTCACTTTATCTCCAAAAATTTCTAAATGTCTAGAATTTGGACCGATGAAAATAATACCTTCTTCTTCACAGCGTTTCGCAAATTCAACATTTTCAGCTAAAAAGCCATAACCTGGATGGATGGCGTCTGCTCCTGATTCTTTTGCGATTTCAATGATGCCTTCAATATCTAAATAAGCATCGATTGGACCTTTCCCAACACCAACGATATAGGCTTCATCAGCTTTATAACGATGGTGTGAAGCACGATCCTCTTGAGAATAAATCGCAACTGTCTTAATGTCTAATTCATTGCAAGCTCGTAAAACACGAATTGCAATTTCCCCTCTGTTTGCCACTAATAATTTACGAATTTTTCTCATTGTGTCCCCCTAAGTTTTCTTTTTTCTAGTTTCTCATACATAGAAACATTGATTAATATGCCCATTGCGAAAGATAGAACCAATATAGATGATCCACCGTAACTAATGAATGGCAACGTTACCCCAGTTAATGGAATTAGTCCCGATAAACCACCTAGATTAGTAAAGGTTTGGATGGCAATCCAGCTAGCAATGCCCGCTGATATCATTCTTGCTAAAGGATCTTTCGTAAGCAAAGCAATCAAAATTCCTTTAAATACGATAAATCCTAAACCACCAAGTACAATAATAACGCCTAACAAACCCAATTCTTCCGCAATTACAGCCATTATAAAATCAGTTTGCGGTTCCGGTAAATACCCCAGTTTTTGTACGGATTGACCAAGACCTACACCTTCTAATCCACCAGAACCAATCGCCATATAGCCTCGAATGACTTGAAGGCCTGAACCTTGCTCATACTCAAATGGATTTAAAAAAGCTTTAATTCTCCCAATTCGATTTTCTGTAAAAATTGAATCCCTTTTAAATAACGCTAAAATTCCAATAATGGCTCCACCAAAAAGTGCTAATTCCGCAAAAAATTTAAAAAAGGTTCGTATGCGAATTCCACTTGCGGCAACAACTGCTATAGCGATGCCAGAAATAATAAGCACAGCTCCAATGTCAGTTTCATTTGCCACAAAAAAGATAATCGCAATCCATACTATAATGGGATAAATAATATGGTTTGGGTGTAAGTCTACCATCGGTGTTTTTAAACTTTTGTTATAAAAGGCACCGGCAAAATACAGTATGATTATCAGTTTTGCGAGTTCTGAAGGTTGGAATGACATAATTCCAAATAAATTAATCCAACTTCTTGATCCCGTCTCGGCTTCACCCGTACCAAATAGCAATAGCCAAAACATTAAAGTGATAATTAAGCCAACCATAAACATCATAATTTTTTTCCTACTATAATGTTTATACGGGAAAAAAGCACCGAGAACAAAGGTAAAAAATGCAACCACTAAATTAAATAATTGTTTTTTATAATAATAATCCGGTTCTTTACCGTTGACAATAGCTACCATCATACTGGAACTATAAATCATGACAAGTCCAAATAAACATAGGAACACATATACGAAAAATAATGGATAATCAAAATTTCTAATATAGTATGAAATATATTTTCTCATAGTAAAGACCTCTTTTAGAAAAAAAACTCAAATCAAATCGATTTGAGTCTTCTGTTACTTGTTTGTGTTTGTATATGCTTCATGTAACAAGGACAATTCCTTTTCTAATGTATCCAAAATCTTCCTGCCTTGTTCACGTTCAATCAATCCCAACTTTACGGCGAAATCGATTTCACGGGATAAGCCAAACATTTGTGTATCCAACACTTCTTCATACAAAGGACACTGTGGCATCGTTAAATGGTCCATTTGCACTTTAATTAAACGAGCTATTTTATCTGCATCTTCCAATAACAATTCTAAAGCTTTTTCTTGGAAGGAAGCTTGTGTTTTTTTCTCCATGAGGACGCCCCCATTAATGTGATTTCTTCTATTCTATCTTTATAAAGTTTAGCTTTTAGCACATAAAAATGCAAGTAGCAAACAATAGGTAGAACCGTGATAAATGATTATTTCTTTATTAAGATAGAATCTAGCTGTATACTGATATATGTAAAATAGTTAAGGGGGATATTTAAAAATGGAAAGCATCATTCCAATTAAAGGTAAAGTCAAGTATAAATTAACATTAGATCCATCCGTATGGATTTTTGATGATCGCAGAATTGATTTAAAATCTTATTTCACCAATCCGAAACAAGAAGAAGATGAAGATTTAAAATACTTATTTAACATGGGAAAACACTGGTCCCGTGAAATCATGGAAGGTGCAACATTCCCTCCTACATTAAAAACTGAAAGAAAATTTGACCGCCAAGGTATGAAAACTGGTACATTCGGAATGGAAATTAAATATTTTTTAAATCACGCTGAAATTGAAAAAGATGCAACTACAATTGTATTTGAATGCAAAGATGGTTCGGAACATGCTTTTCCAATTGAAGAAGCATACAAATTTATTTTTAAATATAGCCAAGATGGTAAGCCGCTAACAGAGGATGGACCTGTTCATTTAATTTTTGGAGATGGTTCAAACGTGGACAATCCTATCAAAAATATTTCCGCTATCCGAGTGGAATAGGATTGAGTGTATGCGTGTCCAATGTGTACTTTGTGATACCATCCACGAACTGGAAGACGACTCACCATTGGCTAAAAAATTAAGAAATCGACCAATACACACATATATGTGTGAAACATGCAATGATCGCATTACAACGAAAACCCTTGAGCGATTAGCAACTGGAAAATTTCGATTTTTCCGCAGCTCATCCAGCATTGATGAAGAATTATAAAAAATATCCAATTAAACAACATATGACCTATTATGAAATTTACTCTATTTTCATAATAGGTCATTCTTTATCAAGAAACAGTGATTCCCTGTTGCTGTTATTCATTTTTAATTAATCTTTTCTCTAACATTTCAACCAATTGATACATGAGTGTTGCAAAAATCGCGATAATGAGCAACGACATTAACACGAGATTGAAATTAAACACTTGGAATCCGTAAATAATTAAATATCCAAGTCCTCGGGAAGAAACAAGGAACTCTCCAACAATAACCCCTACCCAAGAAAGGCCAACGTTTACTTTTAATGTAGAAATGATCGTTGGGAAAGAAGCTGGTAAAATCGCTTCCTTAAACATTTGCCATTTGGTTGCATTAAATGTTTGCAATACTTTTAAGTAATTGGCATCCACATTTCGAAAAGATGTGTAGATTACAATGGTTGAAATGATAACTGAAATGATTGCTCCCATCGTGATGATGGAAGTCATTCCTGGACCAAGCGCTACAATTAATATAGGTCCGAGTGCCACTTTTGGCATGGAATTTAAAACGACGAGATAAGGATCTAAAATTTTTGAAACAGTTGGGAACCACCAAAGTATGGCCGCTAAAATTGTTCCGATCAACGTTCCAAGAATAAACCCAAGAACCGTTTCAAATAAAGTATAGTTTATGTGAATAAATATCGTACCGTCTGATACCATATTCGTTAACAACTTAAATATTCTGGAAGGTGCACTAAATATGAGCGGATCAATCCAGCGTTTAGAAGAAGCCATCTCCCAAAGTACAAAAAATCCTACTAAAATGAAGAGCTGGTAAAACTTGATCCACCGTTTTTCCTTTGCTAACCGTTTTTTATATTGTAAATGAAGTTCTTTAATGTTCAAGATGTTCAAGCTCCTTCCATATTTGTTGGAATAATGGGGAGTAGCTTGAATGACTGCGAGCTTCAAATGGAGTTAACGTTCTAATTTCTTCAGGTATATCAAACACTTTATGAATTTTACCGGGTCTTGCGGAAAATAGATAGATACGGTCACTCATAGCTATAGCTTCACCTATATCGTGCGTAACAAGAATGGCCGTTTTATTATATTGCTTTAACATTTTTGAAACGAGATCCTCAAGCTTTAATTTTGACTGATAATCCAGTGCAGAAAAAGGTTCATCTAATAGCAAAATTTTCGGATCTACCGCAAGCGTCCTGGCTAGCGCCACCCTCTGTCTCATTCCACCAGATAGTTCTCTCGGATATTTTTTCTCCACTGGCGGTAACCCAACATCTTGCAATAATTTCGATGCAATGCTCATATCAACATGTTTGTTTAGTAGTTTTAATCCGAGTGTAATATTCTCTTCAATCGTCTTCCAAGGAAATAAATAATCTTGCTGAAGCATATAGCCAATGGATAACTCTTTATTTCCATACACTTGCTGATTTTCTATGAACACGTTTCCATAGGTCGGTTGAAATAATCCTGCTATTATGGATAACAATGTTGTTTTTCCACAACCACTCGGACCAATAAAGGAAACAAACTCTCCTTCTTCTATCGTTAAATGAATATCCCGTAACGCTTCCGTTGCCGCATCCTTTGAAAAATACGTATGGCTGACATGTTCTACAACTAAGAAACTCATATTACTTCGAAACCTTCTCTGCGAAAGTTGTATCTACTAGTTTCGAATAATCCATGCGCATCGGAAGTTCCCCTGCTTCATCCATAATGTCTTGCAAGTTATTCCACTCTTCTTCATCTAAAATTGGATCTTTGGCATAGGATTCTTGCTGGCGATAACGTTCTACAACTTGTGCAATCAATTCAATGTCCGTATCTTCAAAGAATGGCTGAATCGCTTTTGCCACCTCTTCTGCAGGTGCTTCATATACATAGTCTTGTGCTTTTTTAATAGCTCTTGTAAATTTCTCTGCCACTTCCGGATTTTTCTTTAAGTAGCTTTCTTTCGCCATAAACACCGTATATGGCACATGGCCGGATTCTGTACCAAAGGATGCAACTACATGGCCAATCCCTTCTTTTTCAAACACACTTGCTGTCGGTTCGAATAGCTGTACGAATTCACCAGTACCGGATGCAAAGGCATGGGGGAACAAAAGACATTACTGAAAATGAAGGAGAAAGTAAAAATGAAGCAAGTAATATTTCATAGCGTTTTTACTAATTGGGGAACGAAAGTGGATTTTACACGAGAACCTCCTTATTGAACCATCCCCTATTAGCTATGCTAGCAGTGGAGGAAAGTTCAATAAGTCAGTTACCTGAATGGTTTTTTAAATAATTAAATTATTTAGAACATCGAAAGTCATAGATTTACCAAATTATAAATTTTCTGTATCCAATCTCTTACTTCTAATTTTCGCTTTTCATAACTTATTCCATAATCTAATTCTAAGGAATGTAACTCAGGAGGTAACAGCTGTAGTTGAGAACGAATCAATGCATTGCCTTCTGCTTCTTCATCTATTAAATAGACGATTGTTTTTCTATCAATTGTAACTAGAGATCGAGCAGAAAATTCAATATGATTTATTTCCACTTCAATATGGCCCCTAGCGTTAATTGGACAACGAATATGTTTGCCTTTAACAGAGATAGAAAGTGAATCTTCAAAATCTTTTAATTGTTCTTCGCTTATATGATATAGGTGAAAATAAAAATCTTCGAGCTTTCTATTATTCTCCCTATTCACATCATAAGCTTCATAACGAAATAATATTTTTCTTCCATCATCACAATCTAAAGTTTTAGGAATATCCTCTTCAGGAATACCATACCTTTCAATTTCAAACGCACTTAATTTATCTTTGACTAAATTGTTAATAACATAATAATCTAATCCGCAACCATAAGTAGCTAATAATATTTTTTCCAAATTTATTCAGAACCCCATTTCGGTAAACTGTTATGTTGAAGTTGTATCTGACCGTAATGTTCATTAAAATTATCATCTCGAAGATGCCAATGCCATGTTGTAGTATTTCTACTAGGGTTTATATTAACATGGAAACGGATAAAATCCCCCTTATCATCTTGTATAGAAAGTATATGTTCACCTTGATTAATTTGTCCATTATCATATTCAGGACCTTTGTGGCCTTTATAACCATATTTTTTTGTAGCGTTTTCAGCAGCATCTTGGAATTTTGGGATTACTTTTTTTTCTACTTCATCTCCTATACGTTCTTGAATTTTTTTCCCATTTTTTTCTTAACAGCTTGACTTACTAGTACACGGACCAAACTACCCCAAATAGTAGGTTGAATAATAGCATCATTTGAAGATAAGGTTCTAGCATTTACATTGTTATTAATTTGATCTGTATTTAAAAAATATAGTAGTAAAGCGGTATTTTCATCTTCAATATTATAAGAATCTAATTCTTCTTGATCAACAATCTCCATAAATAGCTCTTTGTTGTTTGAGATTAGTTCTAGACTCTTTTCTAAATCTTCATCAGATATATGCCATTTTTGTTGCAATTTTTCAATTTCATTTTCCTTAGCAAAACTAAAAATTGGAGTAGTTGTTACTATTAGTGAGAAAATCAAAGCAACAGAGATTAATTTAATAATATTCTTCATTTTTCCATCGTATCCTTTCTTCAATTAATTATTAGAGAGATTATTTTTTCTTCTTGCTACAATTCTAAAACACTGGCAGAATCTGTGTCGCTGAGAATTATAATAAGAAAGTAACGTTAATTATGTAGTAAATCTATTTTTCCAAGTCATTCCACCTCCTATATAATAAATTTTTACATAAATAGAAATTTTTATAAATGAATTCGACAAAACTAGTAATAATATTACATAAATTTACAACACATTATCACGAAGTAATTTAATAAAAGACTTGGAGAAATTGATGTAAATACCTTAAAAATAGGCCTTTCTTGTGAAATAATTTCCCTGTCCTGTTGTAAGTTCAATAAACTGCTTCTAATAAAGTAACTACATAAATGTTCTAAAAAAGACAATAAGAAATTAGAATTATCAGTGAGAGGTAACTTATTCAAAGAGATTGTCAAAGTTAAAAGATCAATTGTCATTCTATTTGGGACGTAGGGAAATTAAACTCATATCTGTTGTCCAAAAAAATGCGAAGGGTTAGTATTTTATATCTCAAAGATTGCACTGCTACTAGACTAATCTTTTATATTCATCAGGTGTCAAAAAACCGATGCTTCCATAAATTCGTTTTCTTGCACCTAATGAAGTTCATTTCAGTATTAGAAAAGCAAGTCGCTAAATATGAATGCTTATGTACGAATTGATTATAATTAATCAACTCAATTCATACCAATATATGTAAAAAACCTAAATGATACTTTAGTTCCATAAGAACCTGTATTATGATTACCGCTTGAGGTCGATAGCAACCAATTTATAAAAATACCTTTATAAGAATAGAGTCACCCTCAGTAGAGAACAAACATTCTCATACAACACCAAATTGGTAACATAAAATGATTGAACCCCATAGAAAATTACACATATGTGTATGTCATTTCAATGGGGTTTCCTTTAAAAAAAATTTAAACCCGGTGGAATTAGTCGAGTTTTTTCGACATTTTCGCTTAGGAAAATGACTAATATAATCAATTCAAAGTGAATACAATTTAACACCCTACAAAATCGGAGGGATATTATTGAAGGATAGAACTCTCTCACAATCATTGGGTGAAATTGACATTGGCGGAGTAAAATATCTACACAAATCATATGGGCAATTTGATTATTTAACGGATATTTCAGACAACGAAGTGAAAATTCATTTAAAATTTACGAAAAACCCCGAAAAAAGAACATATGCCAAAAATGCATTAAAAACCTTTTTCTTAGAGCTTATATAATAGTGAAACGGGTGTGTGGAAATGAAGCGGGTTTGGTGTCTTTATCGGGTGTCGAAAAAACAACAAGTCAGTGCAGATGAAGACATTCCCATGCAAAAAAATGCTTGCTACGAATTCGTAAAAAACAAACCCGATTGGACCATCACAAATGAATTGTACGAAAAAGGTGTATCTGGTTGGAAAAAATCATTAAATGAACGCGATGAAATGGCAATACTTAAAGAAGGCGCATTAAATAAAGAATTCGACGTATTATTAGT
>SMEK01000344.1_pt1 | contig 21460 bp, 15 predicted proteins | sample 2456371 | NCBI WGS metagenome assembly SMEK01 (sample SAMN10132590, study PRJNA489261) | soil metagenome | isolation source: day1 antibiotic-loamy sand soil ammended with composted manure from dairy... | place: USA | collected 2015-04-01
GGGAGCAGGCGCGGGCGCTCAATCCTTCCACAGACGGGGGCGCCAGCGGGGGAGGTGGCAAACTTTCGCTCGACATAACCGTCAATGCGCCCAACCAGATATTCATCCAGGGGAGGGGCGTAGATGCGGAGCTTGGCGGCAACATCCGCCTGACGGGGCCCGCCTCGGCGCCTCAGGCTGTCGGCGAGTTCACCTTGCAACGTGGCCGCCTGTCGATCCTCGCCAAGCGCTTGACCTTCACCGAGGGCACGGCGACGTTCTCCGGCTCCCTGGTGCCCTATATCAACCTTGTCGCGGAAACGACCGCCGGCGACGCGACGGTGAGAGTTACCGTTTCCGGGGAGGCGACAAACCCGAGATTTGCTTTCTCCTCTGTTCCCGCACTTCCGGAGGATGAAATTCTGGCCAGGCTGATCTTCGGCCGCTCCATGTCCAACCTTTCGCCCCTGCAGATCGCGCAGCTTGCCGAGGCCGCCGCCCAACTCGGCGGGGTGGGCGGCTCTACGTCGCTGCTGGAAAGGCTGCGGGGCCAACTGGGAATCGACGATCTGGATGTTACGACGGACGAGCAGGGCGGTGCAGCGATCTCGGCAGGCAAATACCTGAACGACAGAACCTATCTCTCAATCCAGAAGGGCGAGAAGCCTGGATCCGGCAGAGCGCGAATAGACTTCAACGTGGGCAGCGGCATCAAGCTTCGCGGAGAAGCGTCCGAAGGGGGGGAGGCCAAGGGCGGGATATTCTACGAACACGAATATTGACCGGCCGAAGCCCGTCGCGAATCTGCCTTGCCACCCTTCCGCAATCCGGAATGTCGATATTGTCGCCGTTCAAATTTGCGCCGCAAACCGGCGAAAAACCGCCGAAAGATGCGAAATTTGCGTCAACTTTGTCGTAATCGCGCGAACTATCCGATTGTCAAAGTTGCAGATTTAAATTCAAATTCCTCCGGGGGTCGTCTTTGACATCGCCTGTCGGATGCGAAATGGTAAGGCAAACATGCCAAGGGAAAAGCCAACAATGGGAGAACGTAATGGCAACGTACAAGAGTAACAGCGACCGCGTTCCGGCACATATCCTCGAGCTGGCCGAGAGTGCCAAGGCCGGGGAAGTGAGCCGGCGTGAATTCCTGGCCATGGCAAGCATCTTCGGAGCTTCAACCGCCATGGCTTATGGCATGCTTGGACTTGCCGCTCCAACACCTGCAATGGCGCAGGACGAGACTCCCAAGAAAGGCGGCGTGCTGAAGGTTTCCATGTTTTGCAAGGCGAACAAGGATCCCCGGCTGGCAGACTGGTCCGAAATCGCCAACGCGATGCGCCAGTCACTCGAACCGCTCATCAAGTTCACGAGCGACTTCACCTTCGAAGGCCGGTTGCTGGAGAGCTGGGAGGTGAACGACGACGCCACCGAATACGTCTTCCATGTGCGCAAGGGTGTCACCTGGACGAATGGCGACGACTTTACGGCAGACGACGTGATCTACAACATCACCCGCTGGTGCGACGCCACGGTGGAAGGAAACTCGATGGCGCAGCGCATGGCCTCGCTCATCGACCCGAACACGAAGAAGCTGCTTGAAGGCGCCATCGAGAAGGTGGACGACCACACCGTCAAGCTGAAGCTGCAGGCTCCTGACGTCACCATCGTTGCGGGCGTGTCCGACTACCCCGCCCTGCTGGTGCATCCCTCCTTCGACGAGACGGGCGCCGACTGGGTCAAGAATCCGATCGGCACGGGTCCGTTCGAACTGGTTTCATATGATGTGGGCAACCGCATCGTCTTCAAGCGCCGCGAGAACGGCCAGTGGTGGGGCGGCGAGCCTTATCTCGACGGAATCGAGTTCATCGACTACGGCACCGATCCTTCGGCCGAAGTGAACGCGTTCGACGCAGGCGAAATCCACTGCAATTACGAGACCACGGCGGACTATATCGACATTCTCGACGGCATGGGCCTGGTGAAATCCGAGGTTGGCACGTCGACGACGCTCACCATCCGCATGAACGTCGCCAACAAGCCCTATGACGACCAGAAGGTGCGCCAGGCGGTGCAGTATGCCGTCGACAACAATGTCTGCCTGCAGCTTGGCATCAACAATGCTGGCTCCAAGGCCGACAACTATCACGTAGCCCCGATCCAGCCCGACTGGGCGGAAATCCCGGCTTTCAACCGCGACGTGGAGAAGGCCAAGGCGCTCATCAAGGAAGCGGGGCAGGAGGATTTCGAGCACGAGATCATCTCGGTCGACGAGAGCTGGCACAAGAACACCTGCGACGCGGTTGCGGCGCAGCTGCGCGAGGCCGGTTTCAAGGTGAAGCGCACCGTCCTGCCGGGCTCGACCTTCTGGAATGACTGGACGAAGTATCCTTTCTCTGCAACGAACTGGAATATGCGCCCGCTGGGCATCCAGGTGATTACGCTTGCTTACAAGTCCGGCGGAAGCTGGAACGAAACCGCCTATTCCAATCCGGAACTCGACAAGCTGATTGATCAGGCCCTGACGATCGGCGACAACGACAAACGTAAAGAGGTCATGAAGGATATTGAAACCATCATCCAGGACTCGGGCATCATCATTCAGCCTTACTGGCGAAACCTGTATTGCCACTACGTGCCCGCAGTGAAGGGTCGCAAGATGCATCCGATGTTCGAGATCGACCTGCACAAGGTCTGGCTCGACGAGCAGGCGTAGGGCGAACATCCGGACGGGAGGGGGTGCCGTACAGCCTCCTCCCGCATCGCAATCGCCTCGAGATGGAGGGGGACCAGCAGGCTTGATCGCGCAGTCCGTTCAGACCCGTTCCGAGGCGCAACAAAAATGGGTTAACTGTAGCTGACCCCAACCCTACCGGCAGGGGACAAAAATGCTCACTTTCATTTTGCGGCGCCTCGGCACCATGGCTCTCACCATGCTTTGCCTGACGCTGGTCGTCTTTTTTCTCGTCAACCTTGATCCCAATCTCAAGAAACTGGCGATCAGTCAGACCGAGATGCGAACCTCTGCCGAGCAGCTCGAAAGCTGGCTGGTCAGACACGGCTATCGTGAGAACTTCTTCGTCAGGTACGGCCAGTGGCTGGGTGTCGTGAAGAAGCAGCCGATCATAGATCCGGCGACCGGCAAGGCATCCCAACGCTTTCCGTATTGCGATGATCCGACGGAGCCCGTTTATTCCGGCGTGCTGCAAGGGGATTTCGGCTGCTCCACGAAATTCCGCACCGGCGTTGCCGGGAAGCTTTTGCCGGCGCTGGGAGCCACGGGTATCCTGATGTTCTGGGTGCTGGCCGTCATGGTTCCGGTTTCTCTCCTTATCGGCATTCTGGCCGGCATGCGGGAGGGGTCGCGCACGGACCGGACGCTGTCAGTCGCTTCGATCACCTCGACGGCCACGCCGGAATATGTTTCCGGCGTCATCTTCACGGTGATCTTCGCCTCCTGGCTGGGCTGGCTGAATGGTTCAGCCGCCTCTACGAGCCAAGGGATAACCTTCTATAATTTCACGCTGCCGGTAATAACCCTGGCAATCTACGGTACAGGCTATATCGCGCGCATGACGCGTGCCTCGATGGTCGAGGTAATGACGCAACAATATATCCGCACCGCCAGGCTCAAGGGGCTGAGTTTCAGCGCCGTCGTGGTCAAGCACGCGCTGCGCAATGCACTCATCGCGCCGTTTACCGTCATCATGCTGCAGTTTCCGTGGCTGCTGACCGGCGTCGTGGTCGTCGAGATCATGTTCCGCTACCAGGGCTTCGGCTACACGCTGGTCGAGGCGGCGAGCAACAACGACATTGACCTGCTGCTCGGCTGTTCGCTGATTTCGGTGTTGATCGTCCTGATTACCCAACTCATCTCCGACGTCGGATATGCGTTCCTCAATCCGCGTATCCGGGTTCAGTAAGGGAGAGGGTTCATGATTGAATTTGTCGGAGTTTTCGACATCGTCCTGGGCGTTCTCTTCCGCTTCTGGCCTGTCTGGCTGGCCTTGGCGGTGGTGATGGTGCCGAGCTATTACTACAAGGAGAAGCTGGGTCTCTACGGGCAGCTTTACGACAGCGGCGTAGGCATTGCCGGTCTGGCCATTTGCCTGTTCTGGCTCTTTACGGCGGTTTTCGCCTCCACGATCGCGCCCTTCAATCCGCTGCAGCAGTTCGTGGTGATGAAGGACGCCCTTCCAGGCGCCATCGAGCCGGAATCGGGGCAGGCCTTCCTGCTCGGAGGCGACAAGCTGGCGCGGGACGTGTTCTCCCGCATGGTCTACGGCAGCCAGATCGTGCTTATCATCGCGCCTGCCGCCACCGGCTTTGCGCTGATGGTCGGCGTCACGCTGGGCCTGCCTGCCGGCTATTACGGCGGAAGGATCGATTCCGTCCTTTCGTTCCTTGCCAATCTCGTGCTGGCCTTCCCCGTGATTCTGCTGTTCTACCTGCTGGTCACGCCAGGCATCATGGACACGCCGATCCCCTATGGCATGGCGGGCCTGTTCTTCCTGTTTCCTATTGTTTTCTTCGTGACGCTGTTCTGGACACGCTACAAGAACCGTCCCGATCGGCTTTACATCCTGCTGCCACTAACCATCGTGATAGGCGGCTGGATATATGCCGGCCTCGTCTTCGACGCCGATCCGCTCGGCATCGTCCATATCGCGCCCAACCAGCTCAACATCTTCGTGGCCGTGGTGTTTGCATCATCGCCGGGTGTCTTCCGCATCGTCCGTGGCCTTGTGATGGACATCAAGACGCGCGACTATGTGGCGGCGGCCCAGACCCGCGGCGAAAGCCCGTGGTACATAATGCTGTGGGAAATCCTGCCCAATGCCCGTGGACCGCTGATCGTCGATGCCTGCCTGCGCATCGGCTACACGACGATCCTGCTCGGCACGCTGGGCTATTTCGGCCTAGGGCTCGCGCCTGAAAGCCCCGATTGGGGAACGGCGATCAAGGATGCCAGCCGGCTGCTGCGTGCCATCGTGCATCCGGCCCTGCCGCCAACGATCGCGCTGATGTCGTTCGTGCTGGGGCTGAATCTCCTGGCTGACGCGCTGCGCGAACAATCGATGAAAGACTGATCGGAGGCTCACCATGAACGAAGCCGTCAAAGCCACAAACGTTCAGGACGCCCAGCCGATCATCGAAATCGAGAACCTGTCGATTTCCTTCTTCACCCGCAAGGGCGAGATACCGGCGGTGATGGATTTTTCCTGCAAGGTCATGCCCGGGGAGGCGATGGGCATAGTGGGGGAATCCGGCTGCGGCAAGTCCACCGTTTCGTTGGGGATCATGCGGGACCTGTCGAACATCGGAAAGATTGTCGGCGGCAAAATCAAGTTCCACGGCCGCGACATGGGCGAGATGAGCGAAGAGGAGCTTCGCTCGATCCGCGGGAACAAGATCTCGATGATCTATCAGGAGCCGATGGCCAGCCTGAATCCGGCCATGAAGATCGGCCAGCAACTGATGGAAGTTCCCATCCTGCACGACAAGGTTTCCAGGCAGGAAGCCTATGACCGCGCGCTTGAGATGGTACGTGCGGTCAAGCTGCCGGACCCGGAACGTATCATGCGGTCCTATCCGCACCAACTCTCGGGGGGGCAGCAGCAGCGCATTGTCATTGCCATGGCGCTGCTCTCGAAGCCGTCGCTGCTTTTGCTGGATGAGCCCACAACGGCGCTGGATGTCACGGTCGAGGCCGGCATCGTCGAACTGGTCAAGGGGCTTGGCAAGGAATTCGGCACGTCGATGATCTTCGTGTCGCACAATCTCGGTCTCATCCTGGAGACCTGCGACAAGATCACGGTGATGTATTCGGGCGAGGCGGTCGAAACCGGCAGGATCGAGGACGTGTTCGACCGCATGCGCCATCCCTATACGCAGGGGCTGTTCCGCTCGATCCCGCTGCCTGGCGCCGACAAGAACGAACGCCCGCTGGTTGCGATCCCGGGCCAGCTGCCCTTGCCTCAGGAACGGCCGAAGGGCTGCAATTTCGGCCCACGCTGTCACCATTTCGTGGAAGGCGTCTGCAATGCCGCCGAAATTCCAATGATCCCGGTGGAGGGCCACGAAGGACACTTCTCACGCTGCGTGCGCTTCAACGAGATCGACTGGGCGGCCTTGCCGCCCGACGCAAAGAAGGGCAGCGAACCGGTGAAGCCCGGCCAACCGGTGCTCAAGATCAACGATCTCAAGAAATACTATCATATCGGCGCCGGCGGCGTGTTTGGCGGCGGGGCGGGACGCACGGTCAAGGCCAACGAGACCATCAGCTTCGAGGCACGCGAGAGCGAAACCGTAGCGATCGTGGGCGAATCCGGCTGCGGCAAGTCCACCCTGGCAAAGGTGCTGTTGGGCCTGGAGACGGCAAGTTCCGGTGAAGTGCTGCTTGGCAACAAGCCTATTCAGAACACCCCTATCGAAAAACGCGATGTGGACACCGTCTCGGCCATCCAGATGGTGTTCCAAAATCCCTTTGATACGCTCAATCCAAGCCACACGGTCGGCTCGCAGATCATCCGGACGCTGGAGAAGTTTGGCGTCGGCAAGACCGTGGCCGAGCGCCGGCAGCGGATGCTGGAGCTGCTGGACCTCGTGAAGTTGCCGCGCCAGTTCGCCGATCGCAAGCCGCGCCAGCTTTCCGGCGGGCAGAAGCAGCGCATCGGCGTGGCGCGGGCCTTCGCCGGGGCGGCCAAGGTCGTCGTCGCCGACGAGCCTGTCTCCGCGCTCGACGTCTCGGTCCAGGCGGCAGTTACCGAACTCCTGATGGACATACAGCGCAAGAACAAGACGACAATGCTGTTCATCAGCCACGACCTGTCGGTGGTGCGCTATATCGCCGACCGGGTCGTCGTGATGTATCTGGGCCATATCGTGGAGCAGGGCACCACGGACCAGATATTCCAGCCGCCATACCACCCCTATACCGAGGCGCTGCTTTCGGCGATTCCGATTGCCGACACGTCAGTGGTGAAGAAGCACATAGTGCTGGAGGGGGATATTCCCTCAGCAATGAATCCGCCGCCCGGGTGCCCATTCCAGACGCGTTGTCGCTGGAAGAAGTTCGTTCCGGGCAACAAGTGCGAAACGCAGCTCCCGCCGCTGCGCGATCTTGGAGGCGGACACAAGAGCCTCTGCTGGCTTGACGACGAGCAACTGGCCACGATGGAGCCGGTTATCCGTTTCGACAATAACGAAGCCTCCAAGCCGCATGATCCCGAACCCGCCGATCCGCCGCACGGCGTCGGTCCCGGCTATGCGGGCGAGCCGCCTAAGCGGCCTCACGGGAAGCGCGGCGATGCCGGAGCGGGTGAGATCGGGGCCGAGGCCGAGGAAAACGAAGCCAGGGCGCGTAGCCGGCGGGAGGAGAGCCGTGACAAGGAAGGTGGCCAGCAGGCCGATCGTTCGCATGGCGACCGGTCGACGCTGGAGCCGTTCAAACCGCGCGAGGTGGGTGATGGGCGGGAGGCCGTAGATCCCGATGTGCGGCCTGGTACGACGGACAGGGGCCCGGATAAGAAGTAGGCGACAGTGCCGGGCTCAGGCGCCGCACTGGCGCAGTTGCGCAGCATAGCGCCGGGCCATCTCGTCGGTCGACCTGGCATAGGCCTGCACATTCGCGGGCCAGTTGCCACGCTTGTAGCCTCCCCAGCCAAGATAATAAGCCATGTAGAGGCGGTACGTATCGTTCTTGGCCACGCCGTAGGTGTCGGCTGTCTTTGAGTGATACCAGCCGACGAAATCGACCGCGTCTGCGAAGTTGGAGCGGCGCGCGCCCCAATTGCCGGTCTCCTGCTTGTATTGGGCCCAGGTTCCATCCAGCGCCTGCGAATAGCCATAGGCGCTGGACTGGCGCTTCCAGGGGATGAAGCCGAGAAGCTTCCTCCGGGGAGGCCTTGCGTTGCTCTTGAAGCCGGATTCCTTCCGCACCGTTGCCATAAGTACGGGTACCGGAACGCCATATTTGCGTTCGGCCCTCTTTGCCGAGGATTGCCAGTTGTTGAACCAGCCGTCGCGCTGGTCGAACACCGAGCAGATATTGTTGATATGCCGGGGAGCGGAAGCGCAGGCCGCAAGTGCCAGAAGGGGCGCGACCGCTAAAATCTTACTAAAACTTGACGCACGCATGTGCAGGAGCATTAGGCGCAAAACTTGAAGAGAGTCTTGCCTGACCTGTTAACCCTTCCGGTGGCCGGAAGAATGCCATTGTCATTGTAGCGACAAGTACTGTCGTATTATTTATATTATTCCTGCAGTTAATGACGCCAGAGCAATATATCGCCCGCGGCTGTCGCTTTTTTGACAGAAGCAGCGCGGCGCCTCGCCGATGATGAGCCACGATGCGGATGCCGGGAGGTCACGCGCCGCGGGAGGGCTTCTTCATGACCGGATATGCAGTGTCGTTCATCGGCAGATTCAGCATGAGCGACGCGCCTGAAACTGTTCTTCACCACGCTAAACGCTGCCTGCTCGATCTCATTGGTGTGGCAGCGGCAGGATCACATCTTGACGTCAGCCGCATCACCGGCGCGGTGGCGCTGGCGCAGTTCGGCGGCGACGCGGCACGCTTCCTTTTTGACGGACGCCGCTCCAGCGCGGCCGGCGCGGCGATGCGCAATGCCATGTCGATCGACGGTTTCGATGCGCATGACGGTCATCCGCTGACCAAGGGCCATGCCGGGTGCGGTTCGCTTGCCGCCTTGCTGGCCTTTGCCGGTGAAGGCAACGATCTTTCAGGGCGCGACATGCTCGCCCATCTGGTTGTCGGCTATGAGATTGCCATTCGCGCGGGCATGGCGCTGCACCGCACAGCATGCGACTACCATACGACCGGCGCCTGGATCGCCATCGCAGCCGCTGGGCTTGGCGCACGCATGATGGGGCTTGATGAAACCCGCATCCGCGAAGCCCTCGGCATTGGCGAATATTATGGCCCCCGCTCGCAGATGATGCGTTGTATCGCCCATCCCACCATGGTCAAGGACGGATCCGGCTGGGGCGCCATGGCAGGTGTGACGGCGGCGATGCTGGCCAGGGAAGGTTTTACCGGCGCGCCGGCAGTGACCGTGGAAAGTGAGGATACTTCCGATCTCTGGTCGGATCTTGGCGAGCGCTGGCGCATCACCGAACAATATTTCAAGCCGTATCCCGTGTGCCGTTGGGCGCAGCCGGCGATGGAGGCAGCAGCCGCCTTGAAGCGCGAGCACGCGCTGGTTGCCTCGGCAATAAGGGCGGTTCGTGTGCGAAGCTTCAGGGAGGCCGTAGAGCTTTCGACGCGCCGGCCGGCAGGCACTGATGCGGCTCAGTACAGCCTGCCGTTTCCCGTCGCAGCGCTTCTGGTCCGCGGCAAAGTCAGCGCCGCCGAGATCGGCGAGGAAGGTTTGCGCGATCCCGAAATATTGCGCCTGGCAGAGCTTGTGGAGCTGATCGAAGAACCTCGTTATTCGGCGCTGTTCCCGGCTGAGCGCTGGGCGGAGGTCGAGATCGAAACGGCCGATGGCCGAATGCTGCGGTCCGGCCCTGCGGTGGCGCGTGGCAGTGCGGAGAATCCCCTTTCCGATGCTGAGATCAGCAGCAAGTTCCACGAACTGCTTTCCGTTTCCGGCTTTGGCGAACGCGCTTCACCTATCGAGGACCTGGTGATGTCGCTCGAGAAGGAGCCTTCCATGGCATCGCTTTTCAACCTGATTTACGAGCCGGCGGAAGCCGCTGAACTGCAGGGGGCGGCAAATTGAACGCCGAATCGCGCCGACGGCGCAGCAGCGACAGAGGGCATGGCCGGAGCGGCAGCGCCATTGCGCAATTGCCGCGCAGGCGGGTTGAAAATCCCTGGCCGCCCATGGAGGTACTCTCGGCCGATCAGGTGGAGGCCATTCATGAGGCCTCGCTGTACATACTGGAGAATTTCGGCATCGAGGTGATGTCGGCCCATGCGCTGGACCTTTTCGCGCGAGCCGGCGCGAAAGTGGATCATGGTGCGATGACCGTGCGGCTTGATCGCGGGCTTGTCGCCGAGGCGCTGAAAACGGCGCCCGCCGCATATGCGCTGACCCCGAGCAACCCTGCCAACACCGTTCATCTCGGCGGAAACACGATCAACTTCACCCTGGTGGCGGGGCCTCCCAATGTCCATGACATGGAACGCGGCCGCCGCGCCGGCAATCTGCGGGATTATGCCGATCTCGTGCGCCTGGCTCAGCATTTCAACTGCATTACAATGATCGGCAACCAGGTCTGCGCACCGGTGGAACTGCCCGCGAATTCGCGGCACCTCGACACCTATTTCACCAACCTGACGCTGAGCGACAAGAGCTTCCATGTCTCGGCCATCGGCCGGGGCAGGGCACTGGATGGCATACACATGATGGCCATTGCGCGCGGGATTACGCTGGACGAGATGGCCAGGGACCCGGGTGTTACGACGATCATCTCGGTCAATTCGCCACGGCGCTTCGACGACATGATGGCCGAGGGGCTGATCACAATGGCCGAGCATGGCCAGTCCGTCTGCATCACCCCCTTCACCCTTATGGGTGCAATGAGCCCGGTGACGCTCGCCGGCGCGCTGGCCCAGCAGAATGCCGAGGCATTGTTCGGCATCGTTCTTGCCCAGTTGGTCCGGCCGGGTGCGCCGGTGATGTATGGTGCCTTCACTTCCAATGTGGACATGAAATCCGGCGCTCCGGCCTTCGGCACGCCGGAAAACACCAAGGCCAATATCGCCTCCGGACAACTGGCCCGCCGCTACAAGCTGCCTTACCGCACCACGCCGGGTTCGGCTTCCAACGCCGCCGACGCGCAAGGCACTTACGAGACGCTGATGGCGCTCTGGGGCGCGGTGCTTGGCCACGGCAATCTCATCTACCACGCAGCGGGCTGGCAGGAGGGCGGACTGACCGCGTCGTTCGAGAAATTCATAATCGACGTCGAGATGATCCAGCACATGATGGAGTTCCTGAAGCCGATCGAGGTGAACGAAGCGGAACTGGCCGTCGAGGCGTTGGGGCAGGTGCCAACGGGAGGGCATTTCTTCGGCGAGGCGCATACGCTGGAGCGCTATTCCACTGCCTTCTACCAGCCGATCCTGTCCAACTGGCAGAACTATGAGGCGTGGCAGGAAGCGGGCGCGCTCGATGCAACGGCACGCGCGACGCAGTTGTGGAAGAAGGCGCTGGAGGAATACCAGCAGCCCGCCATGGATGCTGCGGTTCGCGAGGAGCTGGAAGCTTATGTTGCCAGGCGCAAGCAAGAGATCGGCCAGGGCGAACCGTGAATGGCCGACTTGCCATGCTGATTCAACTTCCTGCGAAAAAGAATCCGTAAATTCACCCAACTGACTGAAATCAGAGAATAATCATGAAATCGCATGCGAAAGTCGTGATCATTGGTGGAGGCGTCGTCGGCTGCTCCGTGCTGTTCCATCTGGCGCGCGGAGGCTGGACCGATATCGTGCTTCTGGAGCGCGACGAACTGACTTCCGGATCAACCTGGCATGCGGCGGGCGGCATGCACACCATCAATGGCGATCCGAACGTTGCCAAGCTGCAGAAATACACGATCGAACTCTACAAGGAGATCGAGGAGCTTTCAGGCCAGGCGACAGGGGTGCATGTGACCGGCGGGGTGCTGCTTGCCGCAACACAGGCGCGCATGGACTGGTTGCGCGGGGTCGTGGCCAAGGGACGCTATCTGGGCCTCGACCTGGAGGAAATCTCTGCCGAGGAGGCGGCCCGCCTTATGCCCCTGCTCGATCCCAAGCAGTTCGTCGGAGCCGTCCGCAATTCCGAGGACGGGCATCTGGACCCCTCCGGCGTTACTCATGCTTACGCGAAGGCGGCGCGCAAGCTGGGAGCCGAGGTGGAGCGCTTCACCAAGGTTGAAGACATTGTGCGGCGTCCGGATGGCATGTGGCGGGTCATCACCAACAAGGGCGAGGTGGTGGCCGAGCATGTGGTCAACGCCGGGGGGCTTTGGGCGCGCGAGGTGGGACGCATGGTCGGGCTCGAACTGCCCGTTCTGGCCATGGAGCATATGTATCTCATTACCGAAGACATGCCCGAGGTGAAGGCCTGGAACGAGGCGACCGGAACCGAGATCATCCATGCGGTGGATTTCGATGGCGAGCTGTATCTGCGCCAGGAGCGCGGCGGCATGCTCATGGGCACCTATGAGAAAGCCAACAAGCCATGGTCGGAACAGGTCACGCCATGGGATTTCGGCCATGAGTTGCTGGAACCGGATATCGATCGCATAGCTCCTTCGCTGGAGATCGGCTTCCGTCACTTCCCGGCCTTTCAGAAAACCGGGATCAAGCAGATCATCAATGGGCCCTTCACCTTCGCTCCGGACGGAAACCCTCTGGTCGGGCCGGTACGCGGCCTTCCCGGGTTCTGGGTGGCCTGCGGCGTGATGGCCGGCTTTTCCCAGGGCGGCGGCGTCGGACTCGCGCTGTCCAACTGGATGATCCATGGCGATCCCGGGTTCGACATCTGGGCGATGGATGTTTCCCGCTACGGCGACTGGGCAACCATGGCCTACACCAATGCCAAGGTGCGCGAGAATTATTCCCGCCGCTTCTCGATCCGTTTTCCAAATGAGGAGCTTCCGGCGGGCCGTCCGCTCCGGACCACGCCGATTTACGATCTCCTGGCGGCAAAGGGCGCACAGTTCGGTGTTGCCTATGGGCTGGAAGTTCCGCTGTGGTTTGCCCCGGAAGGCATTCGCGACGAGTTTTCCTGGCGACGCTCCAGCGACTTCGCCCATGTCGCGCAGGAGGTACGCGCCGTGCGGGAACGCGTGGGCCTCACGGAAATCTCGTCCTTCGCCAAGTACCGTGTAACGGGGAAGGGCGCGCAGGCCTGGCTGGACAGAATGCTCGCCTGCAACCTGCCAAAACCCGGCCGCATGACGCTGGCGCCGATGCTGAAGGAAGATGGCAAGCTGATCGGCGACTTCACCTTGGCCAATCTCGCCTCGGCAAACGGCAAGGAAGAATGGCTGATCTTCGGCTCCGGAATTGCCGAGCAATATCATATGCGCTGGTTCGAGCAGCATCTTCCCGCCGATGGCTCCGTGCAGGTCGAGGCGCTGGGCCTGGGTCGTGTCGGCCTGTCCATTGCCGGTCCCGATGCGAGAAAGGTGCTCGAAAAACTGACGAGGGCGGACGTTTCCAATTCGGCATTCCCGTTCATGGCAATTCGCAACATGGATATTGGCATGGCGCCCTGCCTTGTCGGGCGGATCAGCTATACGGGCGATCTGGGCTACGAGATCTGGATGGCGCCGGAATATCAGCGCACGGTGTTCCACGCGCTGATGGAAGCGGGTGCGGAATTCGGCATCGGGCTTTTCGGCTCCCGCGCTCTCAATGCGCTTCGACTCGAAAAGAACTACGGTTCCTGGGGGCGTGAGTACCGTCCCATCTATGGGCCGCTCGAGGCGGGCCTCGACCGTTTCGTCGCCTACAACAAGGGCGCGGACTTCATCGGCAAGGCAGGCGCGGCGGCCGAAAGGGCAAGCGGGGGAAAGATGCGCCTGCGCGCCTTCATCATGGACGCCGACGATGCGGACGTCATAGGCGACGAGGCCATCTGGCATGGCGGCGCCGTGGTGGGGTGGATCACCTCCGGTGGCTACGCCCATAATGCCGGGAAGTCGATTGCCATGGGCTACGTGCCCAGGGAAGTTGCAGACGAAACGGAAGGCTTCGAGATCGAGCTTCTCGGCAAGCGCCACAAGGCGCGCCTACAACCTGTTGCCTTGTTTGACCCAGAGTTGGAACGAATGCGCGGCTAAGAGGCTGATATCGTTCCTGCGTAAGGGGCGAGGTGGCCGGGCAAACTGGGCGTCAGTTGCTACCTTGCTGCCGCCGTCAGGGAAAAATGCGCGCCCTGTGGGTCCTGGCATGCGGCGATCCAGCTTCCGCCGGGAACCTGCATCGGCTCCATCAGTACCTTGCCTCCGCCGTCCCTGACTCTGGCAAGGGCAGCATCAATGGCTTCCACGGTAAAATAGAACTGCCAGTTGGGTACGGGGATCTCTGCTGGCATGTTCATCATTCCGCCGGCCAGTTCGTCTCCCATCGAAAACAGCGCATAGACCCCGCCTCCTTCCAGCTCGATCTCGCTGTCTTTCCTCCAGCCGAACTGATGGGAATAGAAGGCCATCGCCGCTTCCCAGTCGCTCGTATAAAGCTCACGCCAGCTGACGTGCCCGACCGTTCCGCCGGGAACCGGCGGCTGGTCAGCGCCTTCGGGGTTAAGCAGCATGAACATTGCGCCTTGCGGATCGGCGACGACCGAGAAGCGGCCCACGCCGGGAATGTCGGTGGGCTCATGGTGTATCGTACCGCCCGCCTCCTTTATCGCCCTGGTTGCAGCATCCGTGTCTGTCGTGGAGATGTAGCCTGTCCATGCTGGCGGCATGCCTGCTGCCTTGGCGCCATCCGGCAGGTTCATGATGCCGGCAATACCGCGTTCGCCGGCTGACATGACGGTATAGGGCTTGCCCGCCATGTCGCTGCCGCCCCACGGGGCGGGTCGCCAGCCAATAACCTTCCCATAGAAATCGCGTGCCGCGTCCACGTCGGTCGTCATCAGTTCGTACCAGAAGAAGGAAGATACAGGCGCCATTGTGGAACTCCTCGCTCGGCTTCGTTTCATCGCAGGACGATCCATGCGATCGTCTTCCGACATTCCGGCCAAAATAACTGCTATTCTTGAACTAATTTGTCATGTTTTATGCCAAGAATTACAATGGTTTAGATTGAATTTTGACCGATTGATAAAAAATCAGGATGTGGTAGCCTGTCAAAAACACAACAAGAAGAGCGGGAACCCTGATGGCACTTAGTCTCCATAAGGAAGGCATTGCAGGCGGCCGTCTTTCGCCTGAGCAATATGCCGAGAATTTCTCTGACCTTCATCCGCCGCTGGACGATCACGAGGCGCTGGTGGAGGCGGATCGTTGCTATTTCTGCCATGATGCGCCGTGCATGACCGCCTGTCCGACGGCGATCGACATTCCTCTTTTCATCCGCCAGATCGCGACCGGCAATCCGCTCGGCTCGGCGAAAACCATCTTCGACCAGAACATTCTGGGCGGCATGTGCGCGCGCGTTTGCCCGACTGAGACCTTGTGCGAGGAGGCCTGCGTGCGTGAGACGGCCGAGGGCAAACCGGTCCAGATCGGGCGCTTGCAGCGATATGCGACCGATGTGGCGATGGGCCGGAACAAGCAATTCTACACGCGCGCAGCACCCACGGGCAAAAGGATTGCCGTTGTTGGCGCCGGCCCGGCTGGCCTGGCCTGCGCCCACAGGCTGGCAAGATATGGTCATGAGGTGACTATTCTTGAGGCGCGACCCAAGTCGGGTGGCCTCAATGAATATGGCATTGCCGCCTACAAGAGCACAGACGATTTCGCGCAGGCCGAGGTGGACTACGTGACTGCAATCGGCGGCATCACGATAGAGAATGGCAAGGCGCTGGGGCGGGACTATCGGCTTTCCGATCTCGTAGAGGCTTACGATGCGGTTTTCCTCGGCATGGGGCTGGCCGGCGTCAACGCCCTGCGCGCAGAAGGCGAGGACTGCGATGGAGTCGCCGATGCAGTGGATTTCATCGCCGAACTTCGCCAGGCGAGCGATCTGGCCTCACTCCCTGTGGGGCGCAGGGTGGTGGTGATCGGTGGTGGCATGACGGCCATCGACGTGGCCGTGCAGTCAAAGCTGCTCGGAGCGGAAGAGGTTACGATCTGCTACCGCCGCGGCAAGGAGCAGATGAACGCTTCGGAGTTCGAACAGGAACTGGCGGCCGCCAAGGGCGTGGTCATTCGCCACTGGCTGCAGCCTCGGCGCGTCGTCGCCGATGGCGGCAAGGTGAGTGCCATCGAACTGGAATACACGACGCTGGATGGCGACAGGCTGATCGGCACAGGCGAAACGATCACGCTGCGGGCCGATCAGGTGTTCAAGGCCATCGGCCAGTCCTTCGTGCCCGAACCGCTCAATGGAGCGAGCATGACGGTCGAACTGGAGCGCGGCCGCATCAAGGTTGATGCCGAGGGACGCACCTCCATGCCGAAGGTCTGGGCCGGAGGTGATTGCGTGGCCGATGCGCGTGAGGATCTGACGGTTTCCGCGGTAGCCGCCGGTCGCGATGCGGGCGAAAGCATCCATCGCGCGCTGACCTCGAACGGGAGGGCATGAGCATGGCAGACATTCGCAACAATTTCGTCGGCATCAAGAGCCCGAACCCCTTCTGGCTGGCTTCGGCGCCCCCCACCGACAAGGCCTACAATGTCGTACGTGCCTTCAAGGCGGGCTGGGGTGGCGTGGTGTGGAAGACGCTGGGCGAAGAAGGTCCCCCGATCGTCAACGTAAACGGTCCCCGTTACGGCGCGATCTGGGGAGCGGACCGGCGGCTTCTGGGCCTCAACAATATCGAACTCATCACGGACCGCGAGCTCCAGGTCAATCTTCAGGAGATCAAGCAGGTCAAGAAGGAGTGGCCGGATCGCGCACTCGTGGCTTCCATAATGGTGCCTTGCGTGGAGGAAAGCTGGAAGGCGATCCTGCCCGCGGTGGAGGAAACCGAATGTGACGGCATCGAGCTCAACTTCGGTTGCCCGCATGGAATGAGCGAGCGCGGCATGGGTTCGGCCGTAGGCCAGGTGCCCGAATACATCGAAATGGTCGTGCGCTGGTGCAAGAACTACACACGCATGCCGGTGATCGTGAAGCTGACGCCCAATATCACCGACATCCGTTATCCCGCGCGCGCGGCCAAGAAGGGCGGGGCGGATGCGGTTTCGCTAATCAACACCATCTCGTCGATCACTTCGGTCAATCTCGACACGTTCTCGCCGGAACCGTCCATCGACGGCAAAGGCACCCATGGCGGCTATTGCGGACCGGCGGTAAAGCCCATCGCGCTGAATATGGTGGCGGAGATCGCACGCGATCCCGAAACGCGCGGCCTGCCGATTTCGGGCATCGGTGGGGTAACGACATGGCGCGACGCGGCCGAGTTCCTTGCGCTGGGTGCCGGCAACGTTCAGGTTTGCACCGCGGCGATGACCTATGGCTTCAAGATCGTGCAGGAGATGATCGCGGGGCTTGAAAACTGGATGGACGAGAAAGGCCATCGTTCACTGGACGACGTGATCGGGCGCGCCACGCCCAATGTCACGGACTGGCAGTATCTGAACCTCAACTATGTGGCCAAGGCGCATATCAACCAGGATCTGTGCATCAAGTGCGGTCGCTGCCACATCGCTTGTGAGGACACGTCGCATCAGGCGATCACGGCAATGGTCGATGGCGTGCGCCACTTCGAGGTGCTCGAAGAGGAGTGCGTGGGCTGCAACCTTTGCGTCAATGTATGTCCGGTCGAGAACTGCATAACCATGCAGCCTCTGCCCGCTGGTACACTGGACAAGCGCACAGGCAAGCCGGTGTCGCCGACCTATGCCAACTGGACGATGCATCCGAACAATCCAATGGCCAAGGCCGCCGCAGAGTAGCATCTGGCAGGTAGATTTCCTCCCGAAGCGGGCGGACCGCCATGTCTGTTCTGGCGCTCCGCCCGCGACGATTCTCAAGCACATTGACGACAAATAATATCCAGGATATGATTCATCCATGAATAGGGATGATGGCAATGAAGTTGAGTGAAGGCGTGGAAGCCGCCATTCATTGCGCAGCCACGCTCGCCAGCCTGGAAGATGGGGCGACGATGCCGGGTGCGGCGCTGGCTGCACAGTTCGGCCTTTCGCCAAGCTATCTGCTCAAGCATTTGCAGGCGCTTACTGCCGCCGGCATTCTTGAGTCGGTCCCGGGCCCGGCAGGCGGCTACCGGCTGGCCCGTCCGGCTGAGCGCATCAGCCTGCTCGATATTGTTCTGGCCGTGGAGGGCCCGCTGCCGGCCTTTCGATGCAATGAGATCCGCCGAAACGGCCCGGTCCGCTTGCCGGACTCGGCCTATGCGAAGCCATGCGGCATCAATGCAGCGATGCTGAGGGCTGAAAAGGCCTGGCGCGCGGCGCTGGCGGCAGAGAAGCTTTCCGCAATCGTGGCGGACTTCCTCAGCGATGCCGACCCCCGCTCTGTAGCGGCCGCCTGCGCTTTCGTGGAGCGGCATCAAAGGCCGCAGAAACCCGGTTCCCCCAAGCAGTGAGTGAAAGGAAAGACGATGAAGCCGAGATTGCAGTTCTTCAGTGTGGCCCCGGAATTGATGGAGCAGGTCAGGGCGTTGAACCAGGCCGTGGAAGATTGTGGCCTTGAGAGGAGCCTGCTGCATCTTGTCAAGCTGCGCGCTTCGCAGATCAACGGGTGTTCCTTCTGCGTCGACATGCACAGCAAGGAAGCCATGCAGGACGGCGAGACGCAGCAGCGCGTATTTCTGGTTTCGGCGTGGAAGGAGTCCCCACTGTTCTCCGAGCGCGAGCGCGCAGCTCTTGCCTATACCGAGGCTGTAACGCTGATCGCCAATGCAGGCGTTCCCGACGCGCTCTATGAGGAAACGCGCAAGCACTTCTCTGACGAGGAATTGGTCAAGCTCAGCGTGGCCATCGGCATGATCAATGTCTGGAACCGGCTGTGCGTGCCCTTGCGCCCGCATGAAGTGCGAAGGGGACAGTATTGTTCCCTCCGCTCCACCCGCTCGACTCAGCCCTTGGGCCTGAGCCCCTCCATGAACAGGCCTTCCAGGAAACGGGCGGCGTCTTCAAAGCGTCCATCTCCACTGCGCTCCGGACCAAGCACCGCGCGAACCTGGACGTCGAAATCGGCATAGTGCTGGGTCGTCGCCCAGATCGAGAAGATCAGGTGATAGGGGTTCGTCCGGGCAATCTTTCCCGCATGCATCCAGCGCTCGATGATTGCCGCCTTTTCATCCACCAATGCTTTCAACTCGCCTTCCAGCATGGGCATGATGCGCGGCGCCCCCTGCAGGATCTCGTTGGCGAAGAGGCGGCTTTCGCGGGGAAAATCCCGGGCCATTTCCAGCTTGCGCCGAATATAGCCTAGAAGTTCCGTCAGCGGGTCGCCGATCTCGTCCAGTTCACGAAGGGGCGCCAGCCAGGTGTCCAGAAGGCGCTGCATGAGCGTTTCGTGGATGTCTTCCTTGCTGCGGAAGTAATAGAGAAGATTGGGCTTCGACATGCCCGCCGCTTCTGCAATCTGGTCAATGGTCGCGCCCCTGAAGCCTCTTGCCGAGAAGACCTCCAATGCCGCCTCGAGGATCAGGTCACGTTTTTCCTGCTGGATGCGGGTGCGACGGCGTGGGGCAGAGGCTTCCATGCGTCAACTCACCGTTCTGCGCCGACATATCCGACGCCTACTGGACCAATATTCTGGACCAGTTTGTTGCCGACCTGTGGAACGCGCTTTCGACTCGCCATATGCGCTAGGTATACCCTTGACCGCCGGTACGGCGGTGCTAACGTTTGTCCAACCGGTCAAAATTTCGTAACACGGAATAGCGCCGTAGACCAAGCGTTGGCTATCGAAACAGGGAATTTTTAAAAAAGGGAAGCTTGGTCATGTCCAACCGGCTCAAGGTCACTCCGAACGATCTAAGCGCATTCTGGATGCCCTTCACGGCAAACCGGCAGTTCAAGCAGGCGCCCCGCATGCTGGTCGGGGCGAAGGACATGCACTACACCGCCAGTGACGGACGCAAGATTCTGGACGGCACTGCGGGGCTGTGGTGCGTCAATGCCGGCCATTGCAGACCCAAGATCGTGGAAGCGATCCAGGCCCAGGCCGCGGAACTGGACTACGCGCCGGCCTTTCAGATGGGTCATCCGATCGTGTTCGAACTGGCCAACCGGCTGGTTGATATTGCGCCGGAGGGCATGGATCATGTGTTCTTCACCAATTCCGGCTCGGAATCGGTGGATACCGCCCTTAAGATGGCGATCGCCTATCATCGCGTAAGGGGCGAAGGCTCCCGCTTCCGCCTGATCGGCCGCGAGCGCGGCTATCATGGCGTCAATTTCGGTGGCATCTCCGTCGGTGGCATCGTGGCCAACCGCAAGATGTTCGGCACGCTTCTGACCGGTGTCGATCATCTGCCGCATACGCATCTGCCGCAGAAGAACAGCTTCAGCAGGGGCGTTCCGGAGCATGGCGTGGAACTGGCGGACGAACTGGAGCGTATCGTGGCGCTGCACGACGCTTCCACCATCGCGGCAGTCATTGTTGAGCCTGTCGCGGGATCGACGGGTGTGATCCTGCCGCCGAAGGGATATCTCAAGCGCCTGCGCGAGATTTGCGACAAGCACGGCATTCTTCTCATCTTTGACGAAGTCATCACCGGCTTTGGCCGCCTCGGCACGCCCTTTGCAGCCGATTATTTCGGCGTCACGCCCGACATCATAACCACGGCCAAGGGCGTTTCGAACGGGGTGATTCCGATGGGGGCGGTCTTCGTGAAGAAGGAGATTCACGACGCCTTCATGAATGGACCCGAGCACATGATCGAGTTCTTCCACGGCTATACATATTCAGGCAATCCGATCGCCTGTGCCGCGGCACTCGGTACGCTCGATACCTACAAGGAAGAGGGCTTGTTGACCCGCGGCGCCGAACTTGAAGGATATTGGGCGGATGCGATGCATTCGCTGAAGGGCGAGCCTCATGTCATCGACATCCGCAATATCGGGCTGGTCGGTGCAATCGAGCTGGAGCCGATCGCCGGCGCCCCCACGAAACGAGCCTTCTCGGCCTTCGTCAAGGCATTCGAGCGTGGCGCCCTGATCCGGACCACCGGCGACATCATCGCGCTGTCGCCTCCGCTCATCATCACCAAGGGCCAGATTGACGAACTGATCGATCATGTGCGCGAGGTGCTGAGAGCGATCGACTAACTGCGGAAGACCTGCATGGGCGGCGCCGGGAACCGTCGCCCAGGCAGAGAATGAGGGGAGAGTAAATGGCCGCGCCAGGCGAGAATCTGCGAATCAATCCGGACCGTTTGTGGGATTCGATCATGCAGATGGCGAAGATCGGCCCCGGCATTGCCGGAGGCAACAATCGCCAGACGCTGACGGATGCCGACAAGGAAGGGCGGGAGCTGTTCAAGCGCTGGTGCGACGAGGCCGGCCTTACCATGGGCGTCGACAAGATGGGCACCATGTTCATGACCCGGCCGGGCACCGATCGGGACGCACTGCCGGTCTATGTCGGCTCCCATCTGGATACGCAGCCCACGGGCGGCAAATATGACGGCGTGCTCGGGGTGCTGTCGGGGCTCGAAGTGGTTCGTACGCTCGACGACCTCGGCATCAAAACGAAGCATCCCATCGTCGTGGTCAACTGGACCAATGAGGAAGGCGCCCGCTTTGCACCGGCCATGCTTGCCTCCGGCGTGTTTGCCGGCGTTCATACGCTGGAATATGCCTATGGCCGCAAGGATATGGACGGCAAGAGCTTTGGCGACGAGCTGAAGCGCATAGGCTGGCTTGG
>SMEK01000675.1_pt1 | contig 21387 bp, 15 predicted proteins | sample 2456371 | NCBI WGS metagenome assembly SMEK01 (sample SAMN10132590, study PRJNA489261) | soil metagenome | isolation source: day1 antibiotic-loamy sand soil ammended with composted manure from dairy... | place: USA | collected 2015-04-01
CTCATAATCCCTTGGCCGCGGGTTCGAGTCCCGCCCGGCCCACTCGTCTGATCTCGAATCGCAACCACCGACGAGATCACGCGTGATCGCTCGTCCATGGACAGCGCGTTGACGTGTCCGGCTGAGCCGGCTGGACGCTGCGGCCATTCGATCAACTGGGGCGGTGGTCGGTCCGTTCCGGAGTTTCGAGTCAGCACTTGCGTGTGGCACTCGCTGCTCGAGTCATCGAAGGCTGTGTTAGAAGCTTGGCGTCCATGGTTTTTGTCCATGAACTCGTGCCGTTCACTGTTCTTCAGTCCTGACGGGTGATTTCGTGACCTCATGATCCTTTGGCCACGTGTTCGGGTCCCGCCCGGATCACTGTCGACCTTCCAGCTGCGCCAACGGTCAATGCGGAGCGCTTTGCTCTTCCTGCTATTACCCTGGACGGTAGTTGGGCTGGTTTCTGCTTGCCGTTGGGAAGCGACCGTGTTTGCATGCTCGTGTTCTGGTGTCCCGGCAGGGTATCGGGTGAGGTCAAGCCGAGCGCGGGCACTGCACGCGATGGTGACGTTCTCGCCCTCGCTCTCGCGGCGTAGTGGGAGCTTCGGGTGCCGGTCGAGCTCGAACCTGGCGTGCTTGTTCGACAGGCTGGGGCGCAGGTATGGGTTTGCCGCAGCCACATCCACGTCGACACGTCGCTGGGCGGGCTTGTGGACATAGTTCCGCTGCAGGCTCAGGGCCGGACCCGACACCTAACCGGCCAGTCCGCATTCCGCTCGGGGACCGATATCCAGTGCCTTCGCCCCGTAATCGCGATCCGACATGAGATGGGCCCCGACATGAGACGGGCACTGTCCTTCGGCTGCGGATGTGCGTCCGTCAAGGGGGGCGTGGTGTTGGCTTTTCCGGGCCCACGGATCTCGCTGGCAATATCACCGGGACGAATTCGTTGACGTCCTGACACAGATTCATACCTAGGTGGGCGCAGTGGCCCGTGGTGATTTCTGTTGGTCATGGGGAAGGAACGCGCGTCTTCTGTGGTGATGGCGTGGCCCGGAGGTCGCAGTGCCCGCTCACGCAGGCCAGTGGTCTACATGAGCTGCTGGAGTGTCCTTTGAGGAGGGCGTGCGGCGATGGTGTGGTCGGATCGGCCCAGGCGATGAGGCGCCAGTCGTCATCGACCAGGGACAGGTCGGCAGCGACGGATGGCCGATCGGCAACGCGGGGAAGTGCAGCGGTTGTCGAGTGCCACAGCTGTGTGGGGTTCGTCGTCGAGAGGATCCAGTCGCTGACGGGCACATCGACGATCACTGTGTGTCCGTCTGCCCGGGGGCATCGGGTATCTCGTTCGCCGGGAAGTCGAGTCGGATGCGGATTTCCCGATCGCACTGCCAGCAGGTGGGATCGAGCCAGACTCCGACCATGTCGTCTGCCTTCGGGGTAACGGTCGCGCCGCACAGAACCGGTAGTGCCCGTGCTGCGGCTGGATGGTGATGCTCGGTGTCGTAGGCGTGTCGTTTGCCGTCCGCCTGTTGCCAGAGGTAGCGCTGCACCATGCCCCCAACTGGTAATGTCATCTGTGCCAGTTGGTGCGGTGGCGGACCGAGGGGCGGGGGTCAAGACGTGATCTGGTCATGACAACCGACCCCGGGGAGAATCGATCGAATGGTGGACAAGACAAGCGGTGTCCCCGTGCACCGACAGGTCGCAGCGGACTTGAGGGAGCGCATCACCGCGGGCGAGTACGCGCCCGGGGACAAACTGCCCAGCGAACGAGCCATGATCGAGACCTACGGCGTTTCGCGGCTCACCATCCGTGAAGCACTCGGCATCCTTCGCGCTGAAGGAGTTGTTGTCACCGAGCACGGGCGCGGAGTGTTCGTGCGTCCACCCGCATCCATCCAGCGTCTGTCGCGATCCCGGTTGTCGCGGGCGGCGCGCGCGGAGAACAAGGGCGCCTTCCTCGCCGACGCGGCCGCGCAGGGCTTCACGCCCAGCAGTTCGGTGCGCGTGCGGTTCGAGCCGGCCGACGAGCGTGCCGCCGGTCATCTCGGAATCCAGCCGGGAGATGAGGTGACCGTGCGGGATCGCGTGATGCGGGCCGACGGGCTCGTGGTGCAACTCGCCGTTTCCCGCCTGCCGCGCACGTTCACGCGCGGCACCGCGATCGAAGAGGTCGACACCGGCCCTGGCGGAGCGTACGCGCGACTGGAGGAAGCCGGACACACCATCGGCCACTACGCCGAGCACGTCGGCTCCCGCATGCCCACACCCGAGGAGGCATCAGCACTTCAGCTCGGTCAAGGCATCCCGGTCATCACCGTGACCCGCGTGGCCTACCGGGAGGACGGCACACCACTGGAGATGAACGACATGGTCCTCCCCGCCGACCGGTACGAACTGACCTACGAATGGGCCGCTGAGTAGGTCCGGCATCGCGCGATCACGACACGGACGCGAGGCCGATAGTCGTCAGGTCCAGTGGCAACCACCGTTGTCCACGGCAGAATGCCGCTTACGGTACGGCCTGCGACGAGCGGAAGCCGGTCCGTGCCACCGAAAGCCGGACGGGGCTCACCGGTGGACGGGGGGTTCACGTCGGTGTCGAGGCGGTTCCGGGTAATCGGCAAAGGCATTCCGCCATTCCGATGTGCTCGGACAGAAAAGCCGGATAGGGGTCTGATGCGCACTGGCGCGTACTCCCGAACCGTTCAGAAAGGACGGTTGCCGACCGAACGGCTTCAGCCACTGTGGGCGATTGTCGCGGGAAACGATCGGGACGGTGTTCCGATCGACACCCCCGATTCAGGATCGACCCGACAGCTCGACGATCAGCGGGCTTTCGTTCGGGAGGCCTGCGGTCGGGACGGGCGTTCCCGCGCCGGCCCGACCGTTTCGAATCAGCACCGTGGCTACACGACCGTCGGCGCCGTCTGTTGGCTGTCGGACCAGGCGTCGAGCGCGCGGATGAGGCCGTCGAACAGGTCACGGAGCACGGTCAGCCAGGTGATGGCGTCCGTCATCGCCTTCCCCAGCGCTGTCAGCAGCTTGCCCACCTTGCTCACCACGCGGGAGATCGCGGTCGTGGCCTGGGCGGCCACGGCGGGGGCGGCCGTGCCCAGCGAACACAGCAGTTCGATGGTCCAGCTCACCAGGGAGCCCGCGATGCTGGCGAGCAGATCCCGCACCGCCGTGCGGACACCGTTGACGACCTCGGCCATCCCCACGGTCAGACCGGCGATGCCGTGCGCCGCGCCCGCCGCGTTGTTGTACACGGCGGAGAGTTCCTCCGCCTTCGCGCGGTAGGCCTCAGCGGCACCGCCCAGCCAGTTCTGCGTCTCCGCCGGAGCCGCGCTCTTGACCTCCTCGGCGAGCTCGGTCATCTCCTTCTCGATGTTGGTCCACGACTCCGCGTAGGCCTTCACCATGTCCGGGTTGCCCGCGAGCTTGTCGAGCGCCTCCCGCGCAGGCTCGATGTGTTCGAGCATCCACGAGATCACCTGGCCCGCGACGAAGCCGATCGGGTCCGTGACGGCGGCGGCGGTGTCGAGCCCCACCCCGACCAGGCCACTGACCGACAACGCCCAATCGCCCCGGTCGATGCCTTCGGCGATCGCCCACCCGGCCTCGAACGGCGTGATCCCGGTCATGAACCCGGTGCCGTCCCGGCTCGGGATTTCCATCTTCGTGAACGGGTCGCCGTCCTTACGGTCCTCGGCGTAGAAGTTGTCCGGGTCGGTGTTGTCCACGACCAACGGGTTGTTCACCGGGCCCCACCCCCGTGCACGAAGTTCCCGGACGCCTCGACGTCACGGCCGATCCGGTTGAGCCGTTCGACGATGAACTCTTCGAGCCGTTCGTAGGCGTTCGCCGCCTCGTCCAGGGCCCGTGCCAGGTTTTGAGTCACTTTCTGGGTCTTCGCCAAGGCCTCGGCACCTCGGTTCTGCGGTTCCCGCACCATCGAACCGAACGGCTGGCACAACACGCCGTACGCTTCGTCGAGACCGGCCAGGTGCGAGCCGGCGTCCGCGGCCGTGCCAGCCCTCTGCGAGAACGACTCCATCGTCTTCGCGTGGCTGCGGAGTTCCTCCAGCACCACTTGGAAGTCGGCCATCAGCGTCCTTTCTCTAACGCCGCAGGATGGACCCGCCACCCAGATCGTCGTCTTCGTCCTCGAGTGGACGTGGCCGAGGCCGTCGCGGTTCCGGTTTCCGTTCAGCCGATTCGTCTTCGAGTCGACCGATCGACAATTCGCGCAGGGACGGATCGTCCCCGTCCTCGTCGACCGGGTCGGGGAAGCGTTCGGCGTACTGGTTGACGATGTTGTTACCGGCGGGGTCGTCGCCGACCGTCTCGTGCACGAGGGTGGCCACCTGCTCACGCAGCTTGGCCTGCGCCTGCCGCAGACAACTCATGATCGTGGCGGACACCATGGCCGGGTCCATCCCTTTTGTCCGCTCCGACAGCTCCAGATCGGTCAACACGCCGTTCGCGTCGACGGTGACCGTCACCTCACCACCCGCCGAGCGCTCCGTGACGCCGACCGAGCCGAGGCGCTGGTGTAGCGCGGAATAGCGCTGTGCCTTCTGTTGCAGGTTCTCCGCGAATTGCTGCAGTTGCTCACCGGCCTTGATGGGGTCCTGGCCCAGCATCACTGCTCCCTCACGATCCGTGGTTGCGCAGCGAATTTAGCAGCCGGGTCAGGACGTCGGCGGCGGATAGGGCGGCATCACAAAGGCGGTGTCGCGCGCCAGGTCGAAACGCGTACGGAGAGCAACCGGGCGAACACATGCGGTTCGTCCACAGGTAACAGCACGGTTCGGGAGGGAGTGTGCAGGAGCACGGCGGGTCCGGGCGTGGCCTGCACCGCGGAACCGTCGGACAGCATCAGCCACGGAACCGGTCCGGCCGCCTCGGGCAGCACGGTGGGCTGGACGTCGCGTAGTTCGGAGAAGAGGAGTCGGTCGTGGCCGACGGCTCGGTGCCGACGCGCCGTCCACTCGAGGCCGGTCCTGCCGATCGACACCGAACCGGACACGAGTCCGGTGTCGCGAAGCCGTGCTCGAACCGCGACGGTGAACGGTGTCGCGCCCAGTTCCGGGGAGACGGGGGTCAACAACGTGCTCATGGCTCGGCGGGCGAAGGACACGGCGAGTGTCACCGCCGCCAACGCGAGGACGAGGACCACGGTCGCGACGGCGGCCCCGGCCCCACCCGAACCGGCGGCGACACCGACGACCGGGAACACGCCGAGCAACAATTGGGCCCCACCGGTGAAGAACGCCGCCCGCACCCACCGCGGTGGTTCATGCACCAATCCGCGGACACCGACGAGCGCGATCACGGCGGGGAGTATCGAGCCCGCCATCGGTGGGATCAGCCACGCCGTGAAACCGTCCGTGGCGCCGGTGAGCACGGCCGCGAGTACGCACAGCACGACGATCGCCCACGGGCAGCCGGCCAGTGCCGTCAGGAGCAGGCCGCGCGCCCGGTCCCACCGGGGTTGGAGCAGTGCGGCCGTCTGCGGATCGGCGACCCCGGGCATCGTGGTCGGAACGAGCATGCCCGAAACCTAACAGCGGCGACGAGCGGGAAACAGGCCGTGGCGGTGGGGTGGGGTCCCGAGCACCGACCGACGAGTGGCGTGCCCGGCGGAGCCGTTCTCGCTCGCCGAAGGCACCGTCCGCGCCGCGATGAATCCGCCCCACTCGGGCAGAAGACCTGCTGGTCCTTCATGGACAGTCCATGACGGTCACCGCGGCACGCCGGGTGGTGTGGAGCGGGATGTCCGTCGCGTCGTCGAAGACGCCGATCGAGTCAGCGCTCGTGCGCGTGCCGGACCGTTCGTCACGGACGACTCCACGCGGTGCCGTGGAAGCCCGGTGTGGGGAGGGGGAAACCACGCCCGGCGAACACCCCGGCGGTGTCGCTTGCGCATCCGGACCACGACAGGAGGCGGGGTAGGACCGAGGACGGGAGACCATGACGCCCCGACGACCTCCGGTACCGAGGTCGTCGGGGCGTCACCTCACGGTGCCCGCACCGCGGGTCGATCGAACCCGGGACCGGATCACCAGCGGTAGTCGAGGAACTTCCCGTCGAAGGTCACGACCACGCGGTCGCCGTCCGGGTCCTCACGGCGGGAGACGTCGACGCGGAAGTTGATGGCGCTCATGATGCCGTCGCCGAACTTCTCGTGGATCAGTTCCTTCAGCGCGGGCCCGTAGACCTTCAGGGCCTCGACGAAACGGTAGATCGTCGGGTCGGACAGCACCTCGGGGTCGCTGCCGCGCATGGGTTGGCGCTGCAGGCTTTCCGCCACCGAGGAGTCCAGATCGAGCAACCGGCACACCCGATCGGCCTGCTCCTGGGTCATCGGGTGCTGACCGAGCAACGCCGCTGTCGTCCATACGACCGGAGCGCCGATCTCCTCGGCGATCGCCTCCCACGTCAGTCCCTTGCGGATGCGGGCGGCCACGACGAGCTCGGCGGCCTCGGACTTGCTCAGGATCGGGGTCATACCGTCCTCCTTCCAAAACAGGCGCACCCTGATTGTGGATGTCGCATGCGTGCCGTCGCAGCGGGAGGCCTCGTGGAGGGCCGGGCCACGACGGGAGCCGGACCCGCGGGGCAGGGACCGTGACCGGGGTGGGTTCGAGAAAGCCACGAGGGTGTTCAGTCGCGGCGCGACCGCTGTGAAGGGCGGCCGGGTTCGGCGGTTCCCCGGAGGAGGAGCGCCGCCGTGTCGGTCTCCCACGAATCCCTCCTCTCACGAATCCCGCCGACTGCGACCACGCGGACTCGCTGGTCGCCGAGTGTCATGCCCCGGTTTCTTTGAGTGTCACGGGCCGACCGGGGCGGGAGCCGCAGTGCCGGTGACACGGCCCGAGCGGGTGCCTGCGCAAAGGGCGCGGATTCACCGTGTTCCCGCTTATCCGTCCTGCCGACGGGGTAGAGGGACGTCGTGGCGGTCGTGCCACGGGGGTCGACGACGCCCGAAACGCGCAGGCACGTGGGAGGAGTCACCGTGGACGAGTCCAACCCGATCTGGTCAGTGGTCAGCAGGATCGTCGACAGGGTGCGGGAAGGGGACGAATCCACCGAGACCATCCCGGGGCAGCCGGCCGGCCAGTCGCCGGCGTTGGAGGAACCGACCGAACCCCGGGACCCCCTTCACCCGAAGCCCGACCAAGCCGCCCCGGAGCTGCGCACGGCCACGGGCAGGCCGGTGGACGGCTCCGCGCAGGACAGGGCGCAGGACGGCGCACACCTGACCAGCGCACAGGGGGTTCGGCTGTCCGACTCCGATCACTCGCTCAAGGCGGGACCCCGTGGGCCGGTGCTGTTGCAGGACCACCACCTGCGGGAAAAGCTCATGCACTTCGACCACGAGCGGATCCCCGAACGCGTGGTGCACGCGCGGGGAGCGGCGGCCCACGGCGTGTTCGTCAGCTACGGGACGGCCGCCAACGTCACGAAGGCGGCGTTCCTCCAGGAGGGTGTCGAGACGCCGACCTTCACCCGGTTCTCCACGGTGATCGGGTCCCGGGGTTCGGCGGACACCGTTCGGGACACCCGTGGTTTCGCCACCAAGTTCTACACCTCCGAAGGCGTGTACGACCTGGTCGCCAACAACATCCCGGTGTTCTTCATCCAGGACGCGATCAAGTTCCCCGACCTCGTCCATGCCGCCAAACCGCATCCGGATCGGGAGATCCCCCAGGCCCAGAGCGCGCACGACACCTTCTGGGACTTCGTCTCCCTGCACACCGAGGCGATGCACCACACGATCTGGGTCATGTCCGACCGGGGCATCCCGCGCTCCTACCGGACCATGGAGGGCTTCGGCGTCCACACCTGGCGGCTGGTCAACGCCCACGGCGAGACGACGTTGGCGAAGTTCCTGTGGAAACCCAAACTGGGCGTGCATTCCCTGGTGTGGGAGGAGGCGCAGATCTGCAACGGCGTGGACCCCGATTTCCACCGCCGTGATCTGGCCGATGCGATCGAGGCCGGCATCTATCCGGAATGGGAGCTGTGCATCCAGACCTTTCCGGACACGCCCGAGCAGACGTTCGAGGGCATCGACCTGTTGGACCCCACCAAGCTCGTCCCCGAGGAGTTGGCGCCGGCTCAGCCGGTCGGGCTGCTCACCCTCAACCGCAACCCGACCAACTACTTCGCCGAAACAGAGCAGGTCGCCTTCCACGCCGGACACCTGGTGCCCGGCATCGACGTCACCGACGATCCACTGCTGGCCGGGCGGCTGTTCTCCTACCTCGACACCCAGCTCCTGCGGCTCGGCGGGCCCAACTTCGCGCAACTGCCGATCAACCGCCCCCACGCGCCCATCAACGACATGCTGCGGGACGGCATGCACCAGACGGCCGTGCACACCGGTGTCGCCCCCTACAAACCCAACTCCCTGGACGGTGGGTGTCCCTTCTTCGCCGGTGTTCCCGAAGGCGGATACGTCGAGGTCCCCGCGCCGGTCGCGGCCGCGCAGAAGGTACGCGAGGCACCCGAGTCGTTCGCCGATCACTTCACCCAGCCGCGGATGTTCTGGTTGAGTCTGTCACCGGTCGAACGTGAGCACACCATCGACGGCTTCGTCTTCGAACTCGGCAAGTGCTACGAGCAGGCGGTCAAGGAACGCACGCTGCGGGCACTCGCCGAGATCGACCCCTATCTGTGCGAGAGGGTGGCGGAGGGACTCGGACTGCCCGCGCCCGAGCCTGCTCGGGAACTCCCGGATGTGCCGCCGAGTCCGGCGTTGTCCCAGGTGGGGAGCATATGGCCCGTCAAGGGGCGGGTGGTCGGCATCGTCGCCGACGACAGCGCCGACCTCGACGAGGTCCGATTCCTGCGGAGCGCGATCTTCAACGGCGACATGGTGCCGCTGATCATCGCGCCCACCGGAGGTGAACTCGGGGCCGACACCGACGATCCCCTCACCGTGCAACGCAGTTTCGTCACCGGACGGTCCGTCGAGCTCGATGCGTTGATCCTGGTCTCGGCACCCACCCCGGGCGGGGACGCTTTCGCCACCCGCGACGCCAAGGCGTGGAGCGGTGCCGACGCGTCCGTCGACCCGCGCGTGGAACTCATGCTCACCGAGGCGTATCGACACGCCAAACCGTTGGGTGCCCTGACCGCCGCCCGGTCCGCGTTCGACAGTGCGAGGATCCCCACGAGAGCGCCGGGAGTCGTCATCGACGACGACGTCGAAGCGCTTTTCCGGGGGGTCGTCGATCTGCTCCATCAACACCGGATCTGGGAACGGTTCCCGGCCCACGCCTAGGTCGGTTCCCCGGGATGGCCGTGTCGTGCGCGGTGCGAGGGAGATCCCTGCCTGTGCGACCGGGGGGATCGGAAGGTGATCGACTGGCGTGGCACGCGGACCCCTTCGACCGTTCGGGAACCGGGTGATGCCGAAGCTCGCTCGCGGATGTGGTCCACTCGGCTGGACCGAACATGAAAGCCTTTCATTGCCGGTGCGCTGCGATTAGGGTCTTCCGTCAACGATCAACGGAAGGACTCGCAATGTCGCGACTTTCGCGCACTGTGGCCGTGTTCGCCGTCGCGGCCGTGGTCGGTACCGGCTTGACCGCACCTCCCGCGAGTGCACGCCACGCGCCCCTGCCCGAGCCGGCCCCGGACTACTGCGGCGAGCAGTGTCACGACATCCTGCCGCCCGGCCAGAGCGGCAACGCCACCTTCATCGAGCTCATCGGCCACCTGCTGTTCGGCACCCTGCCGAAACACTCCGGGGATCAACTCGACGCCTACGACGAACTCGCCGCCCGGTATTCGAGCCTGACCACCGACACCATCGACGAGTTCTTCAACGACCATTCGTTCGGCGTTCCCGCGGACCAGGTCGAGCGGAGTTACCGGCCGCGCGAGGACGTCACCATCGTCCGCGACAAATCCACCGGGGCTCCCCACATCACCGGCACCACCCGGTCCGGGACCATGTTCGGCGCCGGATACGCCGCCGCCGAGGACAAGCTCTTCCTCATGGACGTGATGCGCCGGGCCGGGCGGGGGACGGTCTCCTCGTTCGCCGGGGGCGCACCCGCGAACCGTGCGCTGGAGCAGCAGTTCTTCGCCGCCGCGCCGTACACCGAGGAGGAACTGCAACAACAGCTCGACGACGTCGCCCGCAAGGGCGAACGCGGCGCCCAGGCGATCGAGGACCTCGAGTCCTATGTGGAAGGGATCAACGCCTACATCGAGAAGGCGCACCGGGGACGTTACTTCCCCGGTGAGTACGTCGCCACCGGACACATCGACGCGATCACGAACAAGGGGCGTATCGAGCCGTTCAAACCGACCGACATCGTCGTGCTCGCCGCGTTGATCGGTGCCCAGTTCGGCGGTGGCGGTGGTAACGAGGTGCAGAACGCCATCGCCCGCCTGGAACTGCACGAACGATTCGGCGTCGAACGTGGAGAGGAGATCTGGAGGGTCTTCCGCGCCGAGAACGACCCCGAGGCCATCAGCACCATCCACGACGGACAGGTCTTCCCGTACGGCAACGCGCCCGAGGACCCGGAGGGCGTCGTGTGGCCGGACCGGGGCTCGGTGATCGAACAGCAACTCGTGTTCGACCCGACCGGATCGGCCGCCGAGCGCGTCGACACGGCCGCGAAGAACGCCGCGCCGAGGAGGCACGACGTGCCACGGCCGGACTCGGACGATCAGACCGAGGTACTGCGCGGGATCTTCGACGACGGTGTCCTGCCCGAGAGTCTGGGCCGGGCTCGGGGCATGTCCAACGCGTTGGTCGTGTCGGGCGCCCACACCGACAGCGGACACCCGGTCGCAGTGTTCGGACCCCAGACCGGCTACTTCGCACCCCAACTGCTCACCCTCCAGGAGTTGCAGGGGCCGGGGATCTCGTCGAAGGGCGCGTCGTTCGCGGGCCTGAGCTTCTACACCCTGCTCGGTCGCGGCCAGGACTACGCCTGGAGCGCCACCACGGCGGGTCAGGACATCATCGACACCTACACCGTGGAACTGTGTGAACCGGACGGTGGCCCGGCCACCATCCACTCGTCGTCCTACCTGTTCCGCGGCGAATGCGTGCCGATGCGCACGGTGGAACGACACAACGAGTGGGAACCCAACCTCGGTGACTCGACCCCGAAGGGTTCGTACCGGTTGGTGTCGTTCCGCACCCACTACGGTCCGGTGACCCACCGCGGCACCGTCGACGGCAAGCCCGTGGCGTTCACGACGGTGCGGTCGACGTTCCTGCACGAGATCGATTCGATCATCGGGTTCCAGAAGTTCAACGATCCCGAGGCCATCACCTCGGCGGAGGACTTCCAGCGCGCCGCCCACGACATCAACTTCACGTTCAACTGGTTCTACGTCGACGCCGACGACGCCGCGTACTTCAACTCCGGGGCGAACGTCGTGCGCCCGCCACAGGTCGATCCGAGCATGCCGATCGCCTCGGACCCCGCCTACGAGTGGGAGGGCTGGAACCCGGACGACAACACCGCGCGGTACATGTCGTTCGAGGAACATCCCCATTCGATCAACCAGGACTACTACATCAGTTGGAACAACAAGCAGGCACCGGGAACGGCGGGCGCACTGCGGGCGCCGTGCACCGCGGGGACCTGCTGGACCACCGGATCGCCGAACGTCTGGAGGCAGGTGACACGTTCGACCGGGTCAGTCTGACCCAGGTCATGGCCGAGGCCGGGGTCACCGACCTGCGTGCCGAACGGGTCCTGCCCGATCTGCTGCGGCTGATCGACACCGAGCCCGTCGACGACCCCGAACTGGCCGCGCGCGTCGACGAGTTGCGGGAGTGGTCGGAGGACGGCGGTCGGCGGGTGGAGACCGAACGCGGCAGCCACGTCTACGAGCACGCGTCGGCGATCCAGCTGATGGACGCGTGGTGGCCGCTGCTGGTGCGGGGCATGTTCGAACCGGAGCTGGGCACCCCGGCCTACCAGGCGTTGACCGATGTGCTGCGCATCAACGAGTCGCCCTCCGGTTGGCAGAACGGGGAGCCGGGACTGCAGTCCGGCCAGGGGCACCAGGGCTCGGCGTTCCAGCACGGCTGGTTCGGACAGGTGTCCAAGGACGTTCGGGTGGCGCTCGGTGACGATGTGCCCGGCGGGCTCGACGAGTCGCTGTGCGGAGGAGGCGACGCGTCGGCGTGCCGCCAGGTGCTGCTGGACACGTTGGCCGAGGCGGCCGTGACCCCGGCGGAGGAGGTCTACCCGGGTGATGCGGAGTGCGAGGCCGGTGACCAGTGGTGCGCCGACGCCATCGTGCACTCCAAGATCGGCGGCATCGGCCACAAGAAGGTGACCTGGCAGAACCGCCCGACCTACCAGCAGGTCGTGGAGTTCCCCTCCCGCCGCTGACGAAGCTCGACAGGCCCATCGCGGTGTTCTCGACCAGAGCACCGCGATGGGGGTTTTCGGGCGGCTGGGGACACCCCTGTTCTGGTCCGACCACAAAGGACATACGTGCTGTCCGGGGTGTATACGGCGCGGGTGACCGCGTGGAACCGAATACGGCATGGACGTCCGGTTGGGTCCTCCCAGCCGGGCGTTCTGCGTTGCTCACTCCTTCCCGGGCGTTTTTCCGGGATCGCAGATCGTGTGGTGGGGTTTCCTCGTGCGTCGACGGTGCACGACGGGGCCGGCCACGCGCGTGAGTGGTGAATTCGAGCGGTCACAGCGCGTGGGTGATCACCGTCGGGAGCGACCCGGCCGATCCACGCCTTCGGCTGTGCGACACCTTCTGGTTTCGCGAACGACGTCGGATCCGGGTTTGATCGTCGAACGGCGCGGGGAACGGATAACCAAGGACGAGGCTCCCGCGAACCACGTCGCTTTGGTCACGCATCGCACACGACCCGGGCGCAAGCGGTCGCACATGCAGGGGCAACAGAGAAGCTACTCGTACGGAGGGGATCGTGACGAGCGCTCCGACCCAGCACACCGGTTCCATCGGGACCGTGTCACAGAAGGGAATTCCGGACGAGGTCGACGTCGCGGTCGTCGGCTCCGGCGGGGCAGGGCTGATGGCGGCACTCAGTGCGGCCAAGCAGGGAGCACGGGTCCTCGTCGTGGAGTCCCAGCCGATCGTCGGTGGCGCCACCGGCATCTCCGCGGGGGCGGCGTGGATCCCCAACCACGGTTTCTCGACCGAACAGCTCCAGGTGGAAGACGACCTGGACAAGGCCCGCCGCTACCTCTACGGCGAGGGCCGGGACGAGATCCTCGACCACGGGATCGTGGAGAAGTTCCTGGAAACGGGCCCGCACGTCGTCCGGTTCATCGAAGAGCACACCTCCTTCGGATGGATCCCGGCGATCTGGCCGGACTACCGATCCGACATCGATGGCGCCTCGGTCGGCCGGGCCCTCTTCCCCGGCCCCTTCGACCCCGAGAGACTGGGGGAGGCCCGTCAGTACGTGCGACCGGCCTTGCAGACCGGCATGGCCAGGAACCCCCTCCCGTTCTGGATGCTGGCCGGGCTGGACAGCAAGGACGTCTGGATGGCCGGACCGGCGCTGGTCGGCGCGCTTTTGGAGGGGTGCCTGAACAACGGCGTCGACGTGCGGGTCGAGGCACCCGCGGCCCGACTCGTCACGGAGGACTCCGGGTCGGTGCGGGGCGTCGTCGTGCGGACGAACGGCGCCGAGAAGACCGTGCGCGCCGCCAAGGGAGTGGTGCTGGCAAGCGGTGGCTTCGAAAGCTCGGACGAGGTCACCAAGACCTATCTCCACGCGCCGTTTAAGGCACAGGTCTCGCCGAAGGGGCACGAAGGCATCGCGGTGCAGCTGGCCGAGGAGGTGGGCGCCGCTCTGACCTCCATGCAGGAAGCCTGGTGGATGCCCGCGGTGCAACTGCCCGGCGAAACGCCGGAGGGCCGCCCACTCGCGCGGGTGTTTCTGGGGGAACGCTCCCTGCCGCACAGCATCATGGTGAACAGCAAGGGCGAGCGTTTCGCCAACGAGGCCCTGCCCTACGACCAGCTCGGCAAGATCATGCGGGAGGTCGATCCGAAGACGGGCACCATGCCGAACGCCACGGCATGGTTCGTCTTCGATCACAACTACTGGACCAAGTTCGGGATCTTCGGCATCCCGCCCGGTGGGGAGGTCCCCGAGTACATCCACCGCGCCGACACCCTGGCGGGGCTGGCGGCCCAGATCGGGGTCGACGAGGTGGGACTGTTACGGACCGTCGACCAGTTCAACCCCGAAGCCCGAAAAGGACGCGACCCGTGGTTCGGGCGGGGGGAGACGTTGTTCGACCGCTACTTCGGCGCCTACCACCCCTGGCTGGGTAAGAACTCCCCCGACGTGCGCTTCCCGGGAGCCACAGCGAAGGCGCGGGCGGGCATCGCGGCGGCGCTCGGACCGGTCGTGACCAAAGCCGCGGAAGCCGCGGCGAAGAAGAACGACCCGGAACGGCTCCGGTCGGTCATCGTCGGTCCCCTGGCCAAGATCACGCGCCCGATCCTGGAAAGCCCGCAGTCCAGCGTCCTCGGCCCCATCGACACCTCGCCGTACTACGCGCTCAAGGTGGAGGCCAGCGCGCTCGGCACCGTGGGCGGCCCGAAGACCGACGCCTACGGACGCGCACTGAACACCGAGGGGAAACCCATCCCCGGCCTGTACGCCGCAGGCAACGCGGGAGGCGCGCCCACGAAGGGCTTCTACGGAGGAGCCGGAGGGACGATCTCGCTGGGACTGGTGTTCGGCTACCTGGCGGGACGCGAGGCGGCCCGGTAGGCGGGCGGCTGGCTTCGGACGTCGACCGTCGGCAAGACACAGGAGGGTCGTCACTGTCTCGATCCCCTGTCCAGCGGAGACGTCTCCGGACTTTCACGTGCGCCGAGCGCGGTCGGCAAGCACGTGTTCTGTCACACTCGGTAGGCCACGAGGTGTTCCCCAGCTGGAGCATCGACGATCTCGGCGATCTCGAGGGAGTGCACAAACTGAGGATTGACAGGCATCTTGCGACGGAGAATCCCGTGCCCCTCGGCGAACCGGCCGCGCTCGTCGCGTAAGCCGTGTGACGGGAAGACGATCGTCATCGATCAGGATGACAGGCCCGTTCACAGTAACCGGATCGACCTCGACGAGGCCGGGACCGACGATTGGTCCACCGATGACCCGAACGCGGAGAGCACATCACACCGACCCCTCGGCCTGTCTGGAATACGACCACTGGGATGGGGCTCATGCGAATCGTTGCGTTCGTGTTCGTTCTGCTCGCCGCGCTCGTCGCGTGTGGTCCGGGAGGGGAGAACGGTTCGATGGAGTACGACGAGGAATTCGCCGGACAACTGCGCGAACTGCGTGACGGCAAGCAGAGTAAGCCGTTGCAGGAGCTGGTTCCGGGGGACTGGACGACCGTGCACGTCATCATCGGCCCGCACACCGAGGAGTGGGTCGAACGCAAGGTGGGCGTGCCGCTGCCGAAGTCCGAGTACGGGTTCGACACCGAGGGCAACATCCTGGTGTTCCTGCGTGGCCAGGAGGTCGTCCGGATGAAGGGCACCACCGGCCGGCTGTTGGGCGAGGGGCATTTCTCGTCGGAAGCCGTGTTGCGGGGCACGGGCAGCACCATCGAGATCGACGATCCGACACCACCGTAAGTCGAACGAAGCCCTGTCGGACCCGCCGCGGTTCGTCACCCGACCCCGTTCCTCGATGCGTAGGCCCCGCCGGGGACTCGGTGGCCCTGGCTCGGACCGGGGGCACGGGTCATCCCCGGGGGCCACCCGCATTTCGAACGGTTCGGGTGTGGCCTCGGCGTGTCCGTTGTGGACCACGATTGTGCCGGTGCGGGGATGACGTCTACCTCGCCCCGTCGGGGATGTCGACGAGGCCGAAGTACTCCAGTCGGAACAGCGCATCGCTGCTGATGTACAGGCCGGCGACGACGCACAGAACCAACAGGCCGGTGCGTGAGGTCTTCCTCTTCTCACGCTGGCGCTGCAGCCATGCGTCGATCTTCGCTGTGAACCTGCTCTCGGACCGCGAGTACAGCAGTGCCACGAGCAGACACGGGCCGACCGCGATGAGGTTGTAGGCGACGAGCAGCGACGCGACCACGGGGGCCGACAGCTCCGCTTGGGTCACGATGGCGATGGCACCGAGGTACGGCAGTGCCGTCGTCACCTCGACGGCTGACGCGGCAAGACCGAGCCCCACGGCACCGGCGATCGACGTCGTCCCCTCGGCGTTGTAGCGCGTTCTCCTCTCCCGTGGCGCGATGAGCCCGTACAACAGCAGCGCGACTCCGATGCCGAGTTGGATGTAATCGAAGGTTGTCTCGTCCAACTCCAATGACCGCGCGCCCGCCACGAGCAGGTTGCCGACGAGGACGTACACCGAGAAGAAGACACCGATGAACGTCAGCACCCGCGACATCGGTCTTCTGTTGGAAACGACGAGGTAGAGCGTTCCCAGGATGAGGGAGAAGTTGGTCGAATCGACAACGGCAAGGCCTGCCATCGCAAGGATGTCCTGCGCCCCCAAGTCCCCCTCCGGCGATGACGCGTTCGTTGTCGGACCGCAGCGCGGGTGCGCTGAGTCAGCGATCAGGCGCTCGCGTGACGGGGAGCATAGCAGCGTTGTCCTGTGGGGTTCAGTTCCTCTCCGGAATCAATACCGATCCGAGCCGTGAGGCGGAGGACAAATCGCATCGGCCCGGATGGCCTGTCGTGTCACGTCATCGCCGAGCTGCACCACACTCTTCGGTTCGGCCGCCTTGCCGTCGGGGATCGCGGCACGGCTCCACGGCCAATCCTCGATGAGACCGAAGTGGACGGCTGCCCTCGCGTGTGGACAGCGCTTCCGGGATTGCGGGCGACGGGGCAGGAGGTCATCCGACGGTGTGGGACGCGGTTGTCTCGGCCGGAGGCGAAGACACGGGCCGGTCCGCCCTTGTGCAAGGAGGCGTTTTAGGCGGGTTCGGGGCGCGGGAGGGCCGGCGTGGTGTGTGGTTGCCCCTGGTGCGCCTTCCGCCCCGCGCCGTGGCTACGGACCGGTCACAGGACGGCGGCCGTGCGACACGTGCGGGAGGACGGTGCCGCTGTCGGTGGACGTCGAGGCGATGTAGCCGCGCCACGCACCGGATTCCCGGCCCCGGTCCTCGATGTAGCGCTTGAACCCGGCCAGTCCCTGTTCGGTGAGCTGGGCGGCCATGTCCGCCACGGTGTCGGGCACCGTCAGTTCGACCACGACCCGGCTGTGGTCCTCATCCAGGGGCTGGAACGTGGCTCTGCCACTGTGCGGGGTGCCCTGAGCCGCTTGCCAGGCGATCCACTCGTCCGGCTGCTGGTCGACGAGGTCGACCTCGAACATATGGTGTCGGCCGGCGAACTCGATGTCCCCGTGCAGCAGGGTGTCCGTGCGCTGGATGAGTCGGTGCAGGTAGTCGACGAAGTGGGGGAACGTCTCCAATTGGGTCCACTGGTTGTAGGCAGTGCGCACCGGGACGTCCACGTCGATCGAGCGTTGAATGGTACTCACGGCGACTCCTCACCACGACTACGCCGGTATTACCCGTTCGAGCCACGTCACACACCGCTTCCTCGAAGACGGCCGGACCGTTCCGGAAGGTGATCGCTCGTCCGGCCGAGGTGACGTCGACGCGGCTGCCGGATGAGGCCGAGAGCGCCACTGACGTGCGTGGAGCGACGGACCGGTCGCCCGCTGTTCGCCGGCCGGGGTACTCACTTCATGGCGGCGAGCTGGATCAGGTTGCCGCAGGTGTCGTCGAAGACGGCGGTGACCACCGGCCCCATGTCGGTCATGTCCTGGACGAACCCGACCGCATCGCGACGGACCGGTCGACGAAAGCGGGGCGACGTCGGACCGTCACGAGGGGGACCGGCACCGAACGTCCGGGCGCACGCGGCAACAGCTCGTACGCTGGACTGGTGCGGATGAGACCGACTGTGAGCTGGACACCGACGGTGTCGGCACCGCGGACGACGGACCTGGCCGAGGTCGTCCGGGTGGTCGGCGGCCGTGGTGTCGTGGTCCTCAGCGGGGCGGGCCTGTCCACCGAGTCCGGCATTCCGGACTACCGCGGTGCCGGGGGAACGCTGCGGCGACATTCGCCGATGACATACCAGGAGTTCGTCGGTAGCGAGGCCGCCAGACAGCGGTACTGGGCCCGCAGCCACGTCGGCTGGCCGGTGGTCGCGCAGGCCCGGCCGAACGTGGGACATCGCGCGGTGGCGGCGCTCCAACGAGACGGGTACGTCTTTGGGGTCATCACGCAGAACGTCGACGGGCTGCACCAGGCGGCGGGTGCCACGGCGGTGATCGAACTGCACGGCAGCCTCAGCCGGGTGGTGTGCCTGGAGTGCGGGCAGCTCAGTTCTCGACGGTTCCTCGACCGGCGGTTGCGAGAGGCGAACCCGACCTTCCGGGCCGAGGCCACCCGCCTCAACCCGGACGGCGACGTCGACCTGCCCGAGGGCGTCGTGCGCGAATTCCGGACCGTGCCATGCCACGCCTGCGGCACCGGGGTGCTCAAACCGGATGTGGTGTTCTTCGGCGAGAACGTGCCCCGCCCCCGGGTGGAGGAGTGCTACCGCCTGGTCGACGACGCGAAAGCGCTCCTTGTGCTCGGCTCCTCCCTGGCCGTGATGTCCGGACTGCGTTTCGTCCGGCACGCCGCGAAGGCGGGCAAACCGGTGCTCATCGTGAACAAAGGTGAGACCCGAGGCGATCCCCACGCCTTGGTGCGGGTCGACCGGACCTTGGGGCCCGCACTGGCCGAACTGGCCGACCGACTCGGCTGTCCCCTGTCCGAACCGGCCGGGAACGGGTCCCGGATCCAGCGGGCCGTTCGTGGCTGAGAACCCGCGGCGGTAGTCCCGGTCATTCGGCCGCGCGGCGGAGCAGCGGGGTGATCCGGTAATCCACGAGTCGCCGCATCACCAAGCTGGTGTTGGTGCGCTCGATCCCGGGGATGGCGAGGATGCGACCCGCGATGCGGTAGAGGTCGTCGGCGTCGCGGGCGACCACGTGGATCAGCAGGTCCACCGGTCCGGAGATGCCGTGCACCTCCAGCACTTCGGGGATCTCGGCGAGCGCTTCGGCGACCTCGTCGAGCCGGCGCTGGGTCACCTGGGCGGTGATGAACGCGGTGAGCGGATATCCCAGCGAGGCCGGTGGGATGCGGCGCTCGAACGAGTCGAGAGTGCTCCCCTCCAGACGGGTGAGCCGGGATTGGGCCGTGTTGCGGGAGATGCCGACGCGGTCGGCGAGAGCGAGGGTGGTCGCACGGGGGTGCCGGGTCAGTTCCAACAGGAGTTTGGCATCGACCTCGTCGACCGGACCGTCATGGGGCATTGTGCTCACCTCTCCGCCGTGTCTGTGGGCTCTGATTGCGCAGATTGCTCAACTGGATGGCCGGCTATTGAGCATCAGTCCAGCAAATTGCTTCACTGGGAGCAACCTGCACGCTTGAACGAGGATGGCGAGATGAGCGAGTCCGTCACCGCCCCGGCCACCACGGACGTCCTGCGCGCGATAGAGGACCGAGTGCTGTGGTTGTCGAGCGCGATCATCCACCACGCCAATCGGGTCCGGCCGAATCCGTCGGGGTTGAAGGTCGGCGGGCACCAGGCGTCGTCGGCCTCGATGGTGTCGATCATGACCGCGTTGTGGTTCAACCATCTGCGTCCGCAGGACCGGGTGTCGGTGAAACCGCACGCCTCGCCGGTGTTGCACGCGATCAACTACCTGCTGGGTGAGCTGGACGAGTCGTACCTGCCTCGGCTGCGTGAGTTCGGCGGTCTGCAGAGTTATCCGAGCCGCATCAAAGACCCCGATCCCGTCGACTACTCCACCGGATCGGTCGGCATCGGTGCGACCGCGCCGATCTGGGGCGCGATGTCCCGACGCTACGTCGACATCGCCTTCGGGGGCGCGGGAGTCGGGCGGCAGTACTCGCTGGTCGGGGACGCCGAGCTGGACGAGGGCGCCGTGTGGGAGGCCGTGCTCGACCCCAATGTCGCCGAGCTGGGCGAGCTCGTCTGGATCGTCGACCTCAACCGCCAGTCGTTGGACCGGGTCGTGCCCAACATCGCCGCCGACAAGCTGCAGCGGATGTTCGCCGCCGCCGGCTGGCAGGTCATCCAGCTCAAGTACGGCAGTCTGTTGGAGGAGCTGTTCACGCGTCCGGGCGGTGCCGAGCTGCGGCAGCGCATCGACGCCATGACCAACCCGGAGTACCAGCGGCTGCTGCGGTGCGACGCCACCGAACTGCGCCGCCGGCTGCCCGGTGAAGGGCCTTCGGCCCAGGCCATCAACGAGCTCGTCGCGAGCCTCGACGACACGACCCTGGTCGATGCGATCGCGAATCTCGGCGGACACGATCTGGCGGCGCTGGACCGCGCTCTGGGCATGATCGACGACACCCGTCCCACGGTGATCTTCGCCTACACCGTCAAAGGCTACGGCTTGGCGATGAAGGGGCATCCGCAGAACCACTCGGCGCTGCTCACCGATGCACAGATGCGCGAGCTGGCCGAGCGCCTGGGCGCCGATCTGGACGACCCATGGCGCGCGTTCCCCGAGGGCAGTCCAGAGCACGAGCTGTGCCGGGCGACCGCGCGACGCCTGAAGCGGCCCGAGTTCCCGCCCCTTCCCCCGCCCGCGATCCCCGTCGACTTCGGCCGCACCCCCTCCGGCACCGCCACCACCCAGGCCGCGCTGGGCCGTGTTCTGCTCGACCTCACCCGCGAAGCACCCGACGCCGCGCGGCGCGTCGTCACCGTCAGTCCCGACGTCAGCTCCACCACCAACCTGGGCGGCTGGATCAACAAGGTCGGCGTGTGGTCGGTCCAGGAACGTCCGAACTGGTTCGCCGACGATGCCGAGACCATCCTGCAGTGGCAGGAGAAACCCACCGGCCAGCACATCGAGCTCGGTATCGCCGAGGTCAACCTGGTCGGCCTGATCAGCGAGCTGGGCACGACCTGGAGTCGCTGGGGCCAACCCCTTCTGCCGATCGGTGTGCTCTACGACCCGTTCGTCGAACGGGCTCTGGAACCGTGGTCCTACGGCATCTACGCCGGTGGCCAGTCGATCCTCGTCGGCACCCCGTCCGGTGTCACCCTCGCCCCCGAGGGTGGGGCACACCAGTCGATCAAGACGCCGTCGATCGGTCTGGAGCAGCCCGGCTGCCTCACCTACGAGCCGGCGTTCGCCCAGGACGTCGAATGGACGTTGCTCGCCGCTCTCGCCCAGCTCGGCAAACCCGGTGGTTCGTCGGCCTACCTGCGGCTGTCCACCCGGCCCGTCGACCAGTCACTGGCCGCCGTGCCCACCGACCCCGCCGCCCGGGAACGCCGCCGCCGCCAGGTCGTCGCCGGCGCCTACGCCCTGCG
>SMEK01000271.1_pt1 | contig 21228 bp, 21 predicted proteins | sample 2456371 | NCBI WGS metagenome assembly SMEK01 (sample SAMN10132590, study PRJNA489261) | soil metagenome | isolation source: day1 antibiotic-loamy sand soil ammended with composted manure from dairy... | place: USA | collected 2015-04-01
TTGTTGAATGTCTTCATCACGAAAATCTAAAATTTCTTTCGCTTCACTCACAACTAATCCATAATTGACGACGTCCGTATTTAATACAATGATTCTCGCCAACGAATCCGTTGTTGGTTTGTTGTACAAAATAATATTAAAATCAAGGATAGGTATAAGCTCTCCACGAATTCGCGTAAAACCCACTAAATAAGTTGGCAAGTGAGGAATGGGGTTTATCTTTCCTATTTTTTCAATCGACACGACTTGATTAACAGGTATTGCGTATTCTTCATTTTCGCATCGATAAACGATTGTTTTCATGAACATCACCTCAAATTGAACAATTACTTGCAAGAACTTTTAACGATTTCTACTAATAAATCGGCTAATTTCTCCAATTCTTCAATAGGCATTCTTTCTTTTGTTGTATGAATATTTTCATAGCCTACCGATAAGTTTACTGTCGGAATTCCAAAACTTGAAATAATGTTTGCATCACTACCCCCGCCTGAAACGCCAATTTGAGGTGTACGGCCAATATTTCGGACAGCTTCGACTGCTATTTGCACCACTTTGTCTGATTCGTTTACTGAAAATCCAGGATACATGATTTGAACATCCACTTCTGCACGGCCGCCTAATTTTTCAGCAACTTTTTCGAAAGTCTCTTTCATATGTTTTGTTTGGTAATCTAATTTAGACTTTTGGATGGAGCGGGCTTCTGCTAAAATTAAAACTTCATCGCAAACGATATTTGTTGCCTTTCCACCTTCAAAACGACCGATGTTTGCCGTTGTTTCATGATCGATGCGCCCCAGTTTCATTTCAGCAATCGCTTTTGCAGCTAGGGTGATGGCAGAGATTCCTTTCTCTGGTTCAACTCCTGCGTGGGCAGTTTTTCCGAATATCTTCGCTTCAATTTTAGCTTGGAAAGGAGCTGCGACGACAATCCCCCCAACTTTTCCATCACTGTCTACCGCATATCCATACTTGGCGATAATCTTTTCCCGTTCCAATTCCTTAGCCCCACGAAGTCCATTTTCTTCACCAGCAGTAATTATGAATTGAATTGTACCATGCTCAATTGACTGTTCTTTAAGTCGACGGGCCATTTCAAATAGTGCAGCAATACCGGCTTTATCATCTGCACCTAGAATCGTTGTTCCGTCTGAATAAATATATCCATCATCCCGTATTTCAGGCTTAATTCCCTTTCCAGGAACGACTGTATCCATATGAACAGTAAAATAAATGGGTTCTATATCTTCTCTTCCATTCAATGTGGCTATAATATTCCCTGCACCATGACCATTTCGTGTATGGGCATCATCTTGATATACTGAAAAACCTAAATCCTCTAACTTCTTTATAAGTACTGGAGCAATTTTTTCTTCGTGTTTCGTTTCCGAGTCAATCTGTACTAATTCGATAAATTCATTTACTAAACGGCTGTTTCTCATCATCAAAACTCCTTTATCATACCTCTTTCATCATCATTCTACGCTTAGATGCTTAAGATTACAAATTTCTCCACTTATACTGAACAAATAAAAAAAATGGGACAAATTATATCCCATTTTTGATCTTCTTTTGATTTTCTAATAAAGAATAAATATATTCCATATTCAAATATTGCTGTACATGTTGTGCAAGTACGTCGTAAGCTTGTTCTCGTTGTTCTTTATCGGATATTACATCCATTGATAATTCTTTTAAACCTTTACTTTTTCTAATTTCATTAAAGTAAGCTCTTGTAAAGGAACGATTTTGGAAAATTCCATGTAAATAAGTACCAATCACTTTCCCGTGATGAAAAATAATCCCATCACAAGATCCATCATCTAATTGTAAAAATGGTTGTACATTAGAGTCTTGCGTTACTTTTGTTTGACCTAAATGAATCTCGTAACCTTTCACATCAATTTCTTTATTAAAAAGCATTGGATGAATTTTCCCTTTCGTTTGGGTCGTGCGTTTATTTTTTTCAAAAGTCGTTTGAATCGGTAATAAGCAAAGACCTGTCGTTTCTTTTATATCGCTCTCCACAAAGTCAGGGTCAAACAACTTCTCTCCTAATATTTGATAGCCACCACAAATCCCAAATACCCGCGAACCATTCATAGAGCATTGCTGAATAGCCTCAAATAATCCCGTTTCTTTCAACCACTCTAAATCTGCTGTCGTATTCTTCGTACCAGGAATTATAATACAGTCAGGATTGCCTAAATCACTTGCATGACTTACAAAACGAACGCCTACATCAGGTTCATCAAATAGCGGATCTAAATCGGTGAAATTAGAGATTCTCGGCAATTGTATACAAACAACATCAATGAGAGAATCGTTCTTTTTCGGTCTTTTTAATTTTAACGTATCAAGGGCTAATGAATCTTCGGCTTCGATTTTCAAGTCAAAATATGGGATGACGCCAATGACAGGAATACCTGTATATTCTTCAAGCCATTTTATTCCGTTTTCAAGTATTTCAATCATTCCTCTAAATTTGTTAATAATTATTCCTTTTACAAGTTTTCGTTCATCTTCATCTAGCAATGCTAGAGTGCCAACAATGGATGCAAAAACGCCTCCTCGATCTATATCCGCCACAAGGAACACATCCGCATTGAGCATTTTCGCAACACGCATGTTAGCAATATCTCGATCTTTTAAATTAATTTCAGCAGGACTTCCAGCACCTTCTGCTACAATAATATCGTAGGACTGTTCTAGTTCTCGAATGGCCTTTTCAACAATTGGCAATGCCTGCAGCACAAAGTTATCTCTATAATTTGTAGCACTCATATCCATAAAATGTTTCCCATGAACAATGACTTCTGATACCATGTCTTGTTTCGGCTTCAGTAATATCGGATTCATCTTGGTTGTTGCGATTTCTCTAGCAGCTTCCGCTTGTACACCTTGAGCACGCCCAATTTCTCCCCCATCTTTGGTGACATAGGAATTCAGCGCCATATTTTGAGACTTAAAAGGTGCTACTTTGTATCCTGCATTTGAGAAAATGCGGCAAAGTGCGGTACAAAGCACACTCTTTCCCACATCAGAAGATGTTCCTTGAATCATAATTGAATTAGCACGCAAAAACGACCTCTCCTTTAAAATTCCAAGCCTTTTACTGCTGGAATCCCTTCATTGTAATAATGTTTCGTCGGTTCAATAGTTGAAACTAAATCTGCAATATCGATTAATTCTTGTTTTGCATTACGGCCTGTAATTACAACATGCATATGTTTTGGTCGGTTTTGAATGACGTTGATCACTTCATCTAATGGAATCACATCTTCAACTGGAAACTGTGTAATGCTTAGGGCATTGTTTAATTCATCTAATACTACAACGTCTACAGTTGAATCTTGAATGGCTTGTTTTGCTATTTCCCAACCTTTTTTCAAGGCTTCACGATGTTCCTCAGGTGTTTTTGTCCAAGTAAAACCGATTCCTAATTGTTCCATTGTCACCCCTAATTTTTTTAGAGCAAGGGCTTCACCATAAGTCCGTTCTTTCGATTTAATAAATTGTAAAAAACGAACGTTCATGCCGCGGCCAATTGCACGCAAAGTAAGACCTAAAGCTGAAGTTGTTTTCCCTTTACCATTTCCAGTATATATTAATATAAGTCCTTTTTGTTTCATCGATATTTCTCCTGTTTCTTTCATTCATTTACAGTGTTTTTCATATCATCTATATATTCTTCAAACCATTGGGCTTGTTCTCTGATACGTACCACTTCACCTACAATAATCATGGCAGGATTCCTAATCTGTGCTTTTACTGCTTGTTCAAAAATTGTTTCTAATGTCCCTGTAATCGTTCTTTGCCTTGTTGTCGTACCATTTTCAATTATTGCAACTGGGGTATCAGCTTTTTTTCCATGATGCATTAATTTATGACAAATATTTCTTAAATTACCTACGCCCATATAAAATGCTATTGTATCAATTCCGGAGAGGGAGTCCCAATTTAAATTATCAGAACCTTTATCTTTACTTCCGTGTCCTGTAACTAACGCAACAGTGGATGCATATTCACGATGGGTTAACGAAATTCCCGCATATTCGGCTGCTGCAACGCTTGCAGTAACGCCGGGCACAATTTCAAATGGTATTCCTTTCTTTTTTAATACTGCCGCTTCTTCTCCTACTCTTCCAAAAATACTTGGATCTCCACCTTTTAATCTGGTTACTACTTTTCCTTCTAATGCTTTTTGTACTAGAATTTCATGAATTTCCTCTTGGATTCGCATATGTTTTCCTGGAAGTTTTCCACAATATATAAGCTCTGCATTATATGGAGCATAATCTAACAATGCTAAGTTAATAAGCCGATCATATACAATGCAGTCAGATTGTTGAATACATTCAAGACCCTTAACGGTAATTAATTTCTCATCCCCAGGTCCAGCACCTACTAAATACACTTTTCCTAACCTCATATTTTCCCTCCCGAAACATTGTTGCTTCATATTTTTGTTCATCTTTTTCATTCTAAGATTATTAGATTGCATTTCGTTTCTGTTCTTGAAATTGTAAACATGCATTTATCCAGTTATCTACAAGTTTTGAATTGGAGGCGAAATGGAAATGAACATATCCTGCAATTAAAGAATGGAGAATGCAGCCAACTCGTTTTGCTCCAAATCGACTTTTCAATTCATAAGCTGGTGGATATAGTGAATTTGGCTGGAAAATTGAATAGTGGAATTCATGACCTTTCGCAACCTCTCCTTCTTTCATTAGGAAATTGTCATTCATGCCAAAAATTTCACGATATCCAAGGGCTGCAAGTGTGGACTGCATGGCTACTTTACCATCAATTACCCCAACCATTGGATAACTCATACCTTCTGTCGTCTCAATGGATTTTGTTAAATACATAAATCCACCGCATTCAGCAACAGTTGGAACACCTTTTTCAATCATTGCTTTGATGGATTGTTTCGACACTTCATTACTCGCTAACTTTTCAGCAAATTCTTCCGGGAAGCCTCCACCAATATATAAACCATCAACATCTTCCGGTACTGGATCATTTGCTAACGGTGAGAAAAAAAGAAGTTCTGCCCCTCGAGCTCGGAGCAATTGTAAATTTTCTTCATAATAAAAATTAAAAGCAGCATCTTTTGCTACTGCAATTTTCACATTCCCCTTTAAATTTTCTTCAAAAATAGAATGATTCACTTTTTCTAAGCTGTTTGTTTCAGAAATCGTTAGTAGTTTATTAAGATCAATCGTTTTTTCAACTTCTGTTGCCAGCATTTCAAAATAAGAATCTAAATCTCCCCGTTCAATAGCAGGAATTAACCCGAGATGCCTGCTTGGCAAGTGGAGTTCATTGTTTTTCTTCATATAACCAATCACAGGAATATGACATTCTTGTTCAATGGCAGCTTTTACAATGTTAAAATGGCTCTCACTTCCAACACGATTGGCTATTACGCCAACAATACGTGATGGTACATGGATTGTTTGAAAGCCTTTTACAATCGCAGCAGCACTTCTTGCCATACTTGCACAATCCACTACGAGAAGAACTGGACTCTCAGTAATGTCCGCAATATCAGCAGCAGAACCAGTATTTTCTAATGGATTTTTTCCATCAAAATACCCCATTACACCTTCAATAATTGTTATATCTGCATCACGACTATTGCGTTCCACAATATCGCGAATGACATCGTGGCTAAACATCCAACTATCAATATTTCGAGAAACTCGTTTTGTAACGGCAGTGTGATAGGTTGGATCAATATAATCTGGACCACATTTAAATCCTTGAACGACAAGATTTCGTTTTTTCAATGCCGCCATGATTCCGATTGTTAAAGTGGTTTTTCCAACCCCGCTCGATGTACCTGCAATCATTAATCTTTTTGCCACGGAAAATCCTCCTTATGCTCGAGTACCCCAACAGAAATTGTTACATTCCCACTTTTCTTTTTGACTAGAACTAGTGAATTTGATTGTAAATAACGTTTTGCTGCTGCTTCACTTACGGAATATGCTCCAGTATATTTATAAACCGTTTCTGATGGTTCTTCGATATGCATTTCATTCAATTCTTTAGCTGTGTACGTACAAAATTCCACATTTCTTTCGTTTACAACTTGCAATAAACCCTCTTCATCTTTCTTTAGATCAATCGTACAAATGGCTTTTACACTTTTTGATGAAAATCCTAACTCAAGCAACGTCTCTTCAATGACGAAATGAATTTCCTCCGCACTTGTTCCACGATTACAACCGATTCCTATTACAATTACTTTAGGCCTAAATATAATGCCGTATTGTAAAATTGGTGTCTCTTCTGGTGTGAGTAACCGATGAGTAACAATTAGAGCACCGCTTGGTTTTGCATTGATTGCTTCCAAAATGGATTGATAAATTTTTATATTTTCTGGTAATGGGCGATCATATATCCACCATGAACGCTCTCCACTTTCCTGTACAACAGCAACATGTTCTTCGTTCACAACAGCTGCACTAACCTTCGTTAAATGTTCTTCTGAATCCCAAACCCAACCGAACCGAGAGCCAAATAAATCAACAGCGATAGTTTGCTGAACATCTGATGCCGTCGTAATCACAGGGTTTGCATGAAGCAATGCCGCGATTTCTCGCGTTAATTCATTCGCTCCACCTAGATGACCGGAAAGCACACTGATTACATTTTTACAACAATCATCTATAACAACAACGGCTGGATCAATTTTTTTATCTTTTATAAGAGGTGCTATCATGCGAACAACTGCACCGAGAGAAATAAATAAAATCAGACCTTTATATTTGTTAAAAATCGCTGATAACAGAATTCGAACATTGCCATCATATAGTTGGATGCTTAAGCTATCTTCATCAGCTTTACAAAACTTTTGCGGATAATAAAGGTCACAATTAGGAAAAAGTCCTTGTAATTTCCGAGCAATTTCTACACTATGTTTTGTTATAGCAACAACTGCATAATCATTTTTTTGATGAATGTTTGGAATTTCCTCTTCCACAAGTTGAATCACTTTGAAACTCCTTTCCGATAGCCGTGAGTAAACTCGGCATCATAAAGCTTTGAGCGATACGTATCCTTTTCATAAAGGTTAGAGTCAAGTGCCCATCCTGCTAAAATCATGGCATGACTCCGAATGCCATTTTCTTTCATCGCTTGATCGAGATTCGCGAGTGTTGTACGAACGATTTTTTCATCTGGCCATGTAGCTTTTTGAATTACCGCAACGGGCGTGTCATCTTGCCAACCCGCTTCTTTTAATTCCTTCACTATTTTTTTCGTTAATGTTGCACTTAGGAAAAGAGCGATTGTACAATGATGGCTTGCTAAATCTTTTAATTTTTCTTTTTCCGGTACAGGTGTACGACCTTCAGCGCGGGTTAAAATAAGAGTTTGTGTTAATTCTGGAATCGTTAATTCTGCTTGTATTGCCGCTGCAGAAGCAAAAACAGAGCTTACACCAGGAATGATTTCTACTCCAATGCCTTCTTTTTTCAATAATGCTATTTGTTCAGCAATGGCACCATACATCGATGGATCTCCAGTATGAATGCGGGCAACTAATTTATCACGTTTTACTCGATCGACTATGATTGAAACAATCTCTTCCAAATGCATTCCACTTGTTTTAATAATTTCTGCTTCTTTCTTTGCTTTGGCAATTAATTCTTCATTAACAAGGGAGTCTGTATAAAGAATACAATCTGCTTCTTGCAACATTTGTAATCCTTTTACAGTTATTAAATCGGGATCGCCAGGACCTGCTCCAATTATCCAAATTTTCTTCATTTGCGCACCACCATTAATGATAAATAATTTAAATCGGCACCTTCTAATTCGTTGATATTCCATAAGATTTCCTCGTCAGATGTAACTTTTGTAACTACATGTGCCTTGTTTTCTAATCCTAATTCTCGAAGCATTTCTAGCAACACATCAATAACCTTTGCAACTTTTAGAAATACTACAGCATCATGATTTTCAATTGCTTTTCTCATCTTTTCAACATCATCATTTGCGGGAATGATAGCCACTTGTTCATCACCATCTGCTAGTGGAATGGTTAATCGGGATACTGCACCGTTGACGGAGGAAATACCGGGTATGGAATGAATTTCTACATCGGGATATTTTTCCTTCATTACTTTCATTAGATGAATAAAAGTGCTATATAATAACGGGTCTCCTTCAGTAACAAATGCCACATCTTTCCCTTGAGCAATTTTTTCATAAATTACATCAACGGCTTTATTCCATTCCCTCTCTAATACTTCCTCATTTTTCGTCATTGGAAATACAAGTCCTAACATTTCCTTTTCTTCAGGACGTATATAAACTTCTATAATCTTATACGCATAACTTTTTGAACCTCGCATTTTTTTCGGATAGGCTATTACAGGACATTCTTGAAGTTTCCGAAAAGCTTTAACGGTAAGTAATTCCGGATCTCCAGGTCCTACACCTATGCCATATAAAGCACCTTTACACATCCTCATCTTCCTTTCGTTTTGCACTTACAATAAACACAGGGTTTAATGGAGCGAATCGAGTCAACGATAATATTTGTTTACTTCTCGCAATTTGTACTTGGGTAACTTCTGTATGAAATCCTAACTTATAAAATATTTTGATAGATTCATATAAGTTTTCGATTGTTGCAGCATTTAGAACAATGCGGCCATTCTTGTTTAATCTTTCACAACATACGGTTAATAGTTCCTCCATGTTTCCACCCGTACCACCGATAAAAATAGCATCGGGATTCGGAAACTTATCAAGGCCTTCTGGTGCTTTTCCGTGTACAACAGTGAAATCAACCCGAAATTTTTGTTGATTAAGAAGACAGTTTTTGATATCTTCTTCATTTTTTTCAATGGCAAAAATTTTACCTTCTTTTGCAATCTTCCCTGCTTCAATTGCAACGGAACCGGTGCATGTGCCGATATCCCAAACAATACTTTTTTCATGTAAATTCAATGCACTAATGGATAAAACACGAACTTCTTTTTTCGTGATTAAACCTTTCTCCGGTTTTCGTTGATAAAACTCTTCATCATCTATGCCAAGAGACCAATTTTTTGTTTGCTGAATTTTTACTAAAATTACAACATTTAAAGGGGAGAAGCTTGCTCGCTTCATTTCTTCAAGCGTCATTTTTCTGCAACGTTCTTTTTCTCCTTGCAAGTTTTCAGCAATATATGCTTCATATTCGGTCATTCCAAACTCTATTAAGTATGATGCTAGATTATTTGGCGAATTATTTTCATCCGTTAATATAATCACTTTGTCTTTTCCATCGATTTTTTGCGCTAGTCCTTTAATCGGCCTTCCATGAATACTGACAAAATAAGCATCATGCCAACTAATTCCGAACTTTGCTGCTGCAAGTTGAATTGAACTTACATAAGGATAAATTTCAACTGGAAGTTTTTTCGAAATGAGGCCTCCTATTCCATAGAACAATGGATCACCAGAGGCTAAAATCACAATGTTTTGATTCCTATTTTCTAGCTTTTCTATAACGCTCATTACTTTAGTTTTCAATAATATTTTTTCTCCATTAAAGTTTGGAAAAAATGATAATACTCTTTCTCCACCAACGAGAACTTCTGCACTTTCAATCCATTCGATGAGTTGTGGATGCAAACCTTGTGCACCGTTATCACCAATTCCAATCAATTTAATGGGCATCAATTATTTCCGCCTTTCCTAATAATTCACCTTTCATTGAATAAATCGTAGTTGAAACAATCAATCCGCCACCAACATGTTTTAAGATTTCTTTACAGCAAAGTTCCGATAATTTGTCAAAAAATTTCATACATCCTTGTTCTTTCATGATTTCCCCTACTTCATTTGCTGTATTTGCTTGAAGAATTTGTCTAACACTTTCATTGGTAGCGCCACTTTCTCTAGCAATGGATGCAAGAAATTCAAAATTGACTTGAGAACCTTTTGAATGAAGCATCATGGAACCTTGGGCAAGTTTTGAAAATTTCCCCATCATCCCGACTAAAGATACTTTCGGAATGCCTATTTGTTTGCACTGTTTCATTGAAAAACCAACAAAATCTCCCATTTCAATAAAAGCAACTTCAGGAAGCTCACCATACATGCTCATGGCAAATTTTTCACTTCTTCCACCAGTTGTAAAGACAAGATGTTCACTACCCGATGCTTTTGCTACAGAAATTGCTTGTACAATACTTGCCATATAAGCGGCGTTGGAAAAAGGAACGACCGTTCCCCTTGTTCCCAAAATTGAAATACCTCCAATGATGCCAAGACGACTATTTAATGTTTTTTTAGCAATTTCTTCACCCTCGGGGACAGTGATGATAATATTTACTCCGGTTTCAATTCCATATTGCTGTAAGACTTTTTCAACTTCTGTTTGAATCATTTTACGTGGAACGGGATTAATGGCAGCTAATCCCACTTCAATTGGTAATCCAGGTTTTGTTACTCGGCCTACTCCCTTGCCGCCATCAATAAAAATTTCCTTGTCTTTTCTCCAAGAAACAGTTGCTTCAATAATTGCTCCATGAGTTGCATCAGGATCATCTCCACCATCTTTTATTACGGAACATTTTACTTCAAAATCTCTTATTTCACATTTTTCGATTGAAAATTCAACATCTTTTCCCACAGGCAGATGAATCATTACTTTTTTTTGTTCTAGCTTTGTGATTAATGCGATTAATGCCGCTTTAGCACATGCTGTTGCACAAGCACCCGTTGTATAACCTTCCCTAAGTTCAGAAGGATCTTTTCTTTTCTGTTTTTGCATATACCTCACACCTGATCAGCTAAAATCGAAATAGCATTTAATGCGGCAACGGTTACCGTGCTACCTCCTTTACGACCAACATTTGTGATATAAGGTACTCCTTTTAGTTTTAAAAGTTCCTCTTTCGACTCAGCTGCGGAAACAAATCCGACAGGCATCCCAATAATTAAGTCGGGTTTTGCGATGCCTTCATTGATAAGGTGAATTAACTCTAATAATGCTGTAGGAGCATTACCAATCGCATAAATTCCTCCTACATGTTCACGGATAGCTTTCCTCATGGACATAATTGCCCGTGTAACTCCTTCTTTTTTTGCTTCTTGTGCCACATCTTCGTCACCGATATAGCAATGCAAATCTCCGCCATATTTTTGAAATCGTTTCCTTCCTGAGCCGCTGACAATCATTTGAACATCGGCAATCACATGTTTTCCTTCTCGAATTGCTTTGATGCCTGCTTCAATTGCACCAGGAGAAAATACAACACTCCTTCCTAATTCAAAATCTGCTGAAGCATGAATAATTCGACGCACGACTTGCCATTCCAATTCAGAAAAATGATGTTCACCCATCTCTTCTTCAATAATGGCAAAACTATAATCATAAATTTTATTCGGTTCTACCGTAATCGGTTTAAAATTCATAGCACACCCTCGTTTCTTTGTATTTTTAAGAATTCTACAACTTCCTCCATTTTGTGAAACTCATTGCCAAATTGTATATTTGGTCTTGTAATCACAATCGTCTCAATCCCTAATTCTTTTGCAGCTTCTACTTTTTCATCAACAGCACCAACTTTTCCACTTTCCTTTGTTATCATGAGTGTCACTCCGAAATGCTTAAATAAGGCAGTATTTAACTCTTTTGTAAAAGGTCCTTGCATTGCTACAATATTTTTTTGAGGGAAGCCAAGTTGTTCGCATTTTTGCATATTATCGATTCGGGGAAGCATTCTGCAAATTACGCGAACATCATTTAGTGGCAATAATTTTTTCGCAAAGATTTCTAATGTTTTACTGCCGGTTGTTAACATGACAACTCCTTTTTTCTTTGCTGCGAGTTCCGCTGCTTCTTCGTAAGTTGAAACATAAATAATAGAGTCTTGTTCTAGCTTTGATTGTTCTCTTTCGTATCGTATATATGGGATTTTTAATTGTTCCGCTACTGATTTCGCTGTTTTATGCGCCTCTTCTGCAAAGGGATGACTTGCATCAACAATTGCAGTCACCCCATTTTTCTTTGAAAATTCAAACATTTTTTCTTCATTTAAGCGACCAACTCTTACATTCATTCCTTCATCAGTAAGTCTTTTTGCAGCAGATTCTGTTACTACAGTGGCTATTAGGGGGAAGCCTTCCTTTTTTAACAAAATTGCTAACTCTCGTGCATCGCTTGTACCTGCTAAAAACAGAATCATGGTTTCACTTCCGTTTTTTCATCATGATGATGATGTTCATGGTCATGATGGTGGTGATGATGTTCATGGTCATGATGATGATGAGAAATGAGTCCCAATTGCTTTAACCTTTGAATATTCTCCAAGTCCTTAACACCTTTTGAGTGTCCATTTAGTGCTTGATCCATTCGCTCAATGATCACTGATTTTAAAAGTGGATGATTTCCAAAATAATGTGCAATCTCTATTTTTACGTTCGGGTATTGTTCATTGAAACGCTCACAATATTTTTTCATTCGTTCGATTAAAATGCCTGTGAATAGAAAATATGGAAGCATAATTATTTTTTTCGCACCGAGTTTGATACAACGTTCAATACCCTCATCAACTAATGGTTCTGTCACTCCCATAAAAGCACTTTCTACTATTGGAACATCTAGTTTTTCCCATAAAAGTCTTGTAATCTTATAAAAATCACCATTTGCGTATTCATCGCTTCCACCACGAGCAATTAATAAAATCGCTGTGTCTTCATGTTTTGCCTGTGTATCAAAACCGATTTCTTGCAAACGCTCTAGTAAAATTTGAAGTATTTCTTCGTGAATTCCAACAACTTCACCATACGTAAATTTCACATGGGGATATTTATTTTGTGCTTCTACAATTTCAGCAGGAATATGAATTTTTGAATGTCCTGCATGTAGTAAAATAATCGGAATTACATATATTTCTGTTGCACCTTTTTCAACACAATAATCAATTCCTTGAGAAATGGTAGGTTCAGCAAATTCTAAAAAACAAGTCTCAACTAATAAATTAGCATCTATTAAAGGGGATAATTGCTCCACAAATTCCCTTACTTCATTATTTCCTGCTTCTAACTTACTTCCATGTCCTACAAACAAAATGGCTTTTGTCATTATTTTCTTCCTCCTAATCTACACAAGGGATCGGTTGTAAATTCAATTTTGGTTCATTATCTTGATATTCGTAGCCTGCTAGCACTTTTTTCCGTTTAAAATATTTAAATAGTCTTTCATTTGGATGAGCATGTTCTTTATATTCCTCAATAATTTTTTCGATTAAATCAACTAATTGATCCGCTTCTAGTCCTTCTTCAATTAATTGTCCAGGATGGGCCGTACGCCCAACTGGTTTTGCCCCTAAAAACACATCAAACTTACCTTTTCGGTAAACGATTCCGATATCTTCCATAACTGCGTTGTAACAAGCCATTCCGCATCCATTAATACCGATCTTTAATTCTTTCGGCATGGCTTTTCCTCCAAATCGTCTTTGAAGTTCTTCCGCGTATGGAATGGGTTCGGTTTTTTCACCATCACAAAAATCACAAGCTTTTACCGTAACGACATTTCCAACCGGCATCACTAGCAATCCAACGTTTGATATTTGCTCTACTATTTTATTAGGATTATTGGTTGGAATACTTATGAGTAACTGATGATCCCTTGAATAGTCCATCCTTCCTTCATTTCCCACAATTTCTGCTAACAGCTGAAATTGCTCCGGAGTAAATCGTTTGTTTGCCACTCCAGGGCTTACCGCAAATTCAAAAATAGACATATTGCTTGGCTGTTCTACAACGAAATGTTGCTTTTGATCTAGCATGGCAATTGCTTCACATGCAAGTTGAAATGGCGTTTTTTGTTTAAATAGTTCACTTTCTTTCGAATCTAGATTTTCTAAAGACCAAGGTTCAGCTTCCTTTTTTAATCGTTCATGAGGTTTCAATGGTTGAATCTCGCTATCAAGCGTATATTTTCGTTTGTATCCTCTCGGTGTAATCATTAAGTCATCATACACAAAAGTGGAAGAATTTCCGATAATCACCGTTGTGAGCATACCAATCTCGTAATCTAGCATTTTTTCTAGCGTAGTAATTACAATATTTTGTCTCTCACGATAAGCACTCTTTACGAGTCCAACAGGCGTATTCGGTGACCGGTATTTTAATAAAATTCTCCTAGCCTCTACAATTTGTTTTGTTCTCCTACCGCTTTTAGGATTATATAAAGCAATTACAAAATCTGCTGCTGCCGCTGCTTCCAGTCTTTTTTCAATAATAGACCATGGCGTTAAATGGTCGCTTAAACTAATTGTGCATGAATCATGCATTATTGGAGCTCCAAGAAGGGAACCGCAAGAATGAACTGCAGAAATGCCAGGAATAACTTCAATTTCAACCCCGGTTTCTTTATTCCACCCTTGTTCAATGAGCACTTCATAAATTAAACCAGCCATACCGTATACACCTGAATCACCACTTGAAATGACCGACACATGGTGCCCCGCTTCAGCAAGTTTTATTGCCGCTTGTGCTCGTGATACTTCCTCTGTCATCCCTGTACTAATAATTTGTTGTTTGGAATCTAATAAATCTTTAATTAACTCGACGTAAGTTTTATAGCCAATGATTGTATCACTAGCTTTGATTGCTTCAACTGCACGATAGGTAATGTGATTAGCATCACCTGGACCAAATCCGACAATGTAAAGCTTTCCCTTCAAACTCATCACCCCTTTTAATTCTTTGCCTTCATGAAACAATCATGAAGTACATCTATTACTTTTTCTTTTGAACGTACATCATCTAGTTTTGAAATGAGTCCTTGCATTTTCATCATTTGCGCAATTTCGAATATTATGGATGTTTCTAAATTTGCTTCTTTCACAATGTCCTTGTTTTCTTCAAACAAACGATAAAAAGCACCGTGATATAACATTTCTCCATGATGCATCACAACGACTTCGTCAGCCCATTCATAAGCAAAGTCAATATCATGAGTAGAAAGAATGAGTGTTCTCCCGTCACAATGAAGTTCGTTTAACAATTTTCGTATTTTCCTTGTGTAATAAATATCTAAAGATGCAGTCGGCTCATCTAATATGATGACTTCAGGATCCATAGCAAGAACTCCAGCGATGGAAACTCGCTTTTTTTGCCCAACACTTAAAAAGTGAATCGGTTTATCTAATAATGATTCAACGTCTGTTTGATTAATTGCTTTCTCTATCAACGACTTTCGTTCCTGTTCTGCTAGATGTAAATTAAATGGCCCATAGGCAATATCATCCCAAACAGTTCCATTAAACAACTGGGTTTCTGGATTTTGAAAAACAATTCCAACCTTCCGTCTAACATTTAACAATTCTTTTTTTGAATAGGATAATGGTTGTCCTTTAAAATAAATTGTTCCGGAGGTTGGTTTTAATAAACCATTTAAATGCAATATTAAAGTGGATTTCCCTGCTCCATTACTACCTAACAAAGCAATTTTTTTTCCTTGATCAATTTGTAAATTTATTTTTTGTAAAGCTTCTGTTCCATCTTCATAGGTATAAGAAACTTCTTTCAATTCAAACAAAGGAGTATTCATTTTAACCAACTCTCCCAACGGTGAAATAAAAGACGATAATGAACAAATTCACTAACAACGTAAATATCCAACTACTTGTTGAAAAATGAAGTTCTCTTGAAATGACTGCTGAATATCCATCTACACTTCTTGCATTTATCGCATTATTTAAGTCTTTCATTTCTTGAAATACCTTAATAAACAAAGCACTGATTATAAGTCCAATTGATTTGATAGAATTTAATAAAGAACTGTGACCTAACCTTGCTATTTGTGCAAGATAGATTGTCCTGCTGGAATCAAGAAATATAAATATAAATCGATACATTAATGCAATTAAATCCAATAAAGTAGTTGGTACTTTACAACACCTTAATCCATATAGAAAATCTTGAATCGTCGTAGATAAAATTAAAAAATACAAACAACTAATACTCGATAAAGCAACAACAAATAGCATCAATGCCATTTCAACACTCGTTATCGAAATTGAAATCGTGACGGGACCAATAATAGATTGAAAAATGGCACCTTCTATAGGGTTAGTTGAAAAATTGAGTAAAATGACTAGTATACTTGAAATTAGAAATACCACTGGAATAAGCAATAACTTCAAATATAGACGAATCGGAACTTTTCCGATTATTAAAGTAATAACTGTCATGATGCAAAATATGAATATGGATGTAAGAACATTTTGAAATACGATATTCAATATTAATGGAATAAGAGCAAATCCCATTTTTTCGATTGGGTGTTTATTTCTTAAAGGTGATTGATAAGCGAAATATTCTAACATTCTCATTTCTGTATCTCTGCATTTCCGCCCCTATTCCGGCCTCGCATATATCCTATAAAGTAACCAATGAACCCTGCACCGATTGCTCCTTGTAGTACGAATAATAAACTTTCTATTTCACCACTAGGAGGCTCCCAAATACTTGAAAACCATGGTTCATAGGATTGGTTCAGTGCTGTAATTAATTCTTCCGCTTCTCCGTCTGCACCACCATATTCTGCATCTCCGTTAAAAATCAGCGGGACAATCATTAAAAAAATGATCAAAATTAATAAAAGCATATTCTTTTTTAACATCTTACTTCACCTCCTGAGGTTTCTTTAGTACTTGAAGTAACTTTAATTCTCTTTCGTTGTATTTCAATAAGAAATTCATCACCATTACTGAAATCAATCCTTCAATAATTGCTAATGGTACCTGTGTAACAGCGAATACGCCAGCAAACTTTACAAATGAAGCGAAAATTCCACCAACTTCAGATGGAAAGGCTAGTGCAAGTTGAATAGATGTAATGACATATGTACCTAAATCTGCCAATGTTGCTGCTGAGAAAACTGCTAGAGTAAAGGGCAAACCGATCCTATTGAAGCCTTTAAATACTCCATAGGCGATAAAAGGTCCAGCAATCGCCATCGAAAACGCATTGGCGCCAAGCGTTGTTAAACCTCCATGGGCTAATAATAATGATTGGAATAATAACACGATGGTACCTAAAACACTCATTACAAATGGTCCAAATAATACGGTTCCTAACCCAACACCCGTAGGATGAGAACAACTTCCAGTAACCGAAGGAATTTTTAATGCGGATAATACAAAAGTGAATGCACCCGATAAACCTAGTAATAACTTCGTCTCAGCATTTCTCTTTACTAAACTACTCATTTTCTTTAATCCAATGATTAAAAAAGGGAATGTAAGGAGCCACCAAAATATTGCCCACTTGATTGGTAAAAAACCTTCCATGATATGCATAGCAAAAGCTGTATTAGGAATGATTAATAATACTGCTAGAAAGTAAAGTATTTTGATTGAGACTTTCATAAAATTCCTCCTAAAATGAAAATTTGAAAATAAAAAAACACTGCCAAACTAGCAGTGTCCCACAATAAGACATAATAATCCAATCATGCCTATTCGTGTACCTATCCTCGTAGGACACTACCATCCACTCCATACGGCAGGTCTCCTGGCTTAGAGTCATCGCTACAAAATCGCCTTCCCGTTTGCACAGTGGCATTTGATTTTGAGCTCCTCTTCACAGTGGCGGGACCGCACTAGATTCTCACTAGTTTCCCTTTTAAGCTAATTTTCATTAGCACCGTATAGATTATTCAGTTGTTGAAATTTAGTTGAATTGTAGCATATTGTTTGAAAAATTTCTATATCTTTCTATAAATAAGACAAAATAATTACTAAATTCATATAATATTCATTACCTTTTGATATGAAATATTGTTAGAACCAATTTGAATTTTTGGAAAAATCGAAGTACAAACTGGGATTAGCTTGTGCTTCTAATGGTACGTAATTGGAAACTTTCACAATTATAGCGGAATATTTCCGTGTTTTTTCTTAGGTCTTGATTCTTCTTTATTTTCAAGCATTTCTAATCCTTGAATTAACTTAATGCGAGTTTCTCTTGGATCGATTACATCATCAACCATTCCAAGTGAAGCAGCAACATATGGATTAGCAAATTTTTCTTTATATTCCTCAATTTTTGCTTGGCGTGTAGCTTCCGGATCTTCTGAATTTGCAATTTCGTTCGCAAAGATGATGTTAGCAGCACCAGCAGCACCCATTACGGCTATCTCTGCATTTGGCCAAGCGAATACTAAATCTGCACCAATGGCTTTTGAATTTAGCGCAACGTATGCTCCACCATATGCTTTTCGTAAAATGACTGTAATTTTTGGAACGGTTGCTTCAGAATAAGCATATAAGATTTTAGCACCGTGACGAATGATACCGCCATGTTCCTGTTTAACGCCAGGGAAGAATCCTGATACGTCTTCAAATGTAATGATTGGAATATTGAATGCATCACAAGTGCGAATGAAACGGGCAGCTTTATCGGATGAGTCAATATCAAGACCACCTGCTAAGGCCTTTGGTTGGTTACAAACTAATCCAACAGATTGTCCAGCAATACGAGCAAATCCTACAACAATGTTTTTCGCAAATTCAGAATGCACTTCCATGAAGGAACCTTCATCCACCACTTGTTCAATTACTTTACGAACATCGTAAGGACGTGTAGGTTCAATTGGAACAACGTCAATTAATTCAGGACGCCAATCGTCTCCTTCAGGGCGTGGTAATTTTGGTGCTTTTTCTTTATTACTTTGTGGTAAATAGCTTAATAATCTCTTAATTTGTTCAATCGCTTCTTCTTCAGAAGGGGCGCGGAAATGAGCGTTACCGCTAATTGTGTTATGCACTTTTGAACCGCCTAAATCTTCTGATGAAATTTTTTCTCCTGTAACCGCTTCAATTACTTTCGGACCAGTAATGAACATTTGGGATGTTTTATCCACCATTAAAATAAAGTCTGTAATTGCTGGAGAATATACAGCACCGCCAGCACATGGACCCATAATCACAGAAATTTGTGGAATAACCCCAGAATAAATCGAGTTGCGATAGAAGATGTGGCCATAACCGTCTAATGATAATACTCCTTCTTGAATACGGGCACCTCCAGAGTCGTTGATACCGATGAATGGCGCTCCATTTTTTGCAGCCAAATCCATCACTGCAGCAATTTTTTTCGCGTGCATTTCTCCTAATGCACCACCGAATACTGTGAAATCTTGAGCAAATAAATAAACAGGACGGCCATTCACTTTACCGTATCCAGTTACAACACCGTCACCAGGGCCATTTTGTTCACCCATGCCGAAATCTGTTACTCTATGTTTTATAAATGGATTTATTTCAACGAAAGTGCCTTCATCCAGTAATAGATCAATACGTTCACGAGCTGTTAGCTTACCTTTTTCATGTTGCTTTTCAATGCGCTTGTCCCCACCGCCTAAATAAATCTCTCTTTTTCGGTCATACATTTCATCGATTTTATCTAACATATCCATGATTTCTTAACCCCTTTATCACTTTTTTTCATATAGTTCATATAAAACTCCAAAACTATCTTTTGGATGAATAAAGCATGCTTCAGCTCCCCCAGCTGCAGGTATAGGCTCTTCAGACAGAAGGCGAACTCCCTTTTCTTTTAATTCAGCCATTTTTTCTCGAATATTATCTACGCTAAAACAAATATGTTGAATTCCTTCTCCACGTTTTTGTATATGGTTATAAATCGCCCCTTCTTCACTTAAGGGTTGTAATAATTCAATATGTACATTCCCAGCATCGATAAATGCTACTCGTACATTTTGCGATGGAACCTCTTCAATTCTTTCTAATTTTAAACCTAAAACTTCAGTATAATATTTTACTGAATCGTCTAGGTTTTTTACTGCGATTCCAATATGATCGACTTTTTCCATCATGCCACCCCTTCTGTTATAGTACATAATCTATTGTAGCGAAATTACGAAATTTCCGCTACGTACTTGAGAAATTTTTCAGATTTGATAAACTAATCCTATGAAAAAAAGGAGAGAGCGAGAATATGAGCAACAAAAAATTTCAAAAAATAATAGTCTACGCGATGATTGCAATCATGTTACTTTCAACATTAGCATTCGGTTTATCATTCTTCTAACATTCTTTGCAGCGGTTACAAGATATGTAATCGCTTTTTTATTTTGAAAAAATGTATATCAACCAATAACACTGTACCACAACAGAAACAATTAAAAAAATTTGTTATAGAAATAAAATTAAATGATTTCTGAAAATATAGTAAGCAATTTCTCTATTCATGAAATGAATAAGTTAGAATCCGCAATACTTGATTGATACGAGTATGCGGATTCTATTTTTGGTTTAATTATACTTCATCGCAATATTCTTCAAAATTGGCTTGTAAATTTGTAATAACTGACATTACATCGTGTCCTTCTATTTCATGACGTCCTATATCAGCGACAACTTTTCCGTCCTTCAGTAAAACAAAAGCTGGTGATGAAGGAATATGTTCGTCTCCAAAATGCGCACGAGCAGCAGCCGTTGCTTCTTTATCTTGTCCAGCAAAAACCGTTACTAGATAATCTGGACGTTTATCATAATGAATTGCACTTGCCGCTGCAGGTCGCGCAATACCTCCTGCACAGCCGCATACAGAATTAATCATGACAAGAGTAGTTCCAGGACGTGCAAAGGCCTTTTCTACATCTTCTGGAGTTCTTAATTGCTCATATCCAGCATTCTCCATTTCAGCTCGTGCAGTGGTAATAATTTCTTGCATAAATAAATCGTAATCCATACTCATACATTTCAATCTCCTTTCAAGTATTAATTTTAACATAGAAGAAGGAAAAGTTAATTGCAAATACTTCAAAAGGATTCTCTGAAATGGTTTTATACATGGATTACAACCTAAACGCAGTTACTGATTGGGGAACAATTTGTGTATACCTTGCGTTACGGTTAATTTTCCTTGCAATATTTCTTCTTCCAGCTTTTTCACTAATTCTTTGTTTTCTTTATTACCAAAAAATGAATCAATTAGATGGTCTGTAATCATTGAATGGAACCAATCACTTGTTTGTTCTCGTCTTCTTGTGAACCAGTAGCTGGATTCTTTCATTTGTTTTTCAAACGATAAAATCATTTCCCAAACCTCTTCCAATCCTTTTTTTTCATAGGATGAAACAGGAACAGCTTTTGATTCCCAACCTGGAGTTGACGGTTGTAAGAAATGCAGGATTTTCCTATATTCTTGAACGGTTTTTTTCGCTTT
>SMEK01000273.1_pt1 | contig 21136 bp, 18 predicted proteins | sample 2456371 | NCBI WGS metagenome assembly SMEK01 (sample SAMN10132590, study PRJNA489261) | soil metagenome | isolation source: day1 antibiotic-loamy sand soil ammended with composted manure from dairy... | place: USA | collected 2015-04-01
GCCTCGCCCACCACGGAAGTGCTGATCGAGGAATCGGTGCTGGGGTGGAAGGAATATGAGATGGAGGTCGTCCGCGACAAGGCGGACAATTGCATCATTGTCTGCTCCATCGAGAACATCGATCCGATGGGCGTGCACACCGGCGATTCCATCACCGTGGCGCCAGCGCTGACGCTGACCGACAAGGAATATCAGATCATGCGCAATGCCTCGATCGCGGTGCTGCGCGAAATCGGGGTGGAGACCGGCGGTTCCAACGTGCAGTTCGCCGTCAACCCAAGAGACGGCCGCCTTGTCGTGATCGAGATGAATCCGCGCGTTTCGCGGTCTTCTGCGCTTGCTTCCAAGGCCACGGGCTTTCCCATCGCCAGGGTCGCTGCCAAGCTGGCGGTCGGATATACGCTGGACGAACTGGAAAACGACATCACCGGCGGAGCGACGCCAGCGTCCTTCGAGCCCTCGATCGACTATGTCGTCACCAAGATTCCGCGCTTCGCATTCGAAAAGTTCCCGGGATCGGAACCGGTTTTGACCACCGCCATGAAGTCCGTCGGCGAGGTAATGGCTATAGGACGTACCTTCCAGGAGTCGCTGCAGAAAGCCTTGCGCGGACTTGAGACCGGCCTCACCGGGCTGGACGAGATCGAAATCCCGGGCCTGACAGGCGACGACAGCGAAGACAAGAACGCCATCCGGGCGGCCCTCGGCACGCCAACGCCCGACCGGCTCAGAATGGTGGCGCAGGCAATCCGCATGGGCACGTCCCTGGAGGATGTGCACGCCATGTGCAAGATCGACCCGTGGTTCCTGGAGCAGATTGCCGGCATTATTGCCATGGAGGAACGGATCCGCGAGCATGGCCTGCCTGAAGACCCCGCAAATCTGCGGATGCTCAAGTCCATGGGCTTTTCCGACGCACGCCTCGCGTCCCTCGCCAGGACTGATGCAGAAGCCGTTAGGAAGATTCGCGAAAAGCTGGGCGTACACCCCGTCTACAAGCGCATCGACACATGCGCGGCAGAGTTCGCCTCTCCGACCGCCTATATGTATTCCACCTATGAGTCACCCTTCGCGGGCGTGCCAGCCGACGAGGCCAAGGTGTCGGACCGGCGGAAGGTGGTGATCCTGGGCGGCGGACCGAACCGCATTGGCCAAGGCATTGAATTCGACTACTGCTGCTGCCATGCCTGCTTCGCGCTGGCCGAGGCGGGCTACGAATCCATCATGATCAACTGCAATCCTGAAACGGTCTCGACAGACTACGATACGTCCGACCGGCTTTATTTCGAGCCTCTGACGCCGGAGGATGTCCTGGAAATCCTCCGCGCGGAACAGGCAAAGGGCGAACTGGTCGGGGTGATCGTGCAGTTCGGCGGACAGACGCCGTTGAAACTGGCGGACGCGCTGGAGAAGGCCGGCATCCCTATCCTGGGAACTTCCCCCGACGCCATCGACCTTGCGGAGGATCGCGACCGCTTCCAGAAACTGCTCCACAAGCTGGACCTCCAGCAGCCCAGGAATGGCATTGCCTATTCGGTCGAGCAGGCGCGCACCGTCGCCTCGGAGCTCGGCTTTCCGCTCGTTGTGCGCCCCTCCTATGTGCTGGGCGGTCGCGCCATGCAGATCATCCACGACGAGGGCATGCTTCAGTCCTATCTGCTGGACACTGTGCCCGGCTTGGTACCTGAGGACATCAAGCAGAAATACCCCAACGACAAGACCGGCCAGATCAATACGCTGCTGGGCAAGAACCCGCTCCTGTTCGACACATATCTGTCGGGCGCGACGGAAGTGGACGTTGACTGCCTGTGCGACGGAAAGGATGTCTACGTCTCCGGCATCATGGAGCACATCGAGGAAGCAGGCATCCATTCCGGCGACTCCGCATGTTCGCTGCCTGCACATACGCTTTCACCGGAACTGGTGGAGGAACTGGAGCGCCAGACGACCGCCCTAGCCCGTGCGCTCAAGGTCGGCGGGCTGATGAACGTGCAATATGCCATTCAGGACGGCACCATCCATGTGCTCGAGGTAAATCCGCGCGCCTCGCGTACAGTTCCCTTCGTGGCGAAGTCCCTCGGCAAGCCTATCGCCAAGGTGGCAGCCCGCATCATGGCCGGCGAGACGCTGGAAGAGGCCTTCTCCCACTATGGCGGACGGCCGGACCCCCGCAGGCTCGGCCACATCGCGGTAAAGGAAGCCGTGTTCCCGTTCGCGCGCTTCCCGGGCGTGGACATCCTTTTGGGACCGGAAATGAAGTCGACCGGCGAAGTGATGGGGCTGGACAGCGACTTCCCGCTTGCCTTCGCCAAGAGCCAGCTTGGCGCCGGGGTGGACCTGCCGCGCTCGGGCACGCTGTTCGTTTCCGTGCGCGACGAGGACAAGCCCGGCATCCTGCCCGCCGTGAAGCGCCTTGCGGGCCTTGGCTTCAAGGTGCTGGCGACCTCTGGCACGGCACGCTTCCTGAAAGAACAGGGCGTGGATGCCGAAAAGATCAACAAGGTGCTGGAAGGCCGTCCCCACATCGAGGACGCCATCCGCAACCGCCAAGTGCAGATCGTTTTCAATACGACGGACGGGCAGAAGGCGCTATCGGATTCGAAGTCGCTTCGCCGCGCGACGCTGATGCAGAAGGTGCCCTACTACACGACGCTGGCCGGTGCAGCCGCCGTGGCAGAGGCTATTGCAGCCCTCAAGGCAGGCAGCCTGGAGGTCAGGCCCCTGCAGGACTATTTCTGCCCCCCTCGCCTTCAGGAGGGGGCGCTGTCGGACAACGTGCATTAAGTGGCAGGGAAAGAAGTGGCAGGGAAAGGCCTCGTCGGCGGCTGCTGCCGTCGAGGGACGTCCTAGTGCCCCTTGTTGCCTTTCTCCTGCATCAACTTCTCTGCGCGGAGCTCGGCGGCGCGCACTTCCTGGCGCAGATAATCGCAGGAGCGTGCCGTGGTGGCGGAAACGCGGCGGGCCGCAGCCAGCCATGACAGGTTGGCCAAGTCGCCGTCCTCGATCACTTCCGCATCGCTCGCCGCACGCAGCGCGGGAACATAGGCCTTGCCGCAGTTGGGCGCGATCAGCACCGACAGGGCGAAGCTGTGGGTAAAGGAGGATTCGGCCGCGATTTCAGGAGGTACCACGATCTCGACGGCTTCGGCGTTGGCATCTTCCGCGTAGATGGCCCACGTTCCATAGGCTGCACCCGCAAGCAGTAGCGGCGCCAGCGCGAGCAGGGCCAGTCTGGACTTCGATCTCTGGTGTTGTCCGGTAGTTTTCATCGAGGCGGCAGGCTCGGCAGTCTTTTTCTTGTTCATGCTGCCTTCAACCATCGCGACTCTTAAGGTCGGATGAGAAAAAAACGTCGCATTTTCACGATACCAGAATGCTACCGGCGATGGTTAAGTCCGCCGCCGGGCACGGCCTGCTGAAGCGTCGTTTCGGGAGCTGCCGTGATCAGCTCGGCGAAGCCACGGAAATGACCGGCGGGCGCACGAACCTTTCGGGATCCGGGCCGACTTCCTCCGCAGCGGCGCGGCGCCGCTTTCGGTCGATGCCCATGCCGGTCGCCTCCAGCATGCCCTTGCGTTTGGCCTCATAATAATATCCGGTCTGGTACAGCCGATCGGCGCGCTTCTGGTCGCCTCCGGCCACCAGCCACGCACCGCGCAGATACTTCACCGCATATTTGAGATTCGTTTCCGGGTCCAAAAGGCCGCTCGGCGGGCCCTGATAGCCCATCCCCCGGGCAGTCTGGTGCTTGATCTGCATCAGGCCCCAATGCCCATTGTTGTATGCCTTGGGGTTGAAGGTGCTTTCGCGATTTACGACATGGCGCACAAGTTCGACCGGTACCTCGTAAAGCGCCGCATATTTTTCGATCAGCTTCTCGATCTCGCCGCGCCCCCTGGGTGCTGCCGTGTGGCCGAAGCCGTTCCCGGAGGCCGCCGGAGTTGGTGCGAGATAGGCCGGAACCGGTCCCGCATAGGAGATTGGCTCGATTGAGGCGACCAGCGTTCCGTCGCTCTCCGGCAGACTCGGCGCGTCAGGAAAAACCCTGCTCGGGTCCGGCGCCTCAACGGCCAGCTTTTCCGTAATTGGTTGGCCTGCCGTCACCGTCGTAGCCGCAAGCATCGAACCAGCCGCGCCCGGCGAAGGCCCGGCAAAGGCAGCGGCCGCCACGACCGGCGTGCCTTCAGATGCCGGCCCAGCCGCACGACCCGAAGGCTCGGGTACCACCGCCACCGTATCCGGCAGGGACAGCTGATAGCCGGCGTCGGCTTCGCTCATCGATGCGGTCTCGGCGAAGCCGGACGCTGGCGTCACTGTGCCGGATGACATGCAACCGCAAAGCGCGGTCGAAAGCGCAACGCCGGTCAGCGCAAGAAGGACTTTAGAAGGCAAGCTGTTACCGCATCCGTTGGTCGGAAGGTTGGAATTCCTTACACCAGCGGTCGCGGATGGGCAATCGGTGCGGGGCGGCAGGTTTCGGGTGGCGGCCAGGGAGCCGAAGTGTCATATTGTTCCCGGTTTGTCCATGCGCCGGAGTGAAAACGACCGCACCGGGAGGAACTCGCACCATGAATGGCATTGCCGGCAAAATTCGGCCTGCGGCTATCGGCCACGCGATATTCACAACCGCGATTGGCTTCGTTGGCTTGGCCTGGAGTGACAGGGGACTGACGCGTCTTTGCCTGCCACAGGCCAGCCGCGAAGCAGTCGAAAGGCGAATGTTTCGCCTCGAAGGTTCAATACCGGCCGGAAAACGGCCGCAATGGGTGCTCGAACTGATCGATGCGATTCAGGCCTATGCGACGGGCGAGCCGGTGGATTTCCGGCGCTTTCCGGTGGATCTCAGAGGCATTGATGCCTTTAGCCTGGCCGTATACGAAACCACGCGCACGCTGGCCTTCGGCGAAGTCACGACTTACGGCGAATTGGCCAAACGTGCCGGGCATCCCGGCCTGGCACGTGAAACGGGAGCTGCATTGGGGGCAAACCCAGTTCCCTTGGTCATTCCCTGCCACCGCATCTTGGCGGCCGGCGGCAAGATCGGAGGTTTCTCCGCCCCGGGCGGAGCGGCCACCAAGGAACGGATTCTGGCCCTGGAGGGCGTCAGGGTCGGGCCACCTCCATCCGCACAGGCGTCTTTCGGTTTCTGATTGCACTGTCCGTGTGGTTAGCGGAAGAGGAAGAGCCGACGGCGGTCATGCTCCACGCGCTTGCACTTGTAGACAGGGCATGCATTCAGGTCGGCGCTCGGCACGTAACTGCGGGCCCGCATCTCATCCCTGGCGCAGAACCGTGCCGAGGCCACGTAGCGATCATAGAGAACGAGGCTGGGATCGCGAGGCGAGCGATAGCGTAGCAGCACAGCCCCGTCACCCGCGACCGTGGCCTGGACGTTGCGGCAACTCATCCGCGTGGGATCATAACGGGAGATTGCGTAGGCGTTTGCGGCGATCAGGACAAACCCAAGCGTGATCAGTATCGTTCTCATGGCGAGCCATCCCTTCCCCAAGCTCCGGACCTCGTGAAACGCAGGCAGGCGCCGATCGTTCCTTTATACCAAACCAGGAATGACAGGACTGCGCCTTGTTTTAGCCCCAAGACAAGACTATATGGGAAACATTGATATTTCGGGCCGATTGACCCGCACCACGCGATCCTTCGCGTTTGCCGACGTCCATCTCCAAAATTTCGATACTCACACTCCGGCACAGCCGGTTCCATGAACGAATGCAAACGAAGGAACAGCAGAATGGCAACGGGAACCGTCAAGTGGTTCAATGCCACCAAGGGTTACGGCTTCATCGCACCCGACAATGGCGGCGGTGACGTATTCGTCCACATCTCCGCCGTCGAGCGGGCTGGTCTCACCACCTTGGTCGAAGGCCAGAAGATCAACTTCGAGATCGAGCAGGACCGCCGTACGGGCAAGTCCGCAGCTGGATCTCTAAGCAAGGCAGCCTGATTAGACATGGCGCGCAGCGGATGAGACGTCCGCAGCGCCCGGCAAGTCACGGATGTACTGGCGGCCGCGCGACAAGCGCGCCGGAGCGGGGCGGATCCGATCAGTCGAAGCGGCAGATTGTCCGCCGGCCCGGCCCGAACGCTCCCAGTCAGGCTACCTAAGCGAGAAAGGCGGGATTTATCCCGCCTTTTTTATTACCGGCCCCCAGCCCATCCGGTGCTCGGCCTCACGCCGGCGCGATAAAGGGCTGCGAGATCGTCTTGAACACAGGCAAACTCTCGCAATGCGCCCAGTGCGCTTTGAGGGCCGGATAGCCGTCCATCGAAATCATGTCGGGGTGGGCGTCGTTGAGATGGCGTAATGCGGCGGAGACCGCAATATCCGCATGGCCGATCCGCTCTCCGAACCAGAACGCACTCGACCGGCCCGACCGATCCTCCTCCAGCCAGGCGAGCGCGCCCTCAATCTGGGCCCGGCAGCGCTGCACCCAGAACCCAGAAGCTTCGGCGTGAAGACGCTGCTCGTAGAACAATGAAACCGATTTGTCCGCCAGCCCGGTCGCCAGGGCGGAAACCTTCAGGGCCCTGTGGCGCTCCGGCTCCTTGCGCGGATACATTGCCGTTTCCTCTGGCACCAGGCTGTCCAGATAGTCGATAATGACATGGCTTTCGATAATCACGTCGCCATCGTCCAGCACCAGGGTGGGAACCCGGGTTAGCGGATTGTAGGGTCGTATCCTGTCGGCGTCGCCGATGGAGGCCCACGGCCTGTGCTCGAACCGCATTCCATAGAGCGTCATGGCAATTCCAACGCGCCGCACGAACGGCGAATCGTACTGCCCTATCAGTATCATGCGTGCACCTCGTGACTCTCCTCCTTAGCTCCGGGTGACCATTCCATCGGTACGTGGCCGGGGTCTGCCTCCACGCGCTCCAGCCACTTCAGGATGGCCGGATAGAATTCGAGCTGGAAGCCGCCCTGCTCCGCCTTGTGCGTGTAGGCATAAAGCGCGATATCGGCGACGCTGAAGGACCTTCCGGCAAGGAACGGGCTTTCCTCAAGCCGCCGGTTCATCACCCCCAGCGCCTTGTTGCCACGCTCCAGCGTTACCGCCAGCCGTTCCGGCGTGGCTTCCTTCGCCCGCTCGGGATAGGTCAGCAAAGCCTTGCGTACGGCTATGTATGGCTCATGGCTGTATTGTTCGAAGAACAGCCACTGGTAACAGATCGCCCTTTCGAACCGGTCGGCCGGCAGGAAGCGCGTTCCCTCGGAAAGATAAAGCAGGATGGCATTGGACTCTGCCATCCGCCTTCCGTCATCGAGCTCAAGCAGGGGCACCATGGCGTTGGGGTTTTTGGCCGTGTACTCGGCCGTGCGCGTCGCCCCCGTGCGCGAGCTCACTTCGACAATGGTGAAAGGTATGCCGAGCTTCGCCAACAGGAGTCTCGGCTTGTAGCAATTGCCACTGTCGGCCATGCTGTAGAGAATTGTCATGCGCAACTCCGTTCTGGCATGACAATCACCTGTAGGACGACAGCGATCCAGTCAGTTCTTTTGTAAGAATTATATCGGTTCGCTTGATGGATCAGCCGAACAGCGGGATCACCTTGGCTGCCGGCCGCAGCAATTCGTTGATTTCAAGCGGCTCCGCGCTGAACAGCGTCCCGGTCAGAACCGGCCGCGCCAGCAGCAGGCCCTGCAACAGGTCCGCCCCTGCTTCCAGGGCCACGCCCAACTGCGCAGGCTGCTCGATGCCTTCGACCAGGACCTGGACTCCCTGGTCATGCAGCAGGGATAGCAGGGGACGGAACAGCTTCTCGGCGGCGAAGTGGCGGCAAAGCTCCTTGAACCAGCCGCCGTCGATCCGGACGATATCAGGCTCCAGCAGCCGCACCCAGGCTTCGCTAACCTGTCCGATACCGAAATCGTCTATGGCCACGCGCAAGCCATTGCGTCGCATTTCACGTACCATTGAAAGGAGCGCGGTATCATCCAGGGCGCACCGCCCTCCAATCTCGCAGACCAGCCTGGAACTATGCAGTCCATAATCGCCGAGGCGTTGTGCCATGAAGCGCATCTCGGCCAGTGCGCGGCGATGATCGCCCTTCACCGAGGGACTGCAGCTCAGAAACAGATCTCCCCCGTCCAGCCCCATGTGGAAATAGTTGCGTATATGCAGCGCCCTGTAGAGGCTCTCCACGAACGGCCGGTCCCTTTCGGGCAATTGGAAGAAGAATTCCTGCCAAGGCACGACCTCGCCTGCGCGATGCGCCTCCATGAACGCTTCTACCGCAACGGGTTTGAGCCGATTGGCCTCGACGGAATAGATTGGCTGGCAGGTGCAGCGCAGGCGATAGTCGCCGTAGACGCCGTATTCCAGCCCAACCTCATCGGCGCGGATTGCTGCTGCGAGGTCGCAAAGGACGTGTTGCCGCTGGTTCATGACGCCATCCGCCGGCCAAAGACTCTGGTACTCCTGCCTCGGGTGGCGGGGCCATCGGCCGCAAGCATCTCGTCCGGCGGCGCCGATATGAGTGGTGCCGGCGTCTCCGTCAAAAGGTGGAAACTAGTCGGCGCCACCTCCGGGCGCGCGAGTGCAAAGCCTTGAACCATCGAGACACCGGCCCTTTCGGCAAGATCGAGATGCCAGCTCTCTTCAATGCCCTCGAAAACTGTGCGGGTGCCCTGGTCTTCGAAGGTACGCACCATCGTCTTCAGGAGAGCGAAGCCGGCACTGGAATCCATGAGCTGCGCGATCCAGTGCGCATCGAACTTGACGATATCCGGCCTGAAATCCTTGATGCGGCTGATGTCGGAATCGTCCGACCCGTAGTCGTCTACCGCTATGCGGAAGCCATCCGCTCGCAATGCCTGAACAAACTGAAACAGGACATCGAGGGTCGCGGTGCGCTGTTCAGTAACCTCGCACACGATACGACTGGCGTCGATACCTGCCTCATGCAGAACCAGCCGCATCTCGCGCAAAGCCGTTTCCGCAATGGCACGATCGACGAAGACGGACGGATCGAAGTTCACGAAGATCGCCGCCTCCTTGGGTAGATGGGCGGCGTTGAGCAGATGGAGCGTGCGCGTCAGCGTCTCTATGTGCAGACGGTCTGCGGCTGTGCAGGTCGAAAAGAAGGTGCCGGGCGGCTGTGATTTCCCATCTCGGAACGGGCGCGCCAACCCTTCGAAGGCCGCCACGGCAAGCTTTCCTTGCCGGAAGGCAAAGATCGGCTGGAAGGCGCTCTTGAGCACATACAGCCCCCACACTCCAGTGGAGGTGCCGTCGTCATGGCGAATGATGTGGGAGAGGCCGATACTGCGCGACACGAGCACTCACACGCAAAGAGATACGGGACGGCGGGAGTTTATCCGCGCAAGGTTTTATGACCGTTAATGGCGGCAGGTTGCAGCGCTGTCGCAGACCGGCCGCCTGGCGGTTCGACTCCGCTTGCACTGTTCCTCCCGATGCGACAATAGAGGCCGGCGGCCGAAGTGGCCGCGCCATCTTTAGGAGACATCCCGACATGGCCTTCCTCGCCGATGCCCTTTCGCGCGTTAAGCCCTCAGCCACCATCGCCGTCACGCAAAAAGCGCGCGAGCTGAAAAACGCGGGACGTGACGTGATCGGCCTCGGCGCCGGCGAGCCGGACTTCGATACGCCCGACAACATCAAAAATGCCGCGATCGAGGCGATCCGGCGGGGCGAAACCAAGTACCCACCGGTTTCGGGCATCCCGCCATTGCGCGAGGCAATCGCGAAGAAGTTCAAGAGGGAGAACAATCTGGACTACCAGCCCGCCCAGACCATCGTGGGCACCGGCGGCAAGCAGATCCTGTTCAATGCGCTTATGGCGACCCTGAACCCCGGTGATGAGGTGGTGATCCCCCGCCCCTACTGGGTCAGCTACCCGGAGATGGTGGCGCTGTGCGGGGGCACGGCTGTCTTTGCCGACACTTCCATAGAGAACGGGTTCAAGCTGACGTCCGAGGCGCTGGAGCGAGCGATTACGCCGCGCACCAAATGGCTGATCCTGAACTCGCCTTCCAATCCTTCCGGCGCCGCTTACACCGAGGCGGAGTTGAAAGCACTTGCCGACGTGCTGCTGAGGCACCCCCATGTCTGGGTGCTTACCGACGACATGTACGAGCACCTGACCTATGGCGACTTCGTCTTCAGGACCATCGCGGAGGTCGAGCCGAATCTCTACGATAGAACGCTGACCATGAATGGCGTCTCGAAAGCTTACGCCATGACCGGCTGGCGCATCGGTTACGCGGCCGGGCCATTGCAACTCATCAAGGCGATGGACATGATCCAGGGTCAGCAAACATCGGGCGCCTGCACGATTGCCCAATGGGCATCTGTCGAAGCGCTGAACGGTCCGCAGGATTTCGTGCGGAAGAACAAGGCCGTCTTTCAGGCTCGCCGCGATCTCGTCGTGTCCATGCTCAACCAGGCACGCGGCATCTCCTGCCCCTCGCCCGAAGGTGCCTTTTATGTCTATCCGTCCTGTGCGGACCTCATTGGCAAGAAGACCAGGGAAGGCAAGGTCATCGACAGTGACGAAACCTTCGCTTCGGAACTGCTCGAAGCCGAGGGCGTGGCAGTGGTGTTCGGTACAGCCTTCGGGCTCGGACCGAATTTCCGGATTTCCTACGCAACTTCAGAGGCCTTGCTGGAGGAAGCGTGCACCCGCATCCAGCGATTCACGGCCAGCCTGAGCTGATCGACATAACCGATTCAATATGAAGTAAAAGAAGCCCGGCCGGAGCCGGGCTTCTTCATCTGCGATACGGTCCGTGGCTGACCTTCTCCAGTCAATCGACTGCGCTCAGGCCTCCACCCAGCATTTGATGAGAGCGTAGCTTCCCATCAACTCCCCGTTGGGATCATCGGCCCATCCGCCGACTCTGGGGCCGCTTGCATCGAGATAATTGTTGAACATTGGCACGATTACCCCGCCTTCGTCACGCAAGAGCAAGCCTGCCTGCCGGTAAAGAGCCTTCCGCTTGGCCTCGTCGAGTTCACCCCGCGCCTCCAGAATGAGCTTGTCGAAGTCCGGACGGAAGAAACGCGTGTCGTTCCATTCGGCATTGGACAGATACGCGACCGAGTAGACCTGATCCTGCGTGGGACGCCCGGTCCAGTAGGACATGGAGAAGGGCTGCTTGTTCCACACCTCGCTCCAATAGCCGTCGCCCGGTTCACGCTTGATTTCCAGCGTGATCCCGCATTTTGCGGCGCTCTGCTGATAAAGCTGCGCAGCATCCACCGCACCCGGAAAGGCCACATCGGAAGTGCGCAGCAACACCGGGCCGGAATGGCCGGACTTCTTGAAATGAAAGGCAGCCTTGTCGGGATCATATTGCCTTTGCTCAATGTCGTCTGAAAACAGCGGATAGCCGCCCATCACCGGCATGTCGTTCCCGACGGTCCCGTAACCGCCAAGCACCCGCGCCACCAATGCCTCGCGGTCGACCGCATATTTGAGCGCCAGCCGAAGGTCATTGTTGTCGAAGGGCGCCGTATTGCAATGCATGATGAAAACGTAGTGACCCTTGCCCGGCACGTTGCGGATGGTCACGCCTGGCGCGCGCTTCAGCAGGTCCACGATCTTCGGTTCGACCCGGTTGATGAGGTCCACCTGCCCGCTTTGCAAGGCGCTCACCCGCGCCGTTGCGTCATTGATGACAATGATCTCCACCTGGTCGGCGTGGCCGCGATCATCACGCCAATAGTCCTTGTACTTCTCGCCGATATGGCGCACGCCGGGCTCGTTGACGGCCACCTTGTAAGGACCGGTACCGATGCCTTCTGTGGGGTTGTCCCTGCCGCCATTCGGCTGGATCATCAAATGGTAGTCCGCCGCGACGTAAGGAAGGTCGGCATTGGGGTTCTTGAGCGTGATGACGACATTGCCGCCGTCAGCTTTCACGCTCTCGAATTCGCTGAGGAAAGGCAACGCCGCCGATTTGGAATTGGCATCACCGTGCCTCTCGAACGTCGCGACTACATCCTCGGACGTCAGTTCCTTGCCGTTGTGGAACGTCACTCCCTTGCGGATCTTGAAAGTCCAGACCTTCGCGTCGGGCGAGGAGTCGTATTCTTCCGCAAGCTTAGGCTCGATGCCGCCATCGGGCCTGATGTCCAAGAGCTGTTCGCCCCAGCAACGGCCAAACGTATAGGGAACCTGGTTGGTCCAGCTGCCGGGGTCGAGGCTGTCTGTAGCTCCGCCGCCGACCATGCCGGCCTTAAGCGTACCGCCCTTTCTTGGCCCTTCAGCGCTGGCTGCCCGCGCAAGCAGCGTGTTGGCGGCAAGCGCGCCGACACCCAGCGCCGATGCCCGTCCGAGGAAATCGCGTCGTGACAGTTTCCCCTTGGCAACGAGACGGCTCAGATGGTCGAGTTCTGTTGACATTGGCTATCGTTCCTCCCGATTACAGCCTGTACCTCTCATCTTGAATGTGCCGGCCACCAATGTTGGCCTGGCGCCATATTGCGACGCTCATTGTCGCTTCCAGGGCAACTTGGGAAAGAATGGTTGGCCCAGGAGCGGCGCGGGTCTCCGTTCTATTTCTCTTGCCCGCCGCGCCAAGCCATGGGACGATGCAAGTGAGCAGGTCGAAGACCGCTCGCGACGGCCGAAGGCCGGCCGCCGCAAAACGGGTGCGGTCGGCAAGCACCGCCGGTTCTGCTGGCCAAACCTTGCAAACGCGAGTGGAGGTCAGCCATGGGAAATCGCGCCGGAGGACGACGTACGGGACCGAAATGCATTGCCATAGTCGGTCCCTTCTCAAGCGGTAAGACGACACTTCTCGAAGCCATCCTTGCCCGAACGGGCGCCATTCCTCGCCAGAGCTCCGTTTCTTCCGGCAACACCGTGTCCGATCACTCCCCCGAGGCGCGGGCGCACGCCATGAGCGTCGAAGCCGTATTCGCCACCACTGAATTCATGGGCGACACGTTGACCTTCGTTGACTGCCCCGGCTCGATAGAATTCTCCTTCGAGGCCGAGCCGGTGCTCGCAGCTTGCGACGTGGCTGTCGTTGTCGCAGAAGCGGACGAAAAGAAGATCCCCTCCCTGCAACTCATCATGCGAAGGTTGGACGATCTTGGCATTCCGCGCCTGCTGTTCCTCAACAAGCTGGACAAGACGTCGGCCGGCATACGCGAAACGCTCAAAATGTTGCAGCCGACCAGTTCGGTTCCGTTACTGTTGCGGCAAATTCCGCTACGCAACGACGGCATCGTGATCGGCTCGATCGATCTGGCCCTGGAACGGGCTTACGTCTATCGCGAATATGCGGAGAGCGAAGTCATAGAAATACCAGGCGACGAGAAGGCGCGCGAAACCGAAGCCCGCTTCGCCATGCTCGAAACGCTCGCCGACCACGACGATCAGCTTATGGAGCAACTGCTGGAAGAGATCGAGCCGCCCAAGGACGCGGTTTTCGACAATCTATCCGCCGATCTGCGTGAGGGCGTCGTCACGCCCGTGCTGATCGGCACTGCCGAGAAGGGCAACGGCGTGCTCCGGTTGCTGAAAGCGATCCGTCACGATGCCCCTGATATCGAGGCCACCCGCCGGCGGCTTGGGATGCCCGATGGCGACGCCACGATCCTGCAGGTGATGAAGACGATCCACACCATGCATGGCGGCAAGCTTTCGGTCTCGCGCGTCATGTCTGGCCGGCTCGATGACGGCGCGGAGCTCTTCCTGAAGGACGGCCAGACGGTGAAAGTCTCCGGCATCTACAAAATGCTCGGCAAGGACCAGACAAAACAGCCTTCTGCTGCAGCCGGAGAAACCGTGGCGCTCGGCAAGCTCGAACCGGTCGCGACCGGCGACACGCTGACATCCGCCAAGGGCGGCATGAAACCTTTCGTCACTCTCACGCCGCCGCAACCGGTCTACGCTTTCGCGCTCCGGCCCAAGGAACGCAAGGACGACGTCAAGATGACCGCCGCCATCCAGCGTTTGGCGGAGGAAGACCCCTCACTCACCCTCCACCACAACCAGGAGTCGGCGGAAACGGTATTGTCAGGCCATGGCGAGATGCATTTGCGCGTCATTCGCGAGCGCCTGGAAGGCCGCAACCAGATAGCCGTGGAAGGTCGCGTGCCGGCCGTGCCCTACCGCGAGACGATCCGCAAGTCGATCGAGCAGCGCGGCCGTCATCGCAAGCAGTCTGGCGGCCACGGCCAGTTCGGCGATGTGGTCCTGCAGATCAAGCCCCTGCCGCGCGGCTCAGGCTTCCAATTCACCGATACGATCAGTGGCGGTGTGGTGCCGAAGCAATACATCCCCTCGGTCGAGGCGGGCGTGCGCGAATATCTCAAATGCGGGCCGCTTGGCTTCCCCGTCGTCGACATTGCGGTCAACCTTTCGGACGGCTCCTACCACACGGTGGATTCGTCCGACATGGCGTTCCAGATGGCCGCAAAGCTGGCCATGAAGGAAGGCATGGCGCAGTGCTCTCCCGTGCTTCTGGAGCCGATCATGAAGGTCGAGATCGTCACGCCTTCCGACGCCACGGCAAGGATCATCGCCTTGATACCCCAACGCCGGGGCCAGATCCTCGGCTACGACGCGAGGCCAGGCTGGCCCGGCTGGGACGTGGTGGAAGCAACGATGCCTCAGGCCGAGATGGGCGACCTCATCATCGAGTTGCGCTCGGCAACTGCCGGCGTGGCCAGCTACAGCGCCACCTTCGACCACATGGCCGAACTGACGGGACGGCTGGCCGACGAGGTATTGAACGCCGCAGGCAAGGCCGCATGACGCTTTGAAAAAACGGCGTCCGGCACTATCCGGACGCCGTTGTCGCGGACCGTTTCCGGGGAGGAAAACGGCAGGTCCGCCGCCTCGGCCACGCCCTCGCGAGAATCCGATGGACGCGGCCGTTGCCTGAGCCCGGCTGCGCGGGTGATGCCCCCATCTCCCGCGGCACCTGACCGCGTCCTAGCCTAAGATAGCTGGCAACCGGCGGAAACGGAACGTTACCGCATGTTACACGTCACCGTTACATATTCACATTCTGCAGGAATCGACCCGAGGGCTGGAATGGAAACGGCAGGAGGCCGTGCGCTGGCGGGCCCAGGCTTGCCCCCAGGCAGAAAAAAAGCCGGATCCAGGAAGATCCGGCTGAAGTTAATGGAAGTGCCGATTAAGGCTAAACCTCCAGAGGGGAACACTCGTGGACGCTAATGGGAGGAGAACGCGCCCAGGAGATGACCCCTATATGGGCGCATACTGCCTCCGAAACAAGCAGCTATTTTGCAATGCACACATGCAAAAAGGCATGGCCTGTGGTCCAATGCCTCTTTAATGCGCATAGGGCCAGAAAACGGGCATCAAATCGATTGAAGCAGCCCGAATTGCGTGCGCGGAACGAATAAATGCACCGGCTAATATGCCCAGTTTCGCGCCTTTGCGAAGATGAAATCGCGGAACGCCTTGAGCTTTGCCTGATTCTTCATCGCGTCCGGATAGACGAAGAACGTATCGAACGACGGCCCTTCAAGCTCGTGCAGAATCTGCACGAGGCCACTATCCTTGCCAGCCATATAGTCTGGCAACATCGCTATGCCGACGCCACGCCGCACGGCGCGCCGCACCGACATCAGGTCATTGATCTGCAAGACGGAAGTGCGTTTCTCGCCATCCGGCTTCCCCACGGTTTCCAATGCGTTGAGGCCCGCGAGGTAACTGGGAACCGGCTCGCCGAAAGTTACGATCCGATGATTGTCGAGATCGGCGACGGTCTTTGGCACGCCGAACTGATCGAGATAGGACTGTGCAGCGAATACGTGCAGATGCACCGTGAACAGGCGGCGCTGGATCAGGTCCGGCTGCTGCGGTTGCCTCAAGCGTACGGCGCAATCCGCCTGCCGGGTGGTAAGATCGAGTTCCTCATTGGCGAGCACCAATTGCAGGTTGATCTCGGGATAAAGGTCGAGAAATTCCTTGGCACGTTCGGTGAGCCAGCCCGTCCCCAACCCTACGGTGGTGTTGACGCGCAGGACTCCGGTGGGCCGTTCCGTGGTTTCCGCCAGCTTGCTCTTGATTGACTCCAGCTTCATCAGCACGTCGTGCGCCGTCCGATAGAGCATTTCGCCCTGCTCGGTGAGCACGAGTCCGCGTGCATGCCTGTGGAAGAGTGGCACGCCGACATCGTGCTCCAGCGCGCTGACCTGGCGCGAGATAGCCGACTGGGACAGATGAAGTGTCTCGGCCGCATGCGTGAACGACCCAGCCTCCGCCGCAGCGTGAAACACGCGTAGTTTGTCCCAATCCAACGCCATGGGTTCCCCTCTTTTCGTTTGGCGCTTTTAATGCAGAATCAGGCTTCTAGACGACCTTTCTCCGCTAATTTTCAAACTGCGTCATTCAGCCGCTTCGCGGTGCACCTCCAGGCCGGCAAGGTATCTCTCGGCGTCCAGGGCAGCCATACAGCCAAGGCCGGCCGCGGTAACGGCCTGGCGGTAGACATCATCAGCAACGTCGCCGGCGGCGAAGACCCCGGGCAGGCTGGTGCGGGTCGAGCCGGGCTCCGTCCAGAGATAGCCGTTCGGCTTCTGCTTCAGCTTTCCGGCGAAGAGCTCCACGGCCGGGGCATGGCCGATGGCTACGAAAACGCCATCGACCTTAAGCAGGCTTTCCTGCCCGGTCACGACATTGCGCAGCTTCAATCCTTCTACCGAGGGTGGCATGGGCGCCTGGCCAGGCCGGCCGGTGATCTCGTCCACCACCGTGTCCCAGATGATGCGCACATTATCCTTCGCGAACAGGCGCTCCTGAAGGACACGTTCGGCCCGGAATTCGCTGCGCCGGTGGATGAGCGTCACCGTACCTGCAAGGTTGGCGAGATAAAGCGCCTCCTCGACAGCGGTGTTGCCGCCGCCAACCACCGCGACATCCTTGCCGCGATAGAAGAAGCCGTCACAAGTGGCGCAGGCAGAAACACCGAAGCCCATGAAGGTCTGTTCGGAAGGAATGCCGAGCCACTTGGCCTGCGCGCCGGTGGCGATGATGAGCGCATCGGCGGTATAGGTCGTGCCGGAATCGCCCTTGGCCACAAAGGGGCGCACATCGAGATCCACCTCCGTGATGATGTCGTTGACGACTTCGGCGCCCACATTCTCGGCCTGCTTGAGCATTTCGCCCATGAGCCAAGGCCCCTGCACCGGCTCGGCAAAGCCAGGATAATTCTCGACATCTGTGGTGATCATCAACTGGCCGCCCTGCTGCAGCCCGGCGACCAGCACCGGCTTGAGCATGGCTCGCGCGGCATAGATCGCAGCCGTGTAGCCGGCCGGACCGGAGCCTATGATGAGGACAGGGGCGTGCTTGGTGGTCATCGAGGTCCCCGATTGTGGCCGCCCGGCGGCGGCAGGAAACGATCGACGGTAATGTATGTGCTGCCCGCCTCCCCAGCAAGAACGCTTCGGCAGTGTCCCCGGAAAGCTGCGCCGGCCCGCCACTCGCGCCGGCTTGCAGATTTGCAGCGCCGGGGCTGGCGCATGGCCAAAACTCGTTTAAGGACAGAAGCGAAAGAATCTTGCGGGCGGGAAGGCAATGCCGATCAAAGCCGAACTAGACGCCATCGACTGGAAAATCCTGCGCGAATTGCAGGCGGATGGCCGCATCACCAATGTGGAACTGTCCCGGCGGGTGGGCATCTCCGCCCCGCCCTGCCTCAGGCGGGTGCGCCGGCTGGAGGAGAGCGGCATTATCCGGGGCTATCGCGCATTGCTGGACGCCCCCACGCTCGGCATGGAAGTGGTCGCCTTCTGCCTGATAGGCCTGCACCACCAGGCCGAGGCTGAACTGAAGGTCTTCGCCGAGCGCACCCGCAACTGGCCGATCGTGCGAGATGCGTGGATGGTGTCGGGCGAATCCGACTTCCTATTGCATTGCGTCGCGACCGACCTAAGCACTTTCCAGGCCTGGGTCATCGAGGAACTGACCTCGGCGCCCAATGTGGAGACGGTGCGGACGGCCCTGACCATCCGCAAGGTCAAGGATGAAGTGCCGGTAAGCCTGGAGCACTTCCGCTAGGGCCGTGCACGCGGGGCCACTTCCACATCTCACCGGGCAGAAGCGACCCGCCTTTCCTTTTCGGCCCAGTTTTCCCTCGGCAGTGACTTCCTCTCGCCCAATAAAATGCTAGAGAAAGCCAGAGTTGGGGAGTGGACGGTATGGGCGGGCAGGATTTTCAAGCCGCAACGATTCGCGGCGTGAGCCTCAGGGTGAATGGACATTACAGTTTCTGGACCGAAATGGCCGCAGAGCGGTGGGAAACGGCCACGTTGGACGTCTTTGACAAGTACCTGCCCGCCTCCGACCTCTTCATAGATTTTGGCGCGTGGATCGGTCCCACCAGCCTGTATGCATCCCGCTATTGCAAGAGGATCATAGCCTTTGAGCCGGACCCGGCTGCCCGGGCGGAGCTTGAACGCAACATCGCCCTTAACGGTATTTCCTCTATCGAACTACGCCCCGAGGCGGTTAGCCCGAAAGCCGGGGAGGCCGAAATGTGGGACGGTGGCAACGGCATGGGTGGTTCCGTGTCGAGCATGACGCACGGGATCGGAGAACGTTTTACTGTCGAAACCCTGACGCCGGCACAGGTCAGTGCGATGATCGGTCGGGACGAGACCTATTTCATCAAGATGGATATAGAGGGCGGTGAATATGCCGCCATCGATGCGATCTCGGACTTGTTCTGCGAACGATTGACGGGAATTCTGATCGCCTTCCATCCACGCTTTATCGGCGGGGGCGGCAGTCCCGGGCGCTGGCCCACTACGCTACCGAAGACTCTGGCTGCCTTTCGGCAATTTCGGGACTTCCGCATGTACAAGGTAACCGAGCGCGGATGCTGGCGTGCCAGGCTCGAAGAACGGTTGACTAAAGCGAACCTCCCCCTTTTCGAAGCTAAGGGCACTTATCTTTTCGTGCCGTAACATGACCCTTTAACCGTCGCCCGGCGTCACCGACGATTGTCCCGGGAGAAATAAAACATCGCATTGCCGGCCAAGAGATATGAGTTGACGCACCGCCATAGTCTCTTTGCCGCTGTTCTTCATGACAATACATTCGTCATAATGCTGCGCGAGGGAGTTTACGAAAGCGCGCGTGCCTTCCGCTCCATAAAGCTCCGGAGTAAATTCAATGTACAGTGGAACTTGTCGCTTCAAAAGCCCAAGCATAGACTTGACGGCTTGCGGTTCAAACCCTTCGATATCCATCCATACCAGGGAAATGCTTTCCTCCGATATACCGGCAGTGGCAAGAATCGCGTCAACAGGTCTGACCGATACAATAACACTATCTCCGGTAGGATGAGTGTGTAAGAAACTGGAATTTCCATAGTTTCCTGCGACACGGTGAAGTGAAAGTTCGCCATCACCTTCCCCGGCCGCGCACTCTATGATTTGAACTAGTTCTGTTATTCCATTCAAAGCCACGTTTTTGCGAAGAAAAGACAAATTACGAGGATCAGGCTCTACTGAAACTATCCTCCCGAATCTACCTGTAACCGCAAAATAAACCGTGTGGGTACCGATATTTGCTCCTATTTCAAGAAGACACCCCCCTCGCTCTGGTAACGCCCCTCGGCTGTCCAACTCCGATAGCAAGTCAGACACTCTATCTCTTGAGTAATGGCCTTTCGCGACCACATGACGACCGATCAACTCATGAGGAGAGACCACCAGCCGATGATCACCGCAATCCACCGTTAGCTCAGTGACGTTACGTGGTAGGAAATCAATTACCAGCTTGCGCCCTCGTACCGACGCACTGAGTTTTTTGGAGAGATCTATTCGTCTGCATCGAAGCCACGTTTCTACATGCCTAAGCTTCACGCGCGCCCCCTTTGCTATTCCAAACTTCATCGGTCTCTAGATGTGTTGGTATTGGTAAATAGAATTTATCTCGCGGAGAATATTGTCTTGTTATAGATGGCAATCATCTTATCTTCTAATAAGCGCTTCTGCTTGACCAAGCCATAATACCATTTCCGGCCGAACTGGCTGCGCTTGCGACCATCCGCGGCGTATATTTGGGTTTCCGCTTCTGTCGTCGTGGCTGGAGCAGGCCACAGGGCGTAGCCATGGCCCTCCCGGGTCAGCCAATAGCGGAAATAATTGTCGACAGGAGCGAAAATCGCTCGATGGTTCTCAATGAACTGCCTTGCGCCCTCGCGAGACCAGACGATCGCACACGCCATCATCGGAAAATAATGCGCGGCAACGAGTGTGCACCGATGGCCACCCGCCTTGTGGCTTGAGATCGGCGTAGCGATCTTGCACTTGTTGGCTCCGATATTCAGGAGGAGCCATTCCCTGTCAACACGCTCTAATTCGGGAAGCGCCGCCTCCAGCAATTCGATCGGATTGCAGTGCAACAGCACGTCGTCCTCCAACACGAGCCCGTATTTTGCATCCGATTCGAGAAACCGAGCAGCGGCAGCCAGATGGCTGCGGTAACAACCGATCTCTGCGCCGACCAGGCTGCGGCCCATATACCGCTCCGCCCGGCGCTGATCGTAATCGGCAACATCACTCGTATTGAGTTGACGTCCGTCGAAAGCAGGAACGCGCGTAAAGCTCAAATTGAACCCGCCAAGCATACGAGCAACGGATTGGAGGCGCTCAGCGCCACTATCCAGATTGATCACATAGATCCCGATCGCGCCCCGTTGCGATGCTTCTTGCGCTGCAACGGTTCCGTGTCGATCCCCATCAGCCGCAGACCGTGCCAGAAATGACGTTTCAGAGATTCCCGCCATTTGCGTAAATTTCCTCGCCTGAACAAACGCAAAGGGCTGGATGAGGATGACCGACGATATCCAGCACCCCCACCATAGCTGGATCGATCGCCGCCAACGTGCTTGACACCGCCCCCCATCAGCCAAGCCAAGTCCTTCCCCATAGCTTTATAGTGGCGGCTAATCAATGCCTCCTCGCCAAGCCCCCGATAGCCTACCGGCAGCGCCCGATAGTCCCGCGTGCGCAGGAGGCTCGGGTTGAAGGTAAAGGTGTGCCACAGGAAGTGCAGTTCCGGGAATGCCAGCTTGTAGCTTGCCGTAGCGGTGTGCCTGGTTCTCAGGCTGCGGACATAGCGCGGCATGTCTGCATCATCGCGCACTGTCACCAGT
>SMEK01000276.1_pt1 | contig 21040 bp, 18 predicted proteins | sample 2456371 | NCBI WGS metagenome assembly SMEK01 (sample SAMN10132590, study PRJNA489261) | soil metagenome | isolation source: day1 antibiotic-loamy sand soil ammended with composted manure from dairy... | place: USA | collected 2015-04-01
CGGGCAGGGCCCCGGTTGAGAAGGATCCCGATACCCTTGCTCTGGAAAAGCTGCTCACCGACGCAACCGGCATGAAAGTAGTCATTTCTCACAGGGAAAAGGGCGGCGAGCTGCGCATTTCCTACCGTACGCTTGACCAGTTGGACGAGCTCTGCCGCCGCCTGAAGCAGGACAGGCCGTCGAGCGAACCGCGCATCCGGTAGCTGCGCTTCGCCTCATCGGCCAAGCCGGGCGCTTTCAACGGCTATTGCGAGCAGGGCCTGGCGCGCTAAGGCGACCTGAAGCTCCGGACGGCGTCGCGTCTGCACCACGGCGCCCTGCAGCCGCTCCAGCGCGCGCTCCAGTGCAGCCAACTGCCATCTGCTCAAGGCTCTTTCAACCAGCCTGCGCCTTGCGAAGAACACGGGCGGCTTCTGCGCGGCAACGACGGAAGCGGCGTTCCGCCCTTCGGCCTCCATGGCGCCGCGCATGGCATGAAGCGCCTGGAATTGCCGCATCGCCGCAGCCAGCGCCAAAAAAGCCTGGCCCCCAGCCTGGCACTGGCGCGTGAAGGCGGTGTCGAAATCGTCGATCCTTCCCTCCAGAACCGCATCCACCGCATCGTCGAAGGACTGACCGGAGACATCCCCAGTCAGCGCAAGCACATCGTCCAGCCCGACCTCGCGGCGCCCATGCGCATAGAGAAGCAGCTTCTCTATCTCGCCTACCGAAGCTAGTCGGTCTCCGCCAAGATTGCGACGCAGTGCCTGCCGGGCGTCCAGCGACATGGTCATGCCGGCCCGGGCAAGCTCGCGATCGATCAGCGCGTCCAGATCGCGGCCGTCATCGGCGTAGCAGGGCAGCGCCATTGCATTGGCCGCGCCCTCGACCACGGTGCGCAGGGGCGCGCCTTTTTTCAGGTCGCCGGCCTCCACGAGCACGATCACGTCGCGCGGCGGCTCGGCAAGCAAAATCTTTACGTCATCCGCAAAACCCTTGTGCGGACCCGCATTGCGCAGCCACAGGAGTCGCCGGTCGGAAAACATCGGCACGGTGCGGGCCTCGTCCAGAAGGCGGCCATTGTCTCGTTCGGCCTCGCCGGCGTCGAGCTTCACCACCGAAAATGGATCGTCGAGCGGCAGGCCCGTGCGCGCCGCGAAAGCCTGCGCCCGCTCCGAGACCAGGCCCCGGTCGGGGCCGTAGATGAGGACGAGGAAGAAGCGCGGGTCCGGCCGCTCCAGCCAGCCATCGACTTCATATGCTTTCTTCTGCGCCATATATTGTGCTGTAGCACAGACTTCGCCCAAGTCGAGCGGGCGGCAGGGCCCGGAGGCTTCCCAAATTCGCTTCGGCAGGTTCCTGTCCCAATTCCGGGCCGTGGCGAAGGGTTCTTGCCGAGGCGCAAGCGGGAAAGACGGGATATTGCGTGCGTTTCCTGCCAAACTGCGGTGCTAGGATTCCCGGCGCCGCCCGAGCAGGCCCCTAGCGGCCTCGGGACCGCGCCGTGGTTGCCGCGAGGGAGGAGGATGGTGATGGCCGAAGCCCTGCGTTTCCACGTACCGGAACCGGAAGTGCGTCCAGGCGGAACGCCGGATTTCTCCAATGTGCCCATCCCGAAGGCTGGTTCGGTTCCGCGGCCGCCGATAGATGTCGATCCGAGTGAGATAAGGGATCTCGCTTTTTCCATCATCCGGGTGCTGAACCGTGCCGGGGAAGCCATAGGGCCATGGTCGGGCCTGCTTCCAGATGAGGAACTGCTGGAAGGCCTGCGCCACATGATGACGCTTCGCGCGTTCGACGCGCGCATGCAGATGGCGCAGCGGCAGGGCAAGACGTCCTTCTATATGCAGCATCTGGGCGAGGAAGCGGTAAGCTGCGCCTTTCGCAAGGCGCTGGAGCCGGGGGACATGAATTTCCCGACCTACCGTCAGGCCGGCCTGCTCATAGCAGGTGGCTATCCCATGGTCGCGATGATGAACCAGATCTACTCCAACGAGGCGGACCCGCTGCGCGGGCGCCAGTTGCCGATCATGTATTCGTCCAAGGCTCACGGCTTCTTCTCGATCTCAGGCAATCTCGCCACCCAATATGTCCAGGCCGTCGGCTGGGCCATGGCCTCGGCCATCAGCGGCGACACGCGCATCGCTGCCGGCTGGATCGGGGACGGCTCGACTGCGGAGAGCGACTTCCACTCCGCCCTTGTCTTTGCATCAACATACAAGGCGCCAGTCATCCTGAATGTCGTCAACAATCAGTGGGCGATTTCGACCTTCCAGGGCATCGCCCGCGGCGGGGCAGGCACTTTTGCGGCGCGGGGACTGGGTTTCGGCATTCCGGCGTTGCGGGTCGATGGAAACGACTATCTTGCGGTGCATGCGGTGGCCAAATGGGCAGCAGAGCGGGCGCGCAGGAATCTCGGACCCACATTGATCGAGCATGTGACCTATCGCGCCGGCGCCCACTCGACGTCGGACGATCCTTCCGCCTATCGGCCAAAGGAGGAGTCTGCCGCCTGGCCGCTCGGTGATCCGATCATTCGACTGAAGAATCACCTGATCCGGCGCGGGGTCTGGTCGGAGGAGCGGCATGCGCAGGCCGAGGCGGAGATTCTGGATAGCGTGATCGCAGCCCAGCGCGAGGCGGAGAAACACGGCACGCTGCACTCCGGCAACAAGCCTTCGGTGCGCGACATGTTTGAAGGTGTCTATGCCGAGATGCCGCCTCATCTCAGGCGACAGCGCCAGAAAGCGGGGGTCTGACGCCATGCCGCGCAAAACGATGATCGAGGCGATCCGGGATGCCATGGATGTGGCCATGGAGCGCGACGAAAAGGTGGTCGTGTTCGGGGAAGATGTCGGCTTTTTCGGCGGGGTCTTTCGCTGCACCCAGGGCCTGCAGCAGAAATACGGCAAGAACCGCTGCTTTGACACGCCGATCAGCGAGTCGGGCATCGTCGGCACTGCCATCGGCATGGCTGCCTATGGCCTGAGACCCTGCGTGGAGATCCAGTTCGCCGACTACATGTATCCCGCCTACGATCAGCTTACGCAGGAGGCGGCGCGCATCCGCTACCGCTCCAACGGCGACTTCACCTGTCCGATCGTGGTGCGCATGCCCACGGGCGGTGGGATTTTCGGCGGCCAGACCCACAGCCAGAGCCCGGAAGCGCTGTTCACCCACGTCTCGGGGTTAAAGACGGTCGTGCCCTCCAATCCATATGATGCCAAGGGCCTGCTGATCGCGGCCATAGAAGACCCCGATCCCGTGATATTCCTGGAGCCCAAGCGGCTCTATAACGGGCCCTTTGACGGCCACTACGAGCGACCGGTCACGTCATGGTCGAAGCATGAACTGGGCGAGGTTCCAGACGGTCATTATATCGTTCCGCTCGGTCAGGCTATCCTGCGGCGGACAGGCGCGGCCATAACCGTGCTGGCCTACGGCACAATGGTGCATGTCGCCCTGGCGGCCGCAGAGGAAATGGGAATCGATGCCGAAGTGATCGATCTGAGGACCCTGCTGCCGCTTGATCTCGATGCAATCGTTACGTCGGTGAAAAAGACCGGCCGCTGCGTGGTTGTGCATGAGGCGACCCTTACCTCGGGCTTCGGTGCGGAGCTTGCAGCGCTGGTGCAGGAGCATTGCTTCTACCATCTCGAAGCGCCGGTCGCGCGCGTCACGGGATGGGACACGCCCTATCCGCACGCACAGGAATGGGACTATTTTCCGGGTCCGGCGCGTGTTGGGCGGGCGCTGGTCGAAACCATGGAGGCCTGAACCATGGGCGAGCATGTCATCAAGCTTCCTGATGTGGGCGAAGGGGTTGCCGAGGCAGAGCTGGTCGAATGGCACGTCAAGGTCGGCGACCTGGTGCGCGAGGACCAGATGCTGGCCGCCGTCATGACGGACAAGGCTACGGTCGAGATCCCCTCGCCCGCGGATGGGCAGGTGTTGTGGCTCGGCGCGGAGGTCGGCGACACGGTGGCGATCGGGTCGCCCTTGGTCCGGCTCAGGGTGGCAGGCGAGGGGAATGTTTCCACGTCAGCTGCAGTTGCTGAGCCGAAGGACGAGGACGAATCAACGGAACCAGGCGCCACCGCCGAGGCAGGCGGCAAGCAGTCTCAAGATGCAGCCGCGCAGCCGTCGGCACCCATTTCTCCAAAAAATGTGGCCGAACCGGAACGTTCCGGAAATCCGCAGACCATGGCCAAAGGCGTTGCAACGTACGGGGGAGTGGCCGTCAGCCGACATTTTCCCGCCGGGGTGCCGCGCCCTGCAGGTGAGAAGCCGCTGGCATCACCGGCGGTAAGGTTGCGGGCCAGGGAGGCCGGCATCGACCTGCGCCGCGTTCCGGGCAGCGGTCCTGCCGGCCGAATCACGCATGAGGACCTCGACGCGTTTCTCACGCAGGATGCACGACCCGACTCCGCGCCAAGGGCCTATGGGCTGGCTCGCAACGAGACCGTGGAGGAGATAAAGGTCGTCGGGCTGCGCCGAAAGATTGCAGAGAAGATGCGGGTCGCAAAGTCCCGCATTCCGCACATCACCTATGTCGAGGAGGTGGACGTCACGGCACTGGAGGAGCTGCGAGCCGCGCTCAACGACAAGAAAAAGCCCGGCAGGCCGAAGCTGACGCTGCTGCCTTTCCTGATACGCGCCATGGTGAGGGCGATCACCGAACAGCCGAAGATCAACGCTCTTTTCGACGACGAGGCGGGAATCATCCACCAGCACGGCGGCGTGCATGTCGGAATTGCCGCCCAGACGCCGAACGGGTTGGTGGTGCCCGTGGTCCGGCATGCCGAAGCCCGCGACATCTGGGACTGCGCGGCGGAGGTGAGCCGGCTGGCGGAGGCGGCCCGTGCCGGGCTGGCCACGCGCGAGGAGCTTTCCGGCTCTACCATCACCATCACCTCGCTTGGGGCGATGGGCGGCATCGTCACCACTCCCGTGATCAACCACCCGGAAGTCGCCATCATCGGCGTCAACCGGATGGCGGTGCGGCCGGTCTGGGATGGAACGCAGTTCATCCCGCGCAAGATGATGAACCTGTCCTCCTCGTTCGATCACCGTGTCATCGACGGATGGGACGCCGCCGCCTTCATCCAGCGCATCAAGGCGCTGCTCGAAACACCGGCGCTGATCTTCGTGGAGGAATAGCGGAGCATGACGCCATAGGCCAGCGGGCCATGTCGGCGGCATTGGGAATGGCCAATTCACCGTGAGAGCCTGAGCGATGAAAGAAATCTCCTGCAAGCTGCTCGTCATCGGCGCCGGCCCCGGCGGATATGTCTGCGCTATCAGGGCGGGCCAGCTTGGCCTGGACACCGTTATCGTGGAAGCGGGAAGGCCGGGCGGAACCTGCCTCAATGTCGGCTGCATTCCCTCCAAGGCGCTGATCCACGCCGCAGAGGAGTTTGAAAAGGCCTCCCATGCCGCCTCCGGCAAGAGCCCGCTCGGCATCACCGCCAGCGCCCCTTCGATCGACCTCAGCCAGACAATCGCATGGAAGGACGGCATTGTCGGCCGGCTTAGCGGCGGGGTGGCCGTGCTGCTCAAGAAGGTCAAGGTCAAACATGTCCATGGTTGGGCCACGTTCCGGGACGGCAAGACCGTTTCCGTGGAAACCGAAACCGGGCAGCAGGTCATCCGGGCCGAGACGGTCGTCATCGCAACCGGGTCGGTGCCAGTGGAGCTGCCGTTCCTGCCCTTCGGGGGTGCGGTGATTTCCTCTACCGAGGCATTGTCTCTCGCCGAAGTGCCGGAAAGGCTTGCCGTGGTGGGCGGCGGCTATATCGGGCTGGAACTTGGTACTGCCTTCGCCAAGCTGGGCTCTCGGGTCACGGTGGTGGAGGCGCTGCCACGCATCCTGGCGCAATATGATGCCGAGCTGACGCGGCCGGTGACCAGGCGTCTTGCGGCGCTGGGCGTGGAAGTGTTGACCGGAGCGAAGGCGAAGGGTTTCTCTGCGGAGGAGCAGGCCCTGGTCGTACAGACCACGGATGGCGAGGAGAGGAAAATCGAGGCAGATCGGGTCCTTGTGACGGTTGGCCGCCAGCCGCTTACGGAAGGATGGGGGCTCAAGGAGATCGACCTCGATATGGATGGAAAATTCATCCGCATAGACGATCGATGCCGCACTTCCATGCGCGGGGTCTACGCCATCGGGGATGTGACCGGCGAGCCCATGCTGGCGCACCGTGCCATGGCGCAGGGTGAGATGGTGGCGGAGTTGGTCGCCGGCCACAATCGGAGCTGGGACAAGCGCGCCATTCCCGCCGTCTGCTTTACAGATCCGGAGGTCGTTTCGGTGGGCCTGTCACCAGAGGAGGCGAAAGCGGGCAATGTCCAGGTCAAAACCGGCCTTTTCCCCTTCGCTGCGAATGGCCGCGCCATGACGTTGCAAGGCGAGGAGGGCTTTGTGCGCATCGTCGCGCGGGCGGACAACCATCTCGTCCTCGGCATACAGGCGGTCGGCCGCGGCGTGTCGGAACTGTCGGCTTCATTCGCCCTGGCAATCGAGATGGGCGCGCGCCTCGAGGACGTGGCCGGCACCATCCATGCACATCCGACGCTCAGCGAGGCATTTGCGGAAGCAGCGCTGAAGACGCTCGGCCAGGCGCTCCATATATGACAGAAGGCCCGCCCCGATACGGAGCGAGCCTTCCCCTCCCCCTCAGCATGTGCAGATCAGGTCAATCAACTGGCCAGCCGATATTCCTGCTCGGGCTGCGCATAGGCGCGGCCGAAGCGGTTGGCGAGGAAAGCCTCCAGCGCAATATCCTCCTGGCGGATGAAGCCCCTCGCGGGTAGGGCGCCGTCGGCCAGCATGTCCAGAACGGCGCAGATGCCGGAAGCCGTGGTTACCTGGATTGCGCTGCGCACGGTAGCGCCAACGCGCCGGCTATAGATCTTGTTGGCATAGGTTTCCTGCATCAGCCGGCCATTCCGGCAACCGGAAACGGTCACGAAGACGATGACAACGTCCTGCAGCGTCGTCGGCAGTGCGCTTTCGAAAATATCCTTCAGCACATGGCGGCGATGACGCAGGCCGAGATCGTTCAGCAACGCCTTCATGATGGCGGCGTGGCCGGGATAGCGGATGGTGCGGTAGTTCAGCGTGCGAACCTTGCCTTTCAGCGTCTCGGCCAGCGTGCCGAGCCCGCCGGAAGTATTGAACGCCTCGTAGGTGACACCATCGAGCGAAAATTCCTCGCGTTCCTCCAGCGGCGGAACCTCGACCAGCTCGCCCTCCACGATTGCCTCGCAGGGCTCGCAATATTCGTTGATGACGCCGTCCGTGCTCCAGGTCAGGTTGTAGTTCAGCGCGTTGGAAGGGTATTGGGGCAGTGCGCCGACGCGCATGCGCACGCTTTCCAGCGTGTCAAAGCGCTTTGCAAGATCTGCGGCCACGATGGATATGAAACCGGGCGCAAGCCCGCATTGCGGAATGAAGGCGGTCCGGGCTTCCCGGGCAAGTTCCTTGACCCGACGGGTCGATGCGACGTCCTCGGTCAGATCCATATAGTGAACGCCTGCCGCAGCCGCGGCTTCAGCGATCCGGGTGGTGAGGTGGAAGGGAGCCGCACTCAGGACAGCGAACTTGCCGGCCAGCACCTGCTCCAGCGCTCCGGGTGCCTCGATGTCGATCTCGCGCCGCTCGACGGAATCGGGGACTTCGAGCGCGCCCAGTTGGGTGGCAGAGCGATCAACCACCGTGACCTTGTAGTCGCCCGTACCGGACAGCATGTCGGCGATGGTCGAACCGATCTTTCCTGCGCCGACGACAACGACGTCCTTCATAAACAGTCTCCCTCGAGCTTTTATCGGATGGCGCAATCGCCAACCTGTCACATCGCATGATTGTCGCATCTTGCCTGACGAAAGGAAGCATGCAATTCGTCAGTATGACGCTATCCAGGTGACGAAATGACGACGAAGAATGCTGAAATGCCGACAGATGCCGATCAGGCACTGATTGCATTGCTGCGTGAAAACGCGCGGGCTTCCACCGCCGAACTGGCACGGCGGCTTGGCGTTTCCCGCACGACCGTGCAGAGCCGTATCGAGCGACTGGAGGCGCGGGGAGTCATTACAGGCTATGGCGTGCGCCTCTCGCCGGGCTACGAACAGGGGCTGGTCAAGGCCCATGTGTTGCTTACGGTCGCGCCGAAACAGGCGGACGCCGTTGTGCGTGCGCTCAGAGCGCTGAGCCAGGTGCGCACGGCGCATTCCGTCAGTGGAAGCTTCGACATGATCGTGGTCGTTGAGTCGCCCTCGATCAGCGACCTCGACTCGTTGCTGGACCGGATCGGGGAACTGGACGGCGTCGAACGAACCCTGTCCTCGATCATCCTTTCCACCCGGATCGACAGATAGGCAGAATCGACGGGTGTCTGGCGGCCAGCCTTGGGCGGCGGGCCGGCTGCCCTTGCCAGGCGCCGTCAGTGCCGGAAGTGCCGCACTCCGGTAAGCACCATGGCAATGCCGTGCCCGTCGGCTGCTGCGATGACATCCTTGTCGTTGACAGAGCCGCCCGGTTGGATAACCGCCGTGGCACCTGCCTCAATTGCCGCCAACAAGCCGTCTGCGAAGGGGAAAAAGGCATCCGAGGCCACTACCGAGCCTTTGGCCAGCGAATCGCCAAGCCCGGCAGCGCGTGCCGCATCCGCGGCCTTGGAAGCGGCGATGCGCGAGGAATCGACCCGGCTCATCTGTCCGGCGCCGATGCCAACCGTCGCGCCATCTTTGGCATAGACGATCGCGTTGGACTTGACGTGCTTGGCCACCCTGAAGGCAAATTTCAGATCGGCCAGTTCGGCTTCGCTGGGCGCACGCTTGGTCGCCACGACGAGGTCCAGGTCATCCACCACGGCATTGTCGCGACCCTGAACCAGAAGGCCGCCAGCTACCGATTTCACCATCGTGCCCGGCGCGCGGGGGTCAGGAAGGCCGCCGGTTACCAGCAGCCGCAAGTTCTTCTTCGCAGCCACGATGCGGGCAGCCCCCTCAGTCACTTCCGGCGCGATGATGACCTCGGTGAAGATTTTCACGATCTCCTCCGCCGCTTCCTCGTCAAGGGCGCGGTTCAGGGCAACTATGCCGCCAAAGGCGGAAACCGGATCGCAGGCCAGCGCCTTGAGGTAGGCTTCCCGCAATGTCTCGCCTTCGGCCACGCCGCAGGGGTTGGCGTGCTTGATGATCGCAACCGCTGCTGTCCGTTGCGGGTCGAACTCGCCGACCAGTTCGAAGGCGGCGTCGGTATCGTTGATGTTGTTGTAGGAAAGCTGCTTGCCCTGCAACTGGCGGGCCGTGGCGACGCCAGGGCGCGAATCGCCGGTGACATAGAAGCCGGCCTGCTGGTGCGGGTTCTCTCCGTAGCGCATTACTGAATCCAGCCTGCCGCCAAAGGCTCGCCAGGCAGGGTGTTCCACTGCAAGCGTTTCTGCGAACCAGCCCGATATTGAGGCATCGTAGGCGGCAGTGCGCGCGAAGGCCTTCGCGGCCAGCTTCCTGCGGAAATCGAAGGGGAGCGCGCCCTGGTTCATCTCCAGCGCATTGAGAACCGAGGCGTAGTCCTCCGGGTCGGTGACGATGGCGACATAGGCGTGGTTCTTCGCTGCGGCGCGGATCATGGCCGGGCCGCCTATGTCGATGTTCTCGACCGTCTCCGCATGGGAAGCGCCTGCGCGGCGAACCTCCTCGAAAGGATAGAGGTTGACCACCACGAGGTCGATCGGCTCTATCCCGTGGTCGCGCATGGCCTGCCGATGTTCGGCATCGTCGCGGATGGAAAGCAGCGCGCCGTGGATGGCCGGATGCAGCGTCTTCACGCGCCCGTCCATAATTTCGGGGAAGTTCGTCACATCCGAGACGTCGCGCACGGCAATGCCCGCTTCGCCAATAGCCCTGGCAGTACCGCCGGTGGAAACCAGCTCCACGCCGGCGCTGGCAAGAGCGCGGGCGAAATCGACCAGCCCGGTCTTGTCGAAAACCGACAGCAGAGCGCGGCGCACCGGTACGAGATCAGGGGCGGGAACGTTCTTTGAAGGGACGGCCATGGGGGACGCCTTTCTGCCAGATGGGGAATGCCGCCGCCCTAGCACAGCGGGGGTGGAATTCAAACGGCGAGAAAGGGCCGGTGCCGATTTCGTGTCTGGGCGGTGGGTGAGTGAACCGGGCAAAGCAATGCGGCTCGCGCATCCATGGTTTTACGGCCTCGGCGCCCTCACTCCCTTTCAAGTTGCCAATGAACTTCCGAAATTTCCGACGCCCGGAAGGCGAGCACGATCTGCCGCGACCGGCACGGGCCGGCAAGTCCCGCGAAAAAGATCGACTCCTCCACCTCGGGTTCCAGCGTGGCGCTGAAGAACCATGTGTCCGTCCCGTCGGCCGAGAGCGCCAGCCGCCCTTGCGCGTCGCGGAAAAGCTCGACGTCGGGATGCAGGTGGAAACGGACCGTCACCCGGTCGTCAGCCCGAATAGGCTTGTTCCCCGCAGGCAGGAAACGGTCCCGTCCGGTCAGAAGGTTGCCGCCGCCGGAAAGCACGAGTTGGCGTTCATGCAAGACGCCGAAGCGCTGCGCGTAGCCGTCGTGACTAGCAATGAATCCCTGCTGCCCGTCCTCGTCCAGCCGCCGGCAGGTTACATGGCGCGGTCCGCCTGTCAGCGGTGCTCCGATCAAGCCGCCGATGCGTGCGGAATGATTGAAACGCGCCGATGAGGTATCGTTGATGGTCGCCGTTGAGTGCGCCGCAGTGGCGCGCGACAGGGGACGGAATTCCGAGTCCCCGTAGGTGTCCACGCCGGCATTGACGACATAGTGCTGACGTCCGGAAGAAAGTTCGAAGGACAGGGAGCCGGCATGCGCATCGCCCGAAAGATCGGGTGGTGGCGGCAGGCCGGTATCGGCCAGAACCGTGACATTGCCGATCGAAAGCCTTTCGTAGCCGGAATGCGGCGCATGCAGCAGCGGCTGGCCCGCAGTGTCGTCATGGAGCAGAACAGCGGCGACCCGGTCGTGGATGGTGGCGCCCATGCCGTTGAAGCGGGCCAGGGTGCCGTCCTGATGGCGGAAGAAACGAAGCGCAGGCAGCATGCGATCGATTGCGCCCATCAGCGCCGGCGGGGCCTGCCCTGCCTGGTTGGCGTAAGTCTGACGCAGAGGCAAGAGGTCAGCCAGGATTTCAAGTATAGCGGACGGATTGCGCGAGACGTGGCCGCCGTCCGGCAGAATCTGCCGGTTCAACTCCTCGGAGAGGTTGCGGGTCGCCGCGCGGAGCGCCGAAGCCGGAACCGGCAGCGAAAGGGCGGCAAAGGCCAGGGCCACGCGTGCGCGCAGTCTCGGCTTGCCATCCGGCATTTCCCGCGCGACGGAACGCAGGTAGCGCACCTGGACCGCAAGCGATTTCAGGAAGGCGCGGTAGAATGGATATTCGGCCCCCTGCAGGACCACTGACGAATGCTGCAGCCAGGCAATGATGCGCTTGGCCGTGGTTGCCGGCTCCCAGGCCACGCCGGAAATATGATTGCCGTGCAGTGCGATCCAGTCGGACACCAGCGCTCGCGCATTGGCGGCGGCGAGGTGGCTGTCAGCGGCCCGCATGTGGCGGAGCCAGCGAAAGCCATGCAGGCTCTTCAGCCAGCGCGGGTCGGCACCTTCGATCTGGAATGGCGATTGCCCTCCAGTTTCCACTACATGACCGGCCAGCGGAAAGCGCCCGTAATAGATCTCCAGCGCAATCTGCGGGTCGGCCAGCCTGAGGTCCGGTGGCGCGATCAGGACGCGCTCCGGCGTCCGGCCGGAATAACGCCAGCGATAGACGGGGCCACTGCGCAGGCGCCGCCGCGTACGGCGCCACATTTCGCGCGCGACCAGCACCCACAGATGTGCGGTGTTGCTGTCTGTGATGCTCAAGGAGCCTCCTGAAGTTCCCCAACAAGGGTATATGATTCAAGGACTTGTGCGAAGGCGTATTTCGCTGGAGCCACAGGTTCCGTAGGCGAGAGCGCCTGCCTGCGCTCAGGCCTTGCGGATGAATCGAGCCGCAAAAAAACCGTCCAGTCCGGAAATTTCCGGTCGACCAAGATCAAGGCCGGCTGGCGTGGTGCGCAGCCACCCCTGTGTAGTCAGGAAAGGCTCTATTCCCGCCGCTTCGCCAGGCTTGATCGGGTCGGCAACTACACCGGGCGTGTCGGAAAGGAAGGTCTCGACCAGACGCTCGCCTTCCTGCGGATCGAGCGAGCAGTTGGAAAAGAGGATCCTGCCGCCGGGTCTCACCAGCCCCACCGCGCGGTCGAGCAGCCTGCGCTGCAATGTGGCCAGCCGCTCTATGTCGGCGGGCGTCTTTGTCCATGGCACGTCGGGATGGCGGCGCACCGTGCCGGTGGACGAGCAGGGCGCGTCTAGCAGAACGGCGTCGAACATTTCTGCCGGTTCGAAGGCCAGCAGGTCTGCTCGCAGGACTTCCGCGGCAAGACCCAGCCGCTCGAGATTTTGCCGGAGCCGCGCGAGGCGGCTTGCGGAAAGATCAATCGCCGTAACATGGGCACCCGCAAGCACCAGCTGCGCCGTCTTGCCCCCTGGTGCGGCGCAGAGATCGGCGACCTTCAGGCCGCCTACCGCCCCCAGAAGTCTTGCCGGCAGCGCGGCAGCGGCATCCTGCACCCACCATGCGCCCTCGGAAAAGCCGGGCAGGTCGGACACCGGCCCGGGGAGCCGCTCAACGCGCACCGAACCAGTGGGCAGCACGATGCCGCCGAGCCTTTCCGCCCAACCGGCAGGATCGCCCTTTACGGAGAAATCGACAGGCGCCTCCAGCCGGTGCAGGGCAAGTATTTTTTCGGCCTCCGCCTCGCCATAGGCGTCCGCCAGTCGCTCGGCAAACCAGTCCGGCGCGTCGATCGTCGCCGCCAGGGCCGGCGCTAGCTCGGCATCCTTCTCCCTTGTCAGTCCCCGCAGCACCGCATTGGCCAGCCTGGCGAAACGCGCGGTGCGCGGGTCGCCCTTGGCATGGCCGACAGCCAGGTCCACGGCGGCGCTGTCCGGCACATCAAGGAACAGGATTTGCGCCGCCGCGACATGCAGGAGGTGCGTCAGCGCGGTGGCGTTTGGCGGCAGCGGCCTTTCCAGCCGGCGCGAAAGCAGCTTGGCGATGGTAACGCGATAGCGCAGCGCCGTGGCGAGAATGGCGCGCACCAATGCCCGGTCCCGCGCGTCGAGCGAACGGTATTGCGGGTGGCCATGCTCGGCATCGGTGAGCCCGTCAAGCGGCGTTTTCGCGTCGATGACTGCAGCGAGCAGCCGCGCGGCCGTCTTGCGGGCGGCGAGACCGGGAGCGGCTGAATCTTGCTTGCCTGGCTCGTTCTTGCGGGGGCGGGGGGCTTTGTGGTTCATGCCCCTGCCCATCTCACGCGTTCAGGCGCTTGTCGAGAGGCCTGCGCCGCACGATCCAGCCCCGGCCGGACGCCAACGGCCTCACGACCATGGACCTCTTCTCGGCCCGGTCGGGTTGCGGCCCCATGGGTTGGGCCTTGGTGCCTGTGGCGCAGTCGGCCTGCCTGCCGACCGACCTTGCCGGTCGCCTCCCCAGGGACCGGACGCTCTGCCCACCGTGCCTTGGTCCGGGGAAGGAGAGCCCCTGTTCCACTCCTCGGCCATGGCCTGCAGCGCCGCGATACGGTTTTCCGTCGCAGGATGCGTCGAAAAAAGCGAATCCATGCGCTCTCCATGCAGCGGATTGATGATGAACAGATGTGCGGTGGCCGGGTTGCGCTCGGCAGCCGGATTGCGGATCGCCTCGACATTGCGGGCGATCTTGGCCAGCGCCGAGGCCAGCCATAGTGGCTGGCCGGCGATTTCGGCGCCGCGCCGGTCAGCGGCATATTCGCGGGTGCGCGAAACGGCCATTTGCACCAACATCGCCGCGAAGGGCGCTACGATCATTGCTACGAGCACGCCAATGATGCCGGCGCCATTGTTGTTTTCCCGGTTTCCGCCTCCGAAGAACAGGGCGAAATTGCCCAGCATGGAGATTGCGCCCGCCAGCGTGGCGACGATCGTCATGGTCAGCGTATCGCGATTTTGGATATGGGCCAGCTCATGCGCCATGACGCCGGCAACCTCCTCATAGGAAAGTCTTTCCAGCAGTCCGGTGGTGGCGGCAACGGCCGAATGCTCGGGGTTGCGCCCCGTGGCAAAGGCGTTGGGCTGCGGGTTGTCAATGAGATAGACTCGCGGCATGGGCAGTCCCGCGCGCGCTGCGAGGTCACGCACGATGCCGTAATATTCCGGCGCGGTGCGCTCATCCACCTCGACGGCGCCGTTCATCGCCAGCACCATCTTGTCGGCGTTCCAGTAGGTAAACAGGTTGGTGCCGGCAGCGATGACCAGCGCGATCATCATGCCGCCCGAGCCGCCGATCAGATAGCCGACGCCCATGAACAGCGCCGTCATGACGGCAAGAAGCATGGCGGTGCGCAGCGTGTTCAAATCCTTTTGCTCCTCGTTGCACAAGCAGGGTCGATCCCTGCCATATTCGCTTATATGATGGGAAGAACATGTTCCCGATTCAATGCGCGGCATATCATGAGCAAGCCTGAAACAGAGGGGCAGAATGCCCCCGATCCATTGCAGAGGAAGGTCTTGAGCCCGGCCGCCCAGCGCGCCCTCGCCGAGGCCGAAGCGCGGCGCGCCGAATATCTCAGGCGCGAAGCCGCCTTGCCGAAGGAACTCGGCGGACGCGGCGGCAAGGAGCCAATCCGCTACGGTGACTGGGAAGTCAAAGGCATGACCTCGGACTTCTGACCTTCGGTCGGCCGTGAAGCAGGCTTGCGCTCCTCTGTAATAGGAATATAATCCTCCTGCATGGGACGGTTGAACCACCGAATTCTTTGGCTCGCCTTCGTCTGCGCGACCGGCTTTTCTGCCGGCGCGCATACGGAAAACCTCACCGGGCCGGTGGAGGCCAGAATTCTGCGCGTGCTGGACGGTGACACGTTCGAGGCCGAAGCGCGCGTCTGGCCGGGCCATTCCGTCCGGGTCAATGTCCGTATTCGCGGAATCGACGCACCCGAAATCAGGAGCCGTTGCGGCGCGGAGCGGCACGCGGCGCTCGAAGCCCGCGCGGCGCTTTCGGATCTGCTCGGGGAACGTGTCTCGCTATGGAATATCGGCAGCGCAAAATATTATGGCCGCGTGCTGGCGGACGTCGAAACGGCGGAAGGCACACCGGTCGTTCCCTTCATGCTGTCGCGCGGGCTGGCGCGGCCCTATGAGGGTGGCCGCAGGGCGGGCTGGTGCGGCTGAGCCGTTCCAAAACACTGCAGTTGTGCCGAAACGGAACAGGCTGGCGTCGGCGCCCGTCGAAACCTGATGCCATGGTTGAAAGGTCGTTAACGAACGGCCTGTTCGGCCGGGACGTTTACCTTCCTTTCATCATGAGCTCGAAGAAGCATCAATAAAAACAGGCCCTTGGCGCATGAGCCGTGCCATTTTCCGAGGCAGGCATCCGGATCGGCCCCCTTCCTGCATGGCATCGAGTGGCGATTTCGAATCGAAACGGTGCGGAGGCAGGAGATGCAACATTCGGGAAGGGAGATCAGGCGGGCGGCTTGCAGGCTTGCAAGGGATCGCCGCGGCAATTTCGCGGTGGTATTCGGCGCGGTCGCCGCCGTTCTGACGGTTGCCGTGGGTTTTGGCGTCGATACGATGCAGCTCTTCAACGCCAAGTCGGCGCTCCGTGCGACGCTGGATTCGGCGGTGACCTCTACCGCCCGTGATCTTACCACGGGCACCATCAGGCCCGAGGATGCCGACGAGGCCGTCAGCGCCTTCATTCGTGCCAACAGCGCCGGCGGCGTGCTGCCCCATGACAAGATCGTTCTGGAAAATCTGACCGTCGATCCCGGTGCCCGGACGGTGACGGCCACGGCACATGTCGATGTCGAGCTGTTCTTCCCGCTTTTCGGCATGGAAAGAACCCGGCGCGTTTCCGAAACCAATTCGGCCGTCTATTCCGACAAGAAGATCGAGGTGGCGATGATGCTCGATCTTACCTCGTCGATGGAGAAGGATGTGCGGCGCGGCACTGACAAGATCGGGGATCTGAGGGATGCCGCCGAGATCGCCGTCGAATCCTTCCTTGGCCTCAACAATCCGGCGAACCCGCGCGTTCGGATAGCGCTCGTGCCCTATTCGGATGGCGTCAATGCTGGTCCGCTGGCGCATGTGGTGTTTCGGGAGGCTGCCGACAGCACCGGCAAGGCGGATGCGCCACCGCCGCTCACGGCAGCCCGGCCAGTATCGGCGGGCGGCTCGACCTGCGCGACCGAGCGCAAGAATGCCACCGGAAATGCCATGGACTTTTCCGACGCCGGCCCTGGCACGGCCATGGTCAACCTGGACGACAGGCTGAAATCATGTCCTGATTCGGCCCTGGTGCCCCTGACTTCCAACAAGGCCGGGCTCATCGACGCCATCAGGGGGTTCAAGGCGAATGGCTACACTGCCGGCCATATCGGCATACAGTGGACGCGTTATCTGCTCTCGCCCAAATGGCGCAGCACCTTGGAAGCCGCGGTATCCGGCTCCGGCCCGGCCGAATATAGCGACAGGAAGGCCAAGAAGATCGCCGTTCTCATGACCGACGGCCTGTTCAACACGGCCTTTGCCGGCGTGCCGCGCAACGAGCAGACACGCAACGCGCAGGCCAAACGCTCCCGGGCCGCGGCCCTCGCGCATTGCGAGCGCATGAAAGCCGACAAGATCGAGGTTTTCACAGTCGGCTTCATGCTGGATGATCCCGATGCGAAGGCCATCATGAGGGACTGTGCCTCCGACGATTACGGCAGCATCCGGCACTACTATCTCGCCGCGGACGGCGATGCGCTCAAGGCAGCCTTCCGGGAGATCGCCGCCAACGCCGAAAAGCTGGTTCTTACCCGCTAGCGAAGCGGGCTCAAGGCACGAAGCACCAAACGAAAAGGCCGCCGCTTCTCGATGAAGCCGGCGGCCTTCCCGTTCTTTCGTCCAGCACGCGGCCCGTGGCATGATCCGGATGGATCAAGCGCCGCGCTTCACGCTTCAACGGAGAGGCTGCTCCCCGCGAAGGCGATCCGCCGGGACCACGTTCTGGAAAACGAAATCACTCGACATCGGATCACCTCCTTTCGATTGGTTGAACACCGCCCCAATGTGGGGCAGGCCCGTTCCGGGCGCAAGGGGCAGCAGGAAGCGCGAAACCCTAAAGCGTCAAATCACGTTCAGCTCGCGGAAGGGCCGCCCCTCTGCGACGCGTTCGTAGCCGAAGGCGGAGCAATCGATGGTGCGATAGCCGCCATGCACGATGTATTCCGCCAGCGCCTTGCCGACGGCCGGGGCCTGCTGCAGCCCATGGCCTGAAAAGCCGTTGGCGAAGATGAAGTTCCGGACCTGCGGATGAGGACCTATCACCGCGTTCTGGTCGAGCCTGTTGTAATCATAATGCCCTGCCCAGGCGCGCGTCATCTTGATCGCCTCGAAGGCTGGAATGCGGGTGGCAAGTGTGGGCCAGATCACTTCCTCGAACAGGTCCCAGCGGGGTTCGAAATCGGCTGGATCAGCCGCCTCCTCGCCCTCCTCGGACTCCGCGCCACCGGTAAGATAGACCGATCCCTCCGGCCGGACATAGACGCCGCTGGGGTCCACCAGCAGCGGCATGTCCTCAAAGCGGTCGCGCGCCTCGAAAACGAACACGGTGCGCTTGCGCGGCTCCACTGGAAGGTCGAGGCCGGCCATTGCCGCGACCTTGCCGGCATTCGGCCCGGCGGCGTTGACGACAATGCCCGCCTCCAGGACCGTGCCATTGTCCAGCGTGACGGCGGTGGTGCGGTCGCCCTCCCTGGTCACGGCCGTGACGGTGGCGGAAACGAGGTCCACCTGCATCGTCCGAAGGGCCCTGCGGAACAGGCCGAGCATGGCATGCGCGTCGAACCAGCCTTCGCCGCTCACGCCATAGGCCCCGGCGGCGACGCCTTCCGTGGAAAGCCAGGAGAAGCGGCGGCCGAGCGCCGCGGCATCTTCCAGCACGATGTCGGCGCCCGCGGCCAGTTGCGCGGCGTGGTTGGCCTGGAGGATTGGCACGCCCGCCTCACCGGTCAGGATCAGATATCCGCCCTCGCGGAAGCCTATGTCGGCATCTGCGCCGAACTCGTCCTTCAGACGGCGGAAAAGGCCGAGCGTGAACTGCGACAGCCGGATGTTTTCCGGGATGGAGAATTGCTGACGGATCGAGGCCAGGGACAGCGTCGTCGCGGCATGGGCGAATTGCGGATCCCGCTCCACCAGAGCGATCGAGCCAGAAAAGCCTTCCTTGCGCAGGAAGTAGGCCAGCGACGAGCCGACGATCGCCCCGCCAATGATGACGACGTCATATTTGTTCATGGGATCATTTCCTGAGGTGTCGAAACGGGGCTGGAAAGTCATTGCGCAGCGATCTCTTGCAAGGGCCAGCGCGGAAAGGCAAGAAGACCAGATGTCCGACCTTTCGTTTCGCCCCCGGCGCTCGGTTCTCTACGTGCCTGCCTCCAACGAGAAGGCGCTGGCCAAGATAGGCCTGCTGGCCTGCGATGCCGTCATCATCGATCTCGAGGACGCCGTGGCGCCCGAAGCCAAGGCCGAGGCGCGCAAGCGGCTTGCCGGCGTTTTCGCCAATCGTCCGGCAGGCCGCGAGATGGTCGTGCGCATAAATCCGCTTTCGGGGGAATGGGGCAGCGCCGACCTCGCTGCCGCGATTGCCTGTGCGCCCGACGCCATATTGCTGCCGAAGGTGGATACGGGGCGCGACATATTGGAGGCCGGCGATGCGCTGGACGACGCCGGGGCGCCTGCGGAAACGAAAATCTGGGCCATGATCGAAACGCCGAAGGCGCTTCTCAATATCGGCCCCATTGCTGAACTCGGGCGCGATCCGGCATCGCGACTCGCCTGTTTCGTTGCCGGAACGAACGATCTCGTCAAGGAAACCGGCGTGCGGGCGACGTCGGATCGGCGATATCTCACGCCGTGGCTGATGCAGATGGTTCTGGCTGCGCGCGCCGGCGGAATAGACCTTGTGGACGGGGTCTACAACGATTTCCGCGATGCCGAGGGTTTTGCCCGCGAATGCGAGGAGGCCGCGGCGATGGGATTTGACGGCAAATCACTGATCCACCCTTCCCAGATCGACGCTGCGAACAGGATCTTCTCGCCCACGCGCGCCGCGATCGATGAGGCGCGCGCCTTAGTCGAGGCCTTTGCCCGTCCCGAGAATGCCGGGCGGGGAGTCATCGCGCTGGAGGGAAGGATGGTGGAACGTCTGCATCTCGCCCAGGCAGAAAAATTGCTGGCGAAGGCGGCAGCCATCGGGGCATGATGAGGCGGATTCCACACAGGAAGGGTCTTCATGCGCCTCTACCGTTTCCTTACCGAAACCGACGACTCGAAGTTCTGCCACAAGGTGACGGCCGCCCTTAACAAGGGCTGGCATCTCTATGGTTCACCCACCTATGCCTATGACAAGGAGGCCAAGGTGATGCGTTGCGGCCAGGCAGTGGTCAAGGACGTCGAAGGCCAGGAATACAAGCCGGGTGAGACGAAGCTGAGCGACTGGTAGCCGCTGGGACGGCCCGAGCGGCGCAAGATTCGACGGGCCTGTGGAGAAGGGCGGCTACTCGGCCGCCTCCTCGATGCGTTCCATGTCCTCGTCCGAAAGGCCGAAATGGTGGCCGATCTCATGGATGAGCACATGGGTGACGATATCTCCCAGCGTCTCCTCGTTCTCGGCCCAGTAGTCGAGAATGGCGCGGCGGTAGAGCGTTATGCGGTTGGGCCCTTCGCCCGTCGCCGGGTTCCACCGTTCGGCGATGCCGCGCCCCTCAAACAGGCCCAGCAGGTCGAAGGGCGTCTCGAGCGAAAGATCGTCCATGATCTCGTCAGTGGGAAATTCCGCAACCTGGATGATGATCTCGCCGGTCAGCCTGCGAAATTCCTCCGGCAGGTGCGCATAGGCCTCCAGTGCGAGGAATTCGAGCTCCTCCAGAGAGGGAGCCATCTCGTCGCGCCAGGTGCGGGTCTTGTAGATGCGAGCCATGCTTCTTCCTTCGATCCGCGGCATATAGGCTTTTGCGCCGACAACAGCAAATCACGCAGGAAGAAATCGCAGCCACCGGAAACGAAATTCGTCAGCGGATGTCGCAAGGGAGGTTTCACGGCTGCCGGGAAGACGGCGCCTCGCCTCCCTGCCAGCGCGCCTCGGAGATCGTCACAAATATGTGCCACATCCAAGGAATAAATTCTTTTCCTGCGTGCTTGACTCCCGCTCCGCTCTCTGGAATCCATAAGAACATAACGAGAACAAATAGAGCGAGAGTCAACCGTCATGGCAAGCGGCGCCGTGGCGCGGGAGACTGTTTTTGCCCTGCGCCGTGAAATAGCGAGGATCCAGAAAATCCTGCCCGAGCGGTTTGCCGCGCCGGAAGGAGAAACGGTTCTTCTTCGTTGCCATGGCAGGATCGGCGCCAGGGCCGGGCTGCTCTCCACGCATGTAGCCCCGCTGGATGATGCGCTGGGTGGCGGCATTCCGAAGGCTGCGCTGACGGAAGTTCGTGGCTCACAGGCGCGCGATGCCGGCGCCGTGGCCGGATTCACGCTGGCGCTGGTAAGCCTGCTGGCTAAAGAGGTTCCGGCAGCGCCCGTTCTATGGATCGGCACGTCGGGCTTTTTCGTGGAGGCAGGCCTGCCTTATGCGCATGGCCTTTCACGACTGTTCGGCATCGACCCGCAGCGCCTGCTGCTTGCGCAGGCGCCGAAACCGGTTGACGCATTGTGGATCGCCGAACATGCGGCGACGCTGAAGGTGCTGGCCGCCACCGTCCTGGAATTGCCCGGCAATCCGCGGCAGCTCGACCTTACCGCGACGCGTCGCCTGCACAGCCGCGCTGCCGAGACCGGGCGGCCGGTCTTCCTGCTGAGGCATTCGGCGCGGGTCGAGGCGACTGCCGCACCGTTCCGCTTCCTTGTCGAGCCAGCGCCGGCCGGCATCCG
>SMEK01000310.1_pt1 | contig 20902 bp, 24 predicted proteins | sample 2456371 | NCBI WGS metagenome assembly SMEK01 (sample SAMN10132590, study PRJNA489261) | soil metagenome | isolation source: day1 antibiotic-loamy sand soil ammended with composted manure from dairy... | place: USA | collected 2015-04-01
AGATAGATTTCCGCCACTTTCGGATCGTCACGCAGCACGCTGGGTGGCCCTGACGCGACCAGCCGACCCATATCGAGCACGTAGATTCGCTCGCACAGGTTGGTGATGAAGGAGAGGTCGTGGTCGATGACGATCACGCCGCAGCCCATCCAGTCGCGGATTTCCATGATCGCCGAAACGAGTTCCTGCGTTTCACCCTCGATCATGCCGGCCGTTGGCTCGTCGAGCAGAAGGAAGTCTGGTGCAAGCGCCAGCGCCCGCGCTATTTCCACCCGCCGCTGTGTGCCATAGGCAAGCTCGCTCGCCTTGTATTCGGCGGACTGGGCGATACCGAGCTGATCCATAAGCCGCTCGATCGTCAGCCCTCCCAGCCTTTCGCGCCGGTGACGCTGCGCCGTCGTGTAGGCGATTGCGATGTTCTGTCGAACTGTCAGGTTCGGGCATAGGCGGATGTTCTGGAAGGTGCGCGCCACACCTGCAAGGGCGATCCGGCGCGGCCCAATGTTGTGGACAGGCCGTCCGTCAAGCGTGATCGTGCCTGCATCAACCCTGAGCAGGGACGAGATCAGGTTGAGCAGGGTCGTCTTGCCTGCTCCGTTCGGGCCGATCAGGCCGACGATCTCGCCAGAGGCGCACTCCAGTGAGACATCGCTCACCGCCGTGACACCTTGGAAGCGCTTGGACACGCCGGAGGTTACCAGCCTCATCCCCGATCCCCCGCCGCCCCGCACAGCCCAACATGCTGCGGGGCGGACTGTGTTGCGTTTTCCGGAACGGACGACGATGCCTGCGAGAAACGGGCAAGGTAGTCCCGGGCGAGCTTTGCGGTGTTCGCGGCGAAGTGAGGCGCCATGGCCTGTGGCTCGGGTGCTTCTATATGGCTTCCGATCCAGGCCAGCAGCGCCATGCGCCGAAGCATGACGAACGTATCGATTTCGCGCTCCTCCTCGTCCGACATGGGGCGCACGGTGCGATATCCCCGCACCCAGGCACGCCGCAGCGACGGCACCTGCGGATGGTCTTCCATGAAGCTTACGCCGGTGGCGAAATCGTAGAGGAACCAGCCCAATCCGCAGTCGTCGAAGTCGATAAGCGTTGTGGAGGTCCCGTCGATCAGAAGGTTGGCGAGGCGCATGTCTGCATGGATCAGGCCATACCGGTCCGGACCCTTGCCAAAGGCGGCCAGCCGGCGGCAGATCAATGCCTCGGCCTCTTCAAGGACTTCGCGGATTTCTGCAGTGACGTTGGGCGCATCACGCCAATCGCCCCAATTTGCTTTCGGGCCAAAGACAGCGTCGGCATCCCAGACGAGGCGAGCTAAAGGCTCCGGCTTCCGCCAGGCCTGCGAATGCAGATGTGTGCCCCTCGGCAAAGGTGAACATCACCATGAACCGCGCTTCAGGAAGGCCATCTACGTGGCCTTCCTGAACCAGTTCGCCGTTCCGCCCGGGAATGGGTGGCGGAGTTTGCACCATGTTGTCGGCGGCGAGCGCCTGCGACCATGCCAGTTCCTGCTCGATGCCGCGCCGGCTGTGATAATGTGGCCGATGGATGCGCAGGATCGAACGGAAGCCGTTGTCGGCTTCAACCAGATAAGTCGCGTTCTCCGACACATTGATCAGGCGTGCGCGCGCCCCTTCCGGCACCGGCCAGAGAGGCAGGGACTCGTTGGCGAGTCGCTCGAGATGCCTCAGCAGGTCCTCGAGCGGCATGGCCGCTGCATCACCCATATCCTTCCCTCCCTCAGATCGTCGCCAGAGCTTCCAGCGATTCCGGCAGGATCTGGCCGCCATCGACCACGATCTGCTGGCCGGTGATGTAGCCGGCCTCGTCCGAGGCGAAGAACAGCGCCGCGTTGCCGATATCCTCCACGTGGCCGAGCCGCTTCAGCGGGATCGAGTTGGCCATGGTTTGCAGATAAGCCTCCCCAAGGCCCTCGAGCCCCTCCGTCACGATGTTGCCGGGCATGACGGCGTTGATCGTCGTGTTGTAACGGGCGAGCTCCATTGCCGCCGTCTTGATGAAGCCGAGCTGGCCGGCCTTGGAGGCGCCGTAATGCGCCCAGCCGGGAAAGCCGGTCACTGGGCCCGTAATCGAGGACGTAACGACGACCCTGCCTTTGCCTCGCTTCTCGAAGTGCGGAATCGCGGCCTTCACGCAAAAGAACGTTGAACGCAGATTGGTCGCCATGACGTGATCCCAGTCTTCCGGCGTCATGTCGATCATCTTGACCTGCGGGAAGATGCCGGCGTTGCTGCACAGGACATCCAGCCCGCCCTGGACCTCGGCAGCTTCGTCCACCATGCGCTGAACGCTGGACATGTCCGTAACGTCGCAGACGGCGCCACGCGCTTCAGCCCCGGCCGCGTTCATCTCCGCGACCGCGTCGTCGATCTCCGCTTTATTGCGCGCGACGACGGTGAGTTTCACGCCCGCGCGGGCAAAGACACGGGCAATACCACGCCCGATGCCTTTGGAGCCGCCGGTAACGATGACACTCCGGCCCTTCAGCGAATTAAGCATTCTGTTCCTCCCTTTTTCCTTCCTATGCCCGACGGCGAAGCCACCACATGACGGCCATCCCGAGGAGCACGAGCACCGTCGAGCTTGCCACCGCCAGCATGCCGATTGCCGGGATTTGCGGCGTGAAGCCCGAAACCATCCGTGAGTAGAGCCACTTCGGCAGCGTGGCATCGACGCCTGAAGTGAAAAGCGACAGCGGGAAATTCCCCCATGAAAGCAGGAAGGCGAAAAGCCCCGCTGCCACGATGCCCGGCATCAGCAGCGGGATCGTCACCTCGCGCATGATTTCAAAGGTCGTGGCCCCCATGTCGCGCGCCGCTTCCTCCAGAGACGGGTCGAAGCCATAAGCCCGGATGGCGATGATCAGGGTTGTGATCGGCGTGATCCACACCAGGTGGGCCACGACCGCCGTCTTCCAGCTTGGCGTAATGCCCAGCGCCGAAAACCAGATCAGCAGCGCCAGCCCCAGTACCGTTTGCGGAAAGAAGATCGGCAGCAGGATCAGCTTCTGATAGAAGCTGCGGTATCTCCATTGGAAACGGGCGAAAGCCAGGGCTGCGAAGAACCCGATCACCACCGAGATCACGGTGACGACCAGCGCGACCTTCAGCGACGTCGTGACGAGGACATGCACGTTCGGGCTGGTGAGGGATGAAACCAGCCATTCGCTCGTATAGCGCTTCACGGGGAAGTTCAGGTAGCGGGCCTTGGAGACCGAAGCGAAGCCGACCGCGACCAGCGGCAGGTACAGCACGAACAGGATCAGCAGGCCGTAGACATAGAGAGTGATCCGGCTGGGGCGGGAGACGGCTGTCATTTGCGCCTCCCCATGATGGCATCGAGATTGATCCGGCTCAGCGGCACCAGTGCGATCACCGCAGAGATGACGATGAGCATCAGCGACAGCGCCGAACCGAGCGGCCAGTTCTGCGCATAGGTGAAGGCGCTTTCCACGTCATCCGTCAACACGACCACGGAGCGCCCGCCGAGCAGCTTGGCTTCGGCCACGGCCCCCGCCGACAGGACGAAAGTCAGAAGGCAGCCGACCACGATCCCCGGCGCGGCGAGCGGCATTTCGATCTCGAACATGATGCGGGCCGGGCTTGCGCCGAGATCCAGAGCCGCCAGGCGCGCGTCGTCAGGCACCAGTGCAATCCCCTGCACCAAGGGGAACAGCATGAACGGGAAATACACGTAGGCCATGCCGAAGACGATTACCGGCCAGTTATACAGCGGGCTTTCGAACGACACGCCGAACCAGTGCCGGGCATATCCTTCCAGCAACCCTCCCTTCATCAGGGAGAGGAACCAGCCGAACAGCCGGATGTTCTCGGAAACGAACAAAAGCAGCACCACAAGAATGGTGATGACCAGGCTGAAGCGGCCGAACACCTTCGCCATGCCATAGGCCAGCGGCCAGCAGACGACGAAAAGGATGGCCGTCGTCAGGAAGGCAAGCCCCAGCGAGTGCAGCAGTGATTTGTAATAGCCTTCCTTCCAGATCACCGCAAAGGAAGAGAAATCCGGCAGGTGCGAAAGCTCGAACACCTTCTGCGGCATGATGGAGAAGCCCGCCACTACGAGCAGCGGCATGATGAAGCTCAGAAGCAGCAGAACGATGATCGGAAGCCCGGTCAGAAAGCCGAGGCGGTTCTCATGCTTTTCCACGCCCCGCCTCCTGTATGCGCTCTTCGGCAATGGGATGGATCGCATCCCTTTCCCAACCCAGGATGACGGAAGAACCGACGGATTCCGTGTGGCGGGTTTCGAAGGGACGTTCCACGGTGACCTTCATGCCGCCGGCAAGCTCGACCGAGTACTGGATGCGCGATCCCAGCGCATATTCCTCGGTCAACATGCCTCTCACCCGAAAATCGGCGGTCTCGTGAGGGCCGAGGAACCGGATAAGTTCCGGGCGGACCATCAACGCGCCTTGCCAATGCGGCCCCAGCGATGTCGCGCCCGGCGCCGCCTCGACCTGCGCATCGTGCCATGAGACCTGACCCGCATCGTCGGTGCTCACGGAAAAGAGGTTCACCTCGCCCATGAAGTTGGCGACGAACCGGCTGACCGGGCGGGAATAGATCTCATCCGCCTTGGCGATCTGCTCGAAGCGGCCCTGGCGCATGATGGCGATGCGATCCGACATCACCATGGCCTCTTCAAGCGAATGGGTTATGTAGACAAAGGTCTTGCCCGTCCGCCGGTGCAGGTCCTTCAGCTCCTTTTCCAGCGTCTTGCGCAGCCGGTAATCAAGCGCAGACAGCGGTTCGTCGAAAACGATGATCTGCGGGTCGAAGGCCAGCGCACGAGCGAGCGCGACGCGCTGCCGTTCGCCGCCAGACAGCTGGCTGATCATCTTGTCATAGTAGCTCTCGGGCAGCCGCAGAAGCTGCATGAGTTCCAAGGCGCGCTCCTTGCGCGCATCCACCGCGGTCTTGCGCAGCTTCAGAGGAAACTCGATGTTGCGCCCGACAGTCATGTGAGGGAACAAGGCCAGCGACTGAAAAACCATGCAGGTCGGGCGCTTGTTGGCGGGCAAATGGTCGATCCGCTCGCCACGCAAGCTGATGGTGCCCTCAGTCAGATCATCGATGCCGACGAGAAGGCGGATCAGGGTAGATTTGCCGCTTCCGGATGGGCCGACGATGGTGAGGAATTCACCTTCGGCGATGTCAAGCGTGATGCGATCAAGCGCGGTGAACCGCCCGAAGCGCTTGGTAACGTTCTCCATCCGCAGGAAAGTCCTGCCCGCCATGCTCAAATTCCCATTGATCGAGATGTCGCCGGCGGGAACAATGCTCCCGCCGGAGATATTCGCTAGCGGCTCAGCCGCGGCGAGCCTTGATGTAGATCGCCAGGAGTTCGTCGTAGGAAGGCACTTCGTCGAACTCGATGCAGCGCGCCAGTTCTTCCGAAAGCGTATCGACCTGCATGGCGTTCAACTGGTCCTCGTCGAACAGCTTCATCACCTCAGGATTACCCATCTGGGTAATCGGGTTGAGCGTGCCACCGCCGGAGGCGACCAGTGCCGCAATCTCGGGCTCCTGAACGAATTCGAGGAAGTCCTCGGCGAGGGGCGAAAGGTCCGGATTGTTCACCGCAGAAGTGATTTCCACCCACACGATGCCTCCCTTGCCGTCGACGGGGCCGGTTTTCGGGGTTATGGCACGGACCTGCAATTGCCCGTCGTGGCGAGCGCCCGAGCAACTGAACACGCCGCCGGTGAAGTAGCAATCGATCTCGCCGTTGATCAGCGCCGTATTCATGGCCACCAGATCGTCGGTCATCATCTTGGCGTTGCCCATGACCTTTTCAGCGACCTCGGTGTATTTGGCGACGTTCTCCTCACTGACCGGCTTGAAAGGATCGAACCCGGCGGTCATGCACAGATGCATGACGTTCCAGTTGTCCCAGGTCAGAACGCCGTAGCGCCCCTTCATGCCTTCATCCAGGAAAAGGTTCCATCCCTGGTCCTCGGCGAGATCCCGGCTGATCTTGTCCGTATTGACGACGAAACAGAACGAGCCGTAGCGCTGCGGAAGCCCCATCAGCTCGCCCGAGTCGCTGAAGGACATCGGATAGGGCGGGTTGGCGAACTCAGGAGACATCTTCTCGAAATACGGAAGGAAGCGCTCCTTGTTCAGGGGCTTGATAAGGTTTTCCTTGTGCAGGACTCCGCGCGCCCATGCCTGGTTGACGTTGATCAGATCCCACTGGGCAAGGCCCCCTGCCCGCAGGCGGTTGATCATCTCGGGATCGGAGGTGCCGCTTTCCGCGCGGACGGTCGCGCCAGGGTGGCGCTCTCGGAACGGATTGAGCACATCATCCGAATTATACCCTTCCCAGCAAAGAATATTGAGCTGGTCCTCGCGGGCGGCGAAGCTCAGGGTCGGCCGCGTCAGAGCTGCGGCTCCGGCAAAGCTGGCTGCCCCAAGTGAAAACTGACGTCTGGTGATCATGGTTTCCTCCCTGTTGCGTTTTCACGGGCGTTTCGTTCGCCTCTTCGTCTGATTGGGATTTCCCGGACGGTGCCGGAAACCCTTGGTTCAGCGGCCCTTGATCTCCTGGAGCCGGGCCGTAATCGTGTCGCGCGCGAGACGCATGTCCTCCAGGCTACCCGAGATGAACAACCGACCCGTGGCCCCCATCATCTGGACATCATTGATGACGCAGTTCGGAGCCGCTTTCTCTGCTTCGTTGGCAGCGACGCAGGCAAAAAGCGCCGGCGCCATCTCGTAGATCAGCAAGGCAACTCCCGGCACCAGGATCGAGGCATCGCGCGACCGGTTGAGGATGATGGCGTGCTGGTCCGACAGATCCTCTATGATGTCGTGATAGAGAATCTGCGGCTTGAGCTGCTCCTCAGCCTTGGCTCCAATACCTTTCAGGATCGCGCTTCCTGCCGCCTTCAGATCCTCCAATCTGTCGGAGTGCAGTTCCAGCAGCCCGAACTGGCGTTCGGTAAACAGGATTCCGGGCTCCATCTCCGGCGCCGATTTGAGCGCAAGATCGGTAATCCTGTGTATCGCCAATGCTGGCGCGACCTCAATGATCAGCGAATGCTGGCCCGCGAAAGGTGGATATCCCCTCGCCCGTGTGGGCGAGGAAAGATAAGCCGCAAACTGGGGCTGAAGATCCTCGATTGGAAGATAGACGCGAAGCTCTGTCATGCCTCAGTCCTTGTCTGTCGCGGCCGGCGGCCGGATCAACCCTTGAGCGCCTCGAAATGCTTGCCCAGGTCGGCATGGGGGCGCGGGATCACATGGACCGCCGTAACCTCTCCAACCTGCGCGGCGGCTTCGGCCCCGGCCTCCGTAGCAGCCTTGACCGCGCCGACGTCGCCGCGAACCACCACCGAAACCAGGCCGCCGCCGACTTCGTTACGCGCGACGATCTCGACATTCGCTGCCTTGACCATGGCGTCGGCGGCAGAAAGCGCGGGCACGTAGCCCTTGGTTTCAATCATTCCAATTGCAAGATTTGCCATTTCAGGAACTCCCTTCCTTGCGTTTCGCTGCCGGCGCGCCGGCGGTTGCTTCGTCGATGGAACCGATGATCAGCGCGTCGATCGGCGCCCGTTTGTCCTCGAACCAGGTGGCGGCGGTGGAGCCCTGGACGACCAGCACCGCCTCGCCGTCCGCGCAGCCCAGCGGGTCGAAGGCGATAAGCTTCGCTCCGCTTTCCGTCTCAACCTCCAGCAGGGCACCGGCCGGCAAAGTGCCGATGTGGCGCGTGGACCAGAGCCTGCCGCTGACGCGTCCCCTAATCATGCGAGTGTCCTTTCGATCCTGATACCGCGGCGGCGCGCTTCATCGCTCGCAAGCGGCGTCAGCCGTGCGGTTTTCATGACGCGCAGCCGGGTCTCGCCTTGAGCGACGGCTGCAATGTCGCGCTCGGTGACCAGGTTCTTCCGCAGTTCCGGCACCGTGGGCGGCATCGTGGAAACGATCGACCTCGGCTGGCTTGCCGGTTGCGGACGCTCCGGTTCCGGCGAAACACTTTTCGCAACCGGCGTGGGAGCAGCCACCTCCGGTGCAAAACGAATGCGGCCAGCTTCAAGCGCCTCCAGAAATTCCGGCTTCTGAGCACGCCGCGCGACCATCAGCGCAAATTCGGTCAGCTCCGACTCGCTGCCGACGCGAACACGCTCAGCCTGTGGCTGCGCCAGCATTTCCGCACGCAGGCTGGCGAGCTCCTCCGCGAGCAACGTCCGGATAAGGGCGCGAAGATCGTTCATCCCGTCGCCCCCGCCTCTCGCAATGCGCGCTCGGCTGCGTCGCGTGCATTGCGAACGTCGGCCTCGGTTCCAGCCAGATAAAGCCGCCCATTGGCACCGATCATGCGCATGTCGATGACCTTTATGTCGGCTTCCTTCTCGGCCTCGTTACAGGCGAGGATGGCATAAGCGGCCGGCTGACATTCGAGCAGATAGACGCTGTCTCCCCCGAGGACCATGGAACCCAGCTTGTTGCGGTTCATCAGGAAAGCGTGCTGATGATCGACGCGAGTGACGATCTTGGAGGCCAGGATCTTGGGCTTCTCAGCCTGGTCGCGGCTCTTGCCCATTGCTGCGAGGGCAGCATCGGCTCCTGCATGCACCTCGGCGGTGGAGTAGGCATGGAACTGCAGCGTGCCGAACTGACGCTCCACCACCAGCAGGCCTGCGCGCACGTCGGCGCTCTTGACCACCGTGTCGGTGAGCGCCTCGACATCGAGGCCGGGCGCGATCTCGATGATCTGGGCAGCCATACGGGCACGCGGCAACGTACCGCGCATCCACGTCGAGGTATAAGCCAGCGTCTGCGGCTGCAGTTGGTCGATGAAGATGAACGCGCGAAGATCGGTCACGACTGGCCCCTGGTCAGTTCACGGAGTTCCTGAAGGATGATCTGGCGCAGGACCTCACGATCCATTCCGCCGGCCTCGTTGGCGGCAGGCGGCGGAACCGCTGCGAGGGTCGGGCGTGAGGCAGGCGGTCGAGGCGGACTGTCCGGCCCCTCGAAGGCGAGGCGAACGTTGGTGACGTCGCCCATCGCCACCGCGTCGTCGGCATTCCAGGCCAGCCGGGTCCAGTGCACCAGATGTTGCGGGCCGATGTTCTCGCCTACGGAGGAACGGCCGAAATAGCCTGTGCCGATGGTGAAGGAAGGCGCGAGATGGGTCGCGAAGCCGGCTGCGCCCTGCGAGCAAGGCGAATTCACCACCACCCGGTAGACCGAAAGAGCGGCCGCGTAGTCCATCGCCTTTTGCGGATCTTCACCATGGAAGGATGCCGAGTGGCCAGCGCCGTTCATCCGCACCAGCATCTGCGCCATGGCCGTCGCCCGCTCGAAACTGTCCGCAGTCGCCCAGGCAAGGACGGGAGCCAGCTTCTCCTTGCTCAGCGGTTCGTCTATCCCGATCCTTTCGACGGGCGCGACGAGGATGCGCGCTGAAGGCGCGACTCGAAAACCCGCCTGTGCCGCAACCCATATTGCGGACTTGCCGACTGAAGCGGTGTTGAGCTGGCCACCGGGAAACAGATAGTCGCGCAACTTGGCGACTTCGCTTTCGTTGCAAATATGGGCTCCGTTCGCCCGCAACGCGCGTTCAAGCCTGCTACGGTCGTGCGAAAGGGAAAGCAGGACGCTTTCGTTGGTGCACAGCACGGAATTGTCAAAGGATTTGCTGTCGACAATCCGCTTTGCTGCAAGATTCTGGTCAGCATCCGGATCGACATAGACCGGCACGTTGGATGGCCCCACGCCGATGGCCGGGTTGCCGGAGGAATAGGCCGCGCGCACCATCGGATTTCCGCCGGTCGCCAGGATGACCTGAATCTTGGGCGACGCCATCAGCTTCTGTACGAGCGGCACGGAGGGTGCCTCGACACACTGGATCAGGCCGGCGGGAGCACCCGCAGCCTCGGCAGTCGCTGCAAGCAGGTTCGCAGCGTCGTAGCAGCACTCACGCGCCAGCGGATGAGGGCTGAACAGGATCGCATTGCGCGACATCAGCGCAAGGATCGTCTTGTAAAAGACGCTCGAAACCGGATTGGTCGCCGGCGTCAACGCGAGGATCAGGCCTGCCGGGCGGGGAAACTCGATTATCTTGCGCCCGGCGTCCACGCGCGGATTGACCAGGTCCATATCTTCGTAGAAGTCCACCAGCGCATGCGAGGAAAGCTCGTTCTTCAGCCGCTTGTGCTCGACGACGCCCATGCCGGTCTCGCGCACTGCCCATTCGGCATAACGCTGCGCAGACTGATAAGCCGCCTCGGCCACGGCACGAACGATCCGCATGACCGCGGCGCGATCATATTTTGCGTAGGCGCGGCCAGCCCAATTGCCGCGGTCGATCTTCATCTGGGCGGTGGCTTCAGCCCGATCCGGCATGACGAGGCGGGGAGCGTCATCCTGATTTAGCATCGACATCTCCTGGCTCTCCCTCGATCAGGCAGCGCGCCGCGTGCTGCGCAACAGGGCCCGCGCCCTCGGCATCGCCGCATCCATCCGATCGATGATCTCCTGGCAGGTCGCTGCATCGAGCAGCACGCCTGGCTTGAACTGCAGCACTCGCTTGTCGAGCGAGGAAAAGATCGCCCAGACTCCGTTCTCATAAAGCGCCCGCGATACGGCAACCGCACCCTCGGGATGGTCGAATTCGAGGCCGAGAATGACGCCCCTTTGCCGGACGCCGACGAAGATATCGGAGTTTGCAGCCATCATTTCCGCAAGGCTGCGGCGGAAGAATTCAGCGACAAACTGGACGTTGGAGATGACCTCGGGCCGCTCCAGAATGTCCATCACCTGATGGCCGACAATGCAGCCCAGTTCCGAGCCGCCGGATGTGGAGATATGTGCGGCGCCATCCTCATGCAGCCAGCCGCCGCAGTTTTCCGTGACGACACAGGCCGATATCGGATAGATGCCGCCGCCGAGACCCTTGCCCGTGACGAACATGTCGGGCTCCAGCCCGTAGGACTGCCAGCCCCACATTGCTCCAGTCCGCATCAGGCCCGTCTGCACCTCGTCGGCGATGTAGAGCGTACCGTAACGGCGGCACAGGTCCTGGCAGGCCTTCAGGTAGCCGTCGGCAGGCATCGGGAAGCCGTAGGTGGCCGGGATCGTCTCGATGATGAAGGCGGCGACATCGCGCCCGCGCAATGCCCTGTCGAGCGCGTCGATGTCATTGAACGGAACGTGTATGAACTCGTCGGGCCGATCGGCCAGGAATATCTTCGAGAAACGATCGTCGCCCGTCGCCACCGACAGGCCGGAATGGCCATGATAGCCCTTGACGATGGAAACAATCTTCCTGCGCTTGGTGGTGTAGCGGGCCGTTTTGAGCGCTATTTCCACCGCTTCGGCTCCGCCGGAGCCGAAAATGGCGTATTTCATGCCGGGCGCCGATTTCACGAGCTTTTCAGCGAAAGCGGCCCGAGCGACCGACGGGAACCAGTGATTTCCCATGTCGAAATAATCGAGCGCGGATTTCAGCACCGCGACCAGTTCGGGGTTGCGGTGCCCGAAATTGTATGTGCCGCCGTTCAGGTGCAGGTCGATCAGGCGACGGCCCGACATATCGTAGAGGAAATACCCCTCACGACGGTCGATCACGAGATCGATCCCGACATCCTGCCAGAACTTCGTCTTGCCCGGGTTCCAATATTCGGTTGACTTGTCCAGCAAGTCAGCCTTGGAATCGAAGCTAAAGTATCCGTAGTTGAACACTGCGGCTCCTCCCTTTGCCCGAAATCGTACACAGATGCGTTCGAAGCGCAACAGGAAAATGTTGGGAGTCGGATATCTTTCAGACTTGTCACCAGCGCGGCTTTCTGCAAATGCTGGGCAGCGACGCTGTCTGCAGGAAATGATGGTGAAGATTCGAAAGGATAGCCGCCAAGCCCAAATTCTTGCCGCACTGGAGGACGATCCCGCGCTGCGCGTGAACCAGCTGGCGCAGAAATTCGGGGTCACGACGGAGACGATTCGACGAGATCTTGCCGAATTGGCCCAGGCGGGGCGCATCAACCGGACGTATGGCGGCGCAGTGAGGCTTAGCAACCGATTTGAGCCGGTCCTTGCAGACCGGCTCAAGCTAATGGTTCCGGAACGCAGCAAAATAGCGCGCCATGCGGTCGATCTTTACGCACATGGTGACGCGCTAATGCTTGGCGGTGGCGCCACGATGTTGCACTTCGCACGTGCATTGTGCAAAGTCCAACATCGTATGATTGTGATCACGCCTTCCCTTCTGGTCGCACAGGAATTGGCTTCCAACCCGCAGATCGAGGTGATGCTGCTCCCCGGCGTTCTCGATCCCCACGAACATGTCGTCAACGGATCCGAGACGCTCCGGGCAGTCGAGAAGTTCCGCGCGCCGGTTGCACTGATCGGTGCATCGGGGGTGAATACGGAGGGGATAAGCGAGGCCATGCCGAGCATGGGTGAAGTCTATATGGCAATGCTTGCCAATGCCGACCACGGCATCATCCTTGCCGATCACAGCAAATTCGACAAACGCGCCCTGATTCTGATGTCGGGCTGGAACCCCCGGCTATCCCTGATTACCGATCGTAATCCTGCGCCCGACCTGTCGACGGCCATCCGGAATGCAGGAGCGAATATCGCGCTTGCTCCTTCCGGCGGCGAGTGATCCGGACCGACAGCAGCGCCCAGTCAAGCCGAGTTGGTGAGGGCCGAGTTCCCGACCGAACGGTAGCTTGAGACGGCATCAAGAGCCGCGGTCAAATCAAGCGCGGTGGACACCGCCTCTCCACGGGTCATGGCGCTGCTTTTGCGCTTACTTGCTGGCGGGCAGAACCAGCCGAGCGAGCCCGTTACCGGCGCCGACCCTCACCGGCCCGATAAATCGGCCATCCAGTTCGTGTGATGTGGCGAAATTGACAACTGTTCCAACCGGTCGATGACGGACGCTTCGCGCTGTTCGCGCCCTTCAAGTTCCGGGGGCATCTTCCAGCCCGGGTCCACGCCTTCCATGGGCGGCAATTCATGAGCAATGCCCTTGTGGCAGTCGATGCATGTTGCCTGACCGCTCAGGAGATATCGGGAATGGATATCAGCCGCACGGGGAGCCTGCTTGGAAAGATCCATCGCAACGGTCGAGTGGCAGTTGCGACATTCCAGGCTGTCATTCGCCTTGAGTCGCGCCCATTCGCGCTGTGCGAGTTCCAGGCGCTTTTCAAGAAATTTTTCACGGGTGTTGATCGTGCCGAAGATCTTGCCCCAGACCTCCTTCGATGCCTGCATCTTGCGCGCAATCTTGTTGGTCCATTCATGTGGCACGTGGCAATCGGGGCACGAGGCCCTTACCCCGGACCGGTTGGTGAAATGAATGGTTCGCGTAAGCTCCTCGTAGACGTTGTTTTCCATCTCATGGCAGGAGATGCAAAAGGGCTCCGTGTTGGTCAGTTCCAGCGCCGTGTTGAAGGCGCCCCAGAAAATCACCCCTCCCAGGAAGCCGCCCAGCGTCAGAAAACCCAGGCTGAGCGTTGCGGCGGGCGTCGAAACGATGTGCCACGCCAACAGGGCCGCAGCTTTCAAGCGCGCCAGCATTCTATTTGTCCCCGGCATGATCGATGCCGAGTTCGCTCATGTCCCGAAAGAGGTTTTCGACAAGCGGCCTGACATCGGCCTGGGGCACATGGCAGGCGGTGCAAAAATAGCGGCGCGGGGAAACGTCGGCGAGCATCTGGCCTTCACGGTCCATGTAATGCGTCACGCTTATCATCGGCGCGCCGGAGCTCTCGGTGAATTCACGCTTGTGACACGACAGGCAGCGGTTGGCGTTGACGGACAGCTCATAGCCTTCAATCGAATGCGGGATGACCGGCGGCTGTTCCGGATAAGCGCGCATCACCCGACGGTCATCGGTGATCCAGCGAGGTAACGGGTCCGCAGCTTTGTTCTCCATTGGCGGGTTCGAGCCGGTCAGTTCCGACGCCATCTGGGCGAGAGCAGCCGTGCCACTGAGCAGAAGGATCGCTCCGAGCAATATTGTGAATGTGCGCCGGGCCGTCATGTGACGGGCAGGATCTTGACCGCGCATTTCTTGAAATCCGTCTGTTTGGAGATGGGGTCGGTGGCGTCCAACGTTACCTTGTTGATCAATTGGCTGGCGTCGAACCACGGTACGAAGACGACACCGCGCGGCATGCGGTTGCGGCCGCGCGTCTCAACGCGGGTGCGTATTTCGCCCCGACGCGAGACAACACGGACCTCCTGCCCCTGATTGAGCCCGAGGCTGCGCGCGTCATTTCCATTCATGAACAAGCGCGCGCCTGGAAATGCCTTGTACAGTTCCGGTACGCGCAGGGTCATCGACCCGGAATGCCAGTGCTCCAGCACCCGGCCGGTCACGAGCCACATATTGTACTCTTCATCCGGACTCTCCGCCGGGGGCTCGTAAGGCACGCCAAGGATGACGGCTCGGCCATCCGGGCGCCCGTAGAACTTTACTCCCTCCCCTTCCCTCACATAGGGGTCGTAACCTTCCCGGTAGCGCCAGCGCGTTTCCTTGCCGTCCACCACGGGCCAGCGCAGGCCGCGCACTTGGTGATAGGTGTCGAATGGCGCAAGGTCATGGCCATGGCCGCGGCCGAACTCGGCATATTCCTCGAACAGGCCTTTCTGGATGTAGAAGCCGAACGCCTGGGCTTCGTCATTCGCGTAGTCAGGATCCGTGTCGGAAAGCGGAAAACGGTCTACCTTGCCATTGCGGAAAAGGACTTCGTAGAGCGTCTTGCCGCGGTAGTCCGGATTGGCGTCGAGGATCTCCGCCGGCCAGACCTCATCGGTGACAAAGCGCTTGGAAAATTCAACGATCTGCCACAGGTCGGATCGCGCTTCGCCTCTGGCGCGGACGAGTTGATGCCAGAAATGAGTGCGACGCTCGGCGTTGCCATATGCACCCTCCTTCTCTACCCACATCGCCGCGGGCAGGATCAGGTCGGCGCTCATCGCGGTGACCGTCGGATAGGCATCGGAGACGACAATGAAATTGTCCGGGTTACGATAACCCGGATAGCCTTCATGGCTGCTGTTGGCGGCCGCCTGAACGTTGTTGTTGACCTGCACCCAGTAGAAATTGATCTTGCCATCATGCAGAGCCCGATCCTGGGCCACCGCATCATAACCGATCTCGCCCGGGAGAAGTCCGGCCGGCAGCTTCCAGATGCCCTCGGCATGTTGCCGGTGCTCGGGGTTTGCCACCATCATATCCGCCGGGAGTCGATGCGCGAAAGTTCCGACCTCGCGCGCCGTACCGCATGCCGAGGGCTGTCCCGTCAGTGAGAACGGACTGTTGCCGGGTTCCGATATCTTTCCCGTCAACAGGTGCAGATTATAGACCATCTGGTTGGCCCAGACGCCCCGTACATGCTGATTGAACCCCATTGTCCAGAGCGACATGACCTTGGTTTCGGGATTCGCATAAAGCTCTGCCAATTGTTCGAGGAAGCCGGGCTCCACCCCTGAAAGCTCGGATGCCCTTTCCAGCGTATATTCGGAAACCAGGGCCGCAAATTCTTCGAAGCTGAACGGCTCCATCTTGCCGGCATCCTTCACGCCGGAAGCTGCCTGCTCGAGCGGATGTTCAGGCCGCAGCCCATATCCGATGTCGGTCTGGCCGCGCATGAAGACGGTGTGGTCGTTCACGAACTTCTCGTTAACCCGCCCGGTCTTGATGATGTGATTGGCGATATAGTTCAGGATCGCCAGGTCGGTGCCGGGCCTGAAAACGATCGGGATATCCGCCAGGTCCATCGAGCGGTGGGTGAAGGTGGACAGGACCGCACACTTCACATGCGGATGTCCAAGCCTGCGGTCGGCGACACGCGTCCACAGGATCGGATGCATCTCGGCCATGTTCGAGCCCCACAGCACAAAGGCGTCTGCGTGCTCGAAGTCATCGTAACAGCCCATCGGCTCGTCCATGCCGAAGGTGCGCATGAAGGCGTAGGCCGCGGACGCCATGCAATGGCGGGCATTCGGGTCGAGATTATTGGAGCGGAAACCGGCCCGCATGAGCTTCGTCGCCGCGTATCCCTCAAAAATCGTCCATTGGCCGGACCCGAACATGCCGATGGCCGACGGACCCTTCTCCCGCAGCACGGCCTTGCACTTCTCGGCCATGATGTCGAACGCCTCATCCCACGAGACCGGCTCGAACTCTCCCTCCTTGTCGAACACGCCATTGCGCTTGCGCAGAAGAGGCGTGGTCAGGCGATCTGCGCCATACATGATCTTGGAGAGGAAATAGCCCTTGATGCAGTTGAGGCCGCGATTGACCTCTGCCTGCATGTCGCCGTGTGTGGCGACCACGTGTCCGTCCTTGACGCCGACCATGACACCGCAGCCGGTACCGCAGAAACGGCAGGGAGCCTTCGACCACTTTATCTCGAGTGCGCCGACACCTCCGGATACAGGCTGCGCCACGGCCGGTGCCGCTAGGCCCGCAGCACTTGCGGCAACGGCCACGGCCTGTGCCTTGATGAGGTCACGCCTCGTCAGCTCTGCCTTCATGACTGCGTCACCTCCTCGGCATGTTCGTAGACCATGTTGGCTGCCAGCACGCCGTCGATAAGGGTCATTTGTCCGAGACGCTCACCCAGAGATCCGCTGGTCGGGCCCTCGATCGTGACGACGATCCTGCTGCCCTCGCAGGCGTGGATCTCCACGCCGGGCATGGCTGCAAGGGTGGCCTGTACGGAAGCGATCTTGGCGGGCAGCGCAATGATGACGGCGCTGGAAATATAGTGGGACCCTGATACGGTTCCCGTCAGCAGCGCGCGTCTGTTGATTGCCCGCTCTCGCGACATGGTCAGCCTCCAGGAGGGCCGGGAGGCCCGAAAACGATTTGCCACATCCACACAAGGAAACCGTAACCGCCAACCACGCCAACCGCCACTATGGGCCAGATGCCGAAGGCAAGGACAAAAAAGGCAAGCAGTTCACGCCTTCTGGACCGGACCTGCCCGGGAAGTTCATCTGCCAAGTTGCGGCCCTCGGTCATGAAACCCTCATCGGCCTTGGACGAAGTATCGCACGCGGTGCGATGCGGTTACCTGCGCCTGCCCACAGTGAGCCTGATATTTGAGGAACATTCAATGTCTATTCGCGGCCTGGCTGACGCCGGCGGAAGGATCCAGGGTAGCGTCTGACGGCGCTCATACCTCGCCTAGGGAGCAGGAGCTGGCGTTGCTCGCCCCACTTCACCCTTCGCGCGCAAGGAGCCCAGGCCCGCCTGCCTGATGACGAGATCTACGATCTCCCTGGAACGGATGTTACCGTCAATTTACGGCCGCACGCTACCTGCAGGAAAATTGGGGTGCCGAATCACATGAGCAGAGCAATTTCGACTTTCGCGCTGATCGCGGTTTTGACCGCGATTCTGGCAGCATCCGGCCTGGCCGTGGCTGAACACGGCTATCCCCATGGCGCCATCGGGCTCAAGCGCCTGGATGCAATCGCAAACTCGGCCACGTTCATCCCGCTCGCGGCTCTATATGCATTTTCAGTAGCCCTGTTGATGATCATGCCACTGAAGGCTGCCAGCTTCATACTGATCAATGCGACCGACATGCTCTTTTGGACCGTCATCGTTCTGCTGGCAACGATCGCAGGATGCCTGGTCGCACGCTTTGCATTCGGCCAGTCTGGTGCCGTATGGGCAATCACCGATTGGAAGTTCATTTTTGCGGCTGCGATCATTGCCTGCCACTTCATCCTGAACGAGCTTCGCCGCAATGTCCTGCTCCGCTCGATCGGCCTGGTGGCGGCGATTGGCGCCACCGTTGCTTGCCTGTTCTGGTCGTTCCAGCTCTGAGGGATTGCCGCCGAACGGGACGATTGGGAAGCCTGTCGCGCTCTGGTTCAGCAGGCCACGATCGACAAGCTGCACGCCATCCTTCGGCGTCTGCTGCCACAAGCGGCACGGCTGCGGATCGAGCATGCCTGGTGTGCCGTTGTGAGGTCGGTTTGACGACCTGCGGCTTCCGCCGCCGCCTCGGTTTTTACCAGCCGAGCCCTTCACGCTCGCCGTCTTTTCGCTTGTCAAGATACCCCCACAGGCGCACGATCAAAGCGGTGGTGGGCGACCCAGACACCGGGAGGAATGGGGTCATGCTCGACACACTCATTGCAAATCTTGACGCCGGAACGACGCAAATAGAAGCGGCAGAGATCGAAGCGCTGGCGGGGCGATTGCGCGGCACTGTTCTCTTGCCGGATAACGCCGCCTATGATGAGGCGCGCTCCGTCTGGAACGCCATGATCGACCGGAAGCCGGGCCTGATCGTGCGGTGCCTCGGCGCCTCTGATGTGGTTCAGGCGGTACGCTTTGCGCGGGAGCACAATCTGCTCCTGTCAGTACGCGGCGGCGGCCATAACATTGCGGGCAACGCTGTCTGCGACGGCGGTCTGCTTATCGACCTGTCGCAGATGAGATCGGTGAGGGTCGACCCGTCCATCCAGCGTGCATGGGTCGAGCCGGGTGCGCTTCTGTCCGACTTGGACAAGGAAACGCAAGCGGTTTCCCTGGCGCTCCCGACGGGCATCAACTCCACAACGGGGATTGCTGGCCTGACCCTTGGTGGCGGCTTCGGGTGGCTCACCCGCAAGCACGGCCTGACACTCGACAACCTGATGACAGCTGACGTGGTGACTGCCGACGGCGAACTGTTGCGAACAAGCCTGACAGAAAACTCGGATCTGTTCTGGGCAATCCGCGGCGGCGGCGGCAATTTCGGCATTGTAACGACCTTCGAGTTCCAGCTTCATCAGGTTGGCCCACAGGTATTGTCGGGGCTTGTTGTCCACCCGTTCGACGATGCCGTGTCGGTTCTCAAGGAATATCGCAAGGCGCTCGAAACCGCACCGGATGACCTTACCTGCTGGGTAGTCATGCGCCAGGCGCCGCCACTGCCATTCCTTCCGCCGGAATGGCACGGCAAGGAGATACTCGTCCTTGCTATGTGCTACTGCGGCGACCTCGAAGAGGGAGAGCGCGCAACGGAACATCTGCGCTCGATCGGAACACCGATAGCTGATGTGGTTGCACCAACGCCGTTCACGGGCTGGCAGCAAGCCTTTGATCCGCTCCTGGCTCCGGGCGCACGGAACTATTGGAAGAGCCATGACTTCACCGAACTGTCCGACGAAAGCATCGATGTGTTGACGAAGGCCATCCGCCGGCTGCCCGGGCCAGAATGCGAGGTCTTTATCGGGCACGTCGGAGGGGCCGCAGGCCGCATAGCAAGTGATGCCACCGCCTTCCCGCAACGGAGTTCGCACTATGTCATGAACGTTCATGCCCGCTGGCGCGAAATCCGGATGGATCAACCTTGCATGGACTGGGCACGCGGCTTGTTCGAAGCCACGAGACCCTATGCTGCCGGAACGGCGTATATAAACTTCATGCCCCAGGATGAGACTGACCGCACAGAGGCAGCGTATGGTTCCAACTATCAACGCCTTGTCGAGGTGAAACGGAAATATGATCCGCTGAACCTGTTCAGAATGAACCAGAACATCCGGCCGGCCGTGGAAATCAAGGCTGCGTAGCCCGCAGCGGAAATCCGCCCCCGCCTTGCCGTATGCGTGGGGCCGGATTCGCCGTGCGCAGATTTGCACATGACCGGCCGGCGCGGGCGGGGCCGGGTCGCGGTATTCATGCCCTCGCAAGAAGAGCATGTCCCGGCTTCAGGCCGCTGCCCGTGTTACCTAGGCACCCGGGCGGCGATATTGAATTGATTTCGCCTTGCCGAGGGCCGCGATCGTCTCCTCGATCGTGAGCAGAACAGTCGTTTCGCCGGAGCTGAGCGCGCCCCCCGAGCCGATGGCCAAGGCGACGGCTGCCATGGAAACGTTATCCGGTGCTTCCCAGAGAGTGTAACCGTCGCTTTCGCCAAAGGCATACCAGAAGCCGAGCAGCTTGCCGCCGACGGATTCTATATATGAACGGGCAGCGTCGCGCCGATCCTCCGGAGACTGGATCATGCGGGCCCAGGTTTCGGGCGTGTAGCTGAAGCGGGTGAGATACATCGTCATGGCTGTCCTCCCTCACCCCCCGCCCCAGTTAACGGCAAATACGCGAGAAACGCGAATCTACCCTGGCGATCTGGCGTGACGCGCACCGCTCTGCGCGACACGCTGCTGCGCGGAACGAGGCGGGTCCGGCGCTGCAAGATTCGTGCTGCTTGACTTACGCTGGGCGGAAATCTATCTCACCGGCACGTTAGCACTCACCTACCTTGAGTGCTAACACGGTCCGGCCTGGCTGGACGGAGAGTTGTTTCTCACCATCGCACTGAGGAAATCAAATGGCAAAGACGAAGTTCCGCCCGCTTCACGATCGCGTGGTCGTTCGCCGGGTCGAGTCCGAGGAAAAGACCGCTGGCGGCATCATCATCCCCGACACCGCCAAGGAAAAGCCGCAGGAAGGCGAGGTCATCGCCGTTGGTTCCGGCGCCCGCGATGAGAGCGGCAAGCTGATCCCGCTGGATGTCAAGGCCGGCGATCGCGTCCTGTTCGGCAAGTGGTCGGGCACCGAAGTCAAGCTCAACGGCGAAGACCTTCTCATCATGAAGGAATCCGACATCATGGGCATTATCGGCTGATTGCCGGCGCCCTTCCCCACACGCCAGAAAAAGAAATTCGGATCGAAGATCCAGGAGTAAGAGATGGCAGCTAAAGAAGTAAAGTTTTCCCGTGACGCCCGCGAGCGCATGCTGCGCGGTGTCGACATTCTCGCCAATGCCGTGAAGGTGACGCTGGGTCCGAAGGGCCGCAATGTCGTCATCGACAAGTCGTTCGGCGCGCCTCGCATCACCAAGGACGGCGTCACCGTCGCCAAGGAGATCGAACTGGAGGACAAG